>Ga0247819_10000590_pt1 | contig 21240 bp, 16 predicted proteins | sample 13C_Xylose_Day6_FD_193428 | JGI IMG/M metagenome (GOLD analysis project Ga0247819, IMG submission 193428) | Soil microbial communities from agricultural site in Penn Yan, New York, United States - 13C_Xylose_Day6 | ecosystem: Environmental > Terrestrial > Soil > Agricultural land | place: USA...
AGATGTCAGCTGTATGGCCCTATCGCCAGCAGGCTGGCTCCCACATCTTGTTGTGTGTCAGGCCTTGCCGGGGATGCCGTACTTGCGCAACCGGTGGGCAATGGCCGTGTGGGAGGTTTGCAGGCGGCTGGCCAGCTGGCGGGTCGAGGGGTAGCTGACGTAGAGTTTTTCCAGCAGGGTTTTCTCGAACTCGTCCATGGCCTGTTCCAGGCTGTCGACGTCGTGATCGCTCTGGCGCGCCACCGAGGTGCCGGCGATGTCGAGGTCGCCGATGTCCACCAGGCTGCTTTCGCAAATGGCCGCAGCGCGGAAGATCACGTTTTGCAGTTGTCGCACATTGCCCGGCCAGCGGTTGCCGAGCAGGGCGGGATAGGTGCCCGGTGCCAGGCGGCAGACCGGGCGCTGGATCTGCGCGCAGGCCTGCTGCATGAAATAGCGCGCCAGCAACAGGATGTCCTGGCCGCGTTCGCGCAGCGGCGGGACTTCGACATTGAGCACATTGAGGCGATAGAACAGGTCTTCACGGAACTGACCTTCGCTGACCATTTTTTCCAGGTCGCGGTGGGTCGCGCTGAGAATCCGTACGTTGACCTTTACCTCGCGATCACCGCCCACGCGACGGAAGCTGCCGTCGTTGAGAAAACGCAGCAATTTGGCTTGCAAGTACGGCGACATCTCACCGATTTCGTCGAGAAACACCGTGCCCTGGTTGGCCAGTTCCATCAGCCCCGGTTTGCCACCGCGTTGCGCACCGGTGAAGGCACCGGGGGCATAGCCGAACAGTTCGCTTTCGGCGAGGTTCTCCGGCAATGCCGCACAGTTCAACGCTAGAAACGGAGAATTGTGCCGCGCACTGATGGCGTGACAGGCCCGGGCGACCAACTCCTTGCCAGTGCCGGTTTCACCCTGGATCAACAGCGGCGCATCGAGTGCCGCCACCCGTTGGGCGCGAACCTTGAGCGTGCGGATCACCGGCGATTCACCGAGCAGCGCATCGAAGCCTTCGGCGTGATCGTGATGCAGGGCTGACAGGCGTTCACCAATACGGTTCGGCTGATACAGCGTCAGCAGGGCGCCGGCATCGGTGATGGGCGTGGCGTCCAGCAACAGGGTCTGGCCGTTGACCGTGATTTCCCGCAGCGGCAAGCGAAAGCCGTGTTCGAGCAAGGCGTCGAGCAAGCCCGGGTCGGCAAACAGTTCGGCGATGCTTTCACCGGCTGGTTCGCGTCCGTACAGGGCAATCAATGCCGGGTTGGCCAGTAACACTTTGCCAGCGCTGTCCAGTGCCAGCACCGGGTCGGTCATGGCTGCCAGTAATGCATCGAGCTGCAAGTGCCGGCGCTGGCCGGGCAGGATGTCGACCACCGTCACCGCTTGCACGCCACGCACGCTGAACAGTGCATCGCGCAGCTCTTCAAGGACTTCCGGACTCAGGGTCGGGGCGTCGATGTAGACGTTGGGCGGAACCATTTCCACCGCATCCAGATTGAGATTGCGCCCACCGAGCAAGGCCAGGACTTCCTGGGTGATGCCGACGCGGTCGATGAAGCTGACGTGGATACGCATGGGGCGCTTTCGGGTTCTGGATTGCGGAGGGTGGCAAGTATGCCTTGGGGCGGGCGAATGGTGAAATGTTGCACGGACTTCAATGGCGCGAAGATCCCCTGTAGGAGCGAGCCTGCTCGCGATGGCGTCGTGTCAGGCAACATCAATGATGGATGACAAATCGCTATCGCGAGCAGGCTCGCTCCTACAGTGGGAAGAGGTTATTCAAAGTGCTCGGGGTTTACCGGGTCGCCGGATTTCATATTCAACTGCTCCCGGATGTCTTCAAACATCAAATCGTAATGTTTGTGGACGGAGCCGATCTGGCTGTGTGACTTCGGTATTCCGTACTTTTCGGCGATTCTTGTGACATCCCTGGCGAAGTTGTAAGCCTCCTCCTTGGGCAGAAAGAAGGGTTCTGACATGTCCTTGCCCTGAATGTTGCCATGCATGGTGAACTGAATGCCTTTTTCACCTTTGTCATTCTTGCTGACTTCATAGTCCAGGTGAATGTTGTAGCTGACATCATCCGGGGTCAGCGCATGACGTTCGATGTGCAAGTGACCTGGATCAAACTGTGCCATAGACGTCTCTCCTTATGAGTAAGTAATGCCAGGTGTCGCCGTGCTGATGCGCGTGCCAGCCTTGCCCTGGACGATCGCTTCGATGTCGGCGAGTGAACCGATCACCGCGACTTTCCCAGTATGGCGCGCGAATTCGCAGGCTGCCTGCACCTTCGGTCCCATGGAGCCCGCGGCAAAGCCGAGTTTTTCCATTTCATCCGGGTGAGCCTGGGCGATGGATTTCTGGGTGGGTTTGCCAAAATCGATGAACGCGGCGCTGACGTCGGTGGCGATCACCAGCAGATCGGCTTCAAGTTGTTCGGCCAGCAGCGCCGAGCACAGGTCTTTGTCGATAACCGCTTCGACACCTTCGAGCTTGCCGGGGGAGGTGTACAGGGTCGGAATGCCGCCACCGCCCGCGCATATCACGATGCTGCCTTTTTCCAGCAACCACTTGATCGGGCGGATTTCGAAGATGCGTTTCGGTTTGGGGCTGGCGACCACGCGGCGGTATTTGTCGCCGTCGGGGGCGATGGCCCAGCCTTTTTCAGCGGCGAGTTTTTCCGCCTCGGCTTTGGCGTACACCGGGCCGATGGGTTTGGTGGGATTCTGGAACGCCGGGTCATTGGCATCGACTTCGACCTGGGTCAGCAGGGTGGCGAACGGCACTTCGAAATCCAGCAGGTTGCCCAGTTCCTGTTCGATGATGTAGCCGATCATGCCTTCGGTTTCGGCGCCAAGCACGTCCAGCGGGTAGGGCGAAACCGAGGTGTACGCCGCCGCTTGCAGCGACAGCAGGCCGACTTGCGGGCCATTGCCGTGGGCGATGACCAGTTGGTTGCCGGCGTGAATTTTGGCGATCTGCTCGGTGGCGATCCGGATGTTGGCGCGCTGGTTGTCAGCGGTCATCGGTTCACCCCGGCGGAGCAGGGCGTTACCGCCCAGAGCTACGACGATACGCATGGTGCATGTCCTTCTAAACAGAGGAAAGGCAAACGACTTGATCGCACTGTCGGAACTGGCCCCTTGTGGGAGCTAGCCTGCTAGCGATTGCGATCGATCAATCCATGATGATGGTGACTGACACATTGCAATCGCTGGCAGGCCAGCTCCCACATTGACCCTGTTCCGTCAGTGGGAGCCGAGTGGGCCGTTAGAGGTCAGCCAGGGTCGACACCAGAATCGCCTTGATGGTGTGCATGCGGTTTTCCGCTTGCTCGAAGGCGATGCAGGCCGGCGACTCGAAGACGTCATCGGTCACTTCGATGCCGTTCTTCAGGTGCGGGTACTGCTCGGCAATCTGCTTGCCGACTTTGGTGTCGCTGTTGTGGAAGGCCGGCAGGCAGTGCATGAACTTGGTGCGCGGGTTGCCGGTGGCTTTCATCAGTTCGGCGTTGACCTGATACGGCAGCAGTTGCTGAATGCGCTCGGCCCAGGCTTCCACCGGTTCGCCCATCGACACCCAGACATCGGTGTGGATGAAGTCCACGCCTTTGACCGCGGCTTTCGGGTCTTCGGTGAGGGTGATCCGGGCACCGCTTTCTTCACCGTATTGTTTGCAACGGGCCACCAGGTCATCCGCTGGCCACAGCGCTTTCGGCGCGCAGATCCGCACGTCCATGCCGAGCTTGGCGCCGATCAGCAGCAGCGAATTGCCCATGTTGTTGCGGGCGTCACCGAGGTAGGCGTAGCTGATTTCATGGATCGGTTTGTCGGCGTGCTCACGCATGGTCAGCACGTCGGCGATCATTTGCGTCGGGTGGTATTCATCGGTCAAACCGTTGAACACCGGGACGCCGGCAAACTTGGCCAGCTCTTCGACGATTTCCTGTTTGAAACCCCGGTACTCGATCGCGTCGTACATGCGCCCCAGTACGCGGGCGGTGTCTTTCATGCTTTCCTTGTGGCCGATTTGCGAAGAGTTGGGATCGATGTAGGTGACGTTGGCACCCTGGTCATAGGCCGCGACTTCGAACGCGCAGCGGGTGCGGGTCGAGGTTTTTTCGAAGATCAGCGCAATGTTGTTGCCCTTCAGATGTTGCTGTTCGGTGCCGGTGTATTTGGCGCGCTTGAGGTCGCGGGACAGGTCGAGCAGGTAGCGCAATTCGCGAGGGGTGTGGTGTTCCAGGCTCAGCAGATTGCGGTTATGAATATTGAACGCCATTTTGGATCTCCTAAGGTGTCGGTTATCCCTTCGGCCCGCACTCGGTAAGGGCGGGCCGAAGTTAATAGGTTAGTAGTCAATCGGATCGCGGATGATCGGGCAGGTCATGCAGTGGCCGCCGCCGCGACCGCGTCCGAGTTCGCCGGCGCTGATGGTGATGACTTCCACCCCGGCCTTGCGCAGCAGGGTGTTGGTGTAGGTATTGCGGTCGTAGCCGATGACCACGCCCGGTTCCATGGCCACCACGTTGTTGCCGTCATCCCATTGCTCGCGTTCGGCGGCGAAGCTGTTGCCGCCGGTTTCGACGACCCGCAAGGCCTTGAGGTTGAGGGCGTTGGCCACGGTGTCGAGGAAGTTGGTGTCCTCTCGGCGGATGTCGATGCCACCGGGTTTGCTCTCGTCCGGACGCAGGGTGAAGGCGACGATCTGGTTGACCACTTCCGGGAAGATCGTGACGAGGTCGCGATCGCAGAAGCTGAACACGGTGTCCAGGTGCATCGCCGCACGGGATTTCGGCAGACCGGCGACGATGACTTTTTCCACCGCTTTTTTCTTGAACAGTTCGACCGCCAGTTGGGCAATGGCCTGGCGCGACGAACGCTCGCCCATGCCGATCAACACCACGCCGTTGCCGATCGGCATCACGTCACCGCCCTCAAGGGTGGAGTTGCCGTGGTCCTTGTCCGGGTCGCCGTACCAGATCTCGAAATCGGCGTTGGTGAACTCGGGGTGGAATTTGTAGATGGCGGTCGTCAGCAAGGTTTCCTGACGGCGTGCCGGCCAGTACATCGGGTTGAGTGTCACGCCGCCGTAAATCCAGCACGTAGTGTCGCGGGTGAACTGGGTGTTGGGCAGCGGCGGCAGGATGAAACTGGTGCGCCCCAGGAAGTCGCGAAACATTTCGATGGCCTTGCCGCCGAAACTGTCGGGCAGATCATCGCCGGAAACACCGCCTACCAGGAACTCGGCAATGTGGCGTGGCTCCAGGCTGCGCAGCCATGAACTGGTTTCGTTGATCAGGCCGAGGCCGACCGAGTTGGCGGTGATTTTGCGCTCAAGAATCCAGTCGAGCGCTTCGGGAATGGCAACGATGTCGGTGAGCAGGTTGTGCATTTCCAGCACATCGACATTGCGTTCACGCATCTTGGTGACGAAATCGAAATGGTCGCGCTTGGCCTGGGCTACCCACAGCACATCATCAAACAGCAGTTCGTCGCAGTTGTTCGGGGTCAGCCGCTGATGGGCCAGGCCTGGGGAGCAAACCATGACTTTGCGCAGTTTGCCGGCTTCGGAATGGACGCCGTACTTAACTTTTTCCGTGGTCATTTCAGTGAACCTCCAGATGACAAAACAAGCGAATTACAGGGTCAGGAAGCCGTCATAGAGACCGTAGGCCGCCACCAGTGCGCATACGATCACCGCTACGAAAATCAGCTTCTCGACGTTGGTGAAAACCGGTTTGTTGAGTTCCAGCTTGGCCTTGGCGAACAGGATCGCGCCGGGGGCATAGAGCAGGGCCGAGAGCAGCAAGTACTTGATGCCGCCGGCATAGAGCAGCCAGATCGCGTAGATCAACGCGATGGCGCCGATGATCAGATCCTTCTGCCGGTCACCCGCCGCACCTTCATAGGTTTCGCCGCGTACCGCCAGCAGCAGGGCATAGGCTGCCGACCACAGGTAAGGCACGAGGATCATCGAGGTGGCGAGGTAGATCAGCGACAGGTACGTACTGGCGGAAAACAGCGTGATGACCAGGAAAATCTGGACCATGGCGTTGGTCAGCCACAGCGCATTGACCGGCACCTGATTGGCGTTTTCCTTGCGCAGGAACGCCGGCATGGTGTGGTCCTTGGCGGCGGCGAACATGATTTCGGCGCACAGCAACACCCACGACAACAGTGCGCCGAGCAGCGAGATGATCAGGCCGACGCTGATCAGCACCGCCCCCCACTTGCCCACCACGTGCTCCAGCACGGCAGCCATCGACGGGTTCTGCAGCTTGGCCAGTTCCGGTTGGGTCAGGATGCCCAGCGACAGCACGTTCACCAGCACCAGAATGAGCAGCACGCTGACAAAACCGATCACCGTGGCTTTACCCACATCACTGCGTTTTTCCGCACGGGCCGAGAAAATGCTCGCGCCTTCGATGCCGATGAACACCCACACGGTGACCAGCATCATGTTGCGCACCTGGTCCATCACGCTGCCCAGGTCGGGGTTTTTCAGGCCCCAGATATCGGCGGTGAAGATGTCCAGTTTGAAGGCGAACAGGGCAATCAGGATGAACAGCACCAGCGGCACAATCTTGGCTACGGTGGTCACCAGGTTGATGAAGGCGGCTTCCTTGATCCCGCGTAGCACCAGCAGGTGAACAGCCCAAAGCAGCACCGAGGCGCCGATCACCGCCGCCACCGTGTTGCCTTCACCAAAAATCGGGAAGAAGTAACCCAGGGTGCTGAACAGCAAGACGAAATAACCGACGTTGCCCAACCAGGCGCTGATCCAGTAACCCCAGGCCGAAGAAAAGCCCATGTAATCGCCGAAACCGGCCTTCGCGTAGGCGTACACACCGCCGTCGAGGTCAGGCTTGCGGTTGGCGAGGGTCTGGAACACGAAAGCGAGGGTCAGCATGCCGACGGCGGTGATGGCCCAACCAATCAGAATGGCGCCGACGTCAGCACTGGCAGCCATGTTTTGCGGCAAAGAAAAAATCCCTCCACCGATCATTGAACCGACAACCAGGGCAACCAATGCGCCGAGTCGAAGTTTTCCGGGAGCTTCAGACATTGCATGACTCCATTGCAGGTGAAGAGGGTTCACAGCGTAGTTCTGTTTACAACTCAATCAGCTGACTTAGATCAGTGCACGGCCACATTAAAAACGACTTTCGGGCTGTTCACAGGCACCGGTCTGTTTTCTGAAAGGCCCGTCCTAGAGGCCTCTTAATTTCTACTGGGAATGAATCTTATTGCACGGCTTTATGACGCTAGTTGGTTTTCTTTGAGACGCAAATTTTCCGGGTGGTTTTTCAGTAAGCAATTGTTTTATTAAAGTTCACGGATAAAGCAATTGATTATATGAAAGGGGGTGATTTCATGAATCGTTAATAAAAAGCCATAAATTGGCGTTATCTAATAAACGTTATTACGCTTTACCCATTTAGTTAACGGTAATTAACCCGGTTTCTGCCCAGCCATTGGAGGCGCAACAATGTCGCAGTCCCCGAACAAGCTTCGCCTGAGCGCGTTGATCGCGCTGGTCGTGGGATCGATGATTGGCGGGGGGATCTTTTCCCTGCCACAGAACATGGCCGCCAAGGCCGATGCCGGTGCGATATTGATTGGCTGGGCGATCACTGCCGTTGGCATGCTGACCCTGGCATTCGTGTTCCAGACCCTGGCCAATCGCAAACCGGAACTCGATTCGGGGGTGTACGCCTACGCCAAGGCCGGTTTCGGCGATTACATGGGGTTCTCGTCGGCCTGGGGTTACTGGATCAGTGCCTGGCTGGGTAACGTCGGCTACTTCGTCTTGCTGTTCAGCACCCTGGGTTTTTTCGTGCCGGTGTTTGGCGAAGGCAACACGCCGATTGCCATTGCCTGTGCGTCGGTGTTGTTGTGGACCGTGCATTTTGTGGTGATGCGCGGGATCAAGGAGGCGGCGTTCATCAACCTGCTGACCACGGTCGCCAAGATCGTGCCGCTGATCATGTTCATCGTGATTGCGGCGGTGGCCTTCAAGGCAGACGTTTTCACCCGGGACATTTGGGGGCGCAGCAACCCGAGTTTCGGCAGCGTGATGGACCAGGTGCGCAACATGATGCTGGTCACCGTGTTTGTGTTCATCGGCATTGAGGGCGCCAGTGTTTATTCAGCGCGAGCCGAGAAACGTTCGGACGTCGGCCGGGCGACGGTCATTGGTTTCATCGGCGTGCTGGCGCTGCTGGTACTGGTTAACGTGCTGTCGCTGGGGATCATGAGCCAACCGGAATTGGCGACCTTGCAGAACCCGTCGCTGGCGGCGGTGCTGGAGCATATCGTCGGCCCGTGGGGCGCGTTACTGATCAGCGTGGGCCTGGCAATTTCACTGCTGGGCGCTCTGCTCTCGTGGGCGCTGCTGTGCGCCGAGATCCTGTTTGCCACGGCCAAAGACAAGACCATGCCGGCGTTCCTGACCAAGGAAAACGCCAACCACGTGCCGGTCAATGCGCTGTGGATGACCAATGTGATGATTCAGCTTTTCCTGTTGATCATCCTGTTCGCCGCCAGCACCTATACCAGCCTGATCTACCTCGCCTCGTCGATGATTCTGGTGCCGTACCTGTGGTCAGCGGCTTATGCAGTGTTGTTGAGCGGTCGCGGTGAAACCTATGAACACGCGTCCGCAGAACGCACCAAGGATCTGCTGATTGGTGGCGTCGCCCTGAGCTATGCGGTGTGGTTGTTGTACGCCGGCGGCTTGAAGTATTTGCTGCTCTCGGCGTTGTTGTATGCGCCGGGTGTGATCCTGTTCGCCAAGGCTCGGCATGAACAGGGCAAGCCGGTTTTCACTACTATCGAGAAGGGCATATTTACCTGTGTCCTCAGTGGTGCCGGGTTGGCGGCTTATGGGCTGTACAGTGGATTGCTCAGTCTGTGAGGTTGGTGCTGGCGTTCGGCAGCTTTTACGCAGTCCCTGTAGGAGTGAGCCTGCTCGCGATGGCTATCTTCCCGTCACCACCACTGCGCGCGATGTGAACCCAATTCAGAGGCCGCCAGCGACCACTGCACCGGCGTCCCGCTGATCTTCAGCGGCACATGCAACCTGTGCGCAGGCCCCCAGGGCGTTTGTTCAACCTGCATGCCCTGATCGTGTTCATCTTCTGCGCGCAGCGCTTCGTCGCTGCCTCGGCCATTGTCGATCAACAACTTCGCCGTACGCGCCAACGACAATCGCGCCGACCCACCCTGACCGCTGCTCAAGCGGTCTGCCAACAGCTTGATCGCGCTGGCGGCCATCAAATACCCAGTGGCGTGATCGAGCGCCTGAACCGGCAATGGCGTCGGTGCGTTCGCGTGTTTCCAGTGCATGCCGGCATCGGCAATGCCGCTGCTCATCTGCACCAGACTGTCGAAGCCACGACGGTTCTGCCACGGACCGCTCCAGCCATAGGCATTGAGGCTGACATCGAGCAGACCAGGGGCCAGTTTTAGCCGATCGCTGGCGCCATAACCAAGACGCTCCAGCGCATCGGCGCGGTAACCGTGGAGCAGAATGTCGGCTTCTTTGAGCAGGCTGTCGAACAGTACGCGGTCGGCCTTTTCGTTCAGGTCCAGGCGAGCGCAGCGTTTGCCCAACGTCATTTCCGGCACCACGCCTGGTTCGTTCCACGTCGGCGGGTCGATACGCAAAACGTCAGCGCCAAGACCGGCGAGAAAACGGCTGGCGACGGGGCCGGCGAGTACTCGGGTCAGATCCAGCACCTTGATCCCGGCCAGTGGTTGCGCGACCGAGCCTTGCCACGGCTTGGTGTTGTGACTGCCGTGATGGCCGAACTGAATCAATGGCTCGGCGTTGACGGCCCGACCTTGCGGATGCGCCTGCCACTGTTCCCAGGTGCGCATTTCAGCGGCGCAGCCACCGGCATCGACCACAGCTTGCTCCAGATCACTCTTGGACCATCGCGCCACTTTGCTCGCCATCGCGGCACGGTCCACACTGGCGCCCAGTACGGACTCAGCCGCCGCGCGGTGATGCGGGGCGTTGGTGTGCAAGCGGATCCAGCCATCCTTGGCGGCGTAGTCACCGGCGATCGGGTCCCAGAGTGGCGGCACGTTCCAGCCTACCGGGCGGATCGAACTGGAGAACCAGAACGAGGCCAGGCGGCGGTCGACTTCTACGCCGGGCAAGCGTCCGGTTTGCTGATGCAGCAGTTCACTGACGGCCTGGCCGGCAGCGGCCATGCTGGCGCAGGCAAGGTCAGTGACGGCGAACGTCGAGGGCAGGGCGCCTGTGGCGGTGAACGGGATGGGTGTTTGCGGCAAGCCGAGTGCGGCTTGAATGGACGTGAGTAAATCAGTCATCGAAGGCCCTCCGAAAGAGGGGGCAGCATAGATCATAAGATCAAAAGATCGCAGCCTTCGGCAGCTCCTACATTGATTGGTGTAGGAGCTGCCGAAGGCTGCGATCTTTTAAAAATCACACGCGGAATTGATCCATCAATTTCATCTGCTGGGTCGTCAGCGAATTCAGTTGGCTGCTGATCTGCGCCGATTCAGTGGCCTGGCCGGTCAGGGTTTCGGTGACGGTACGGATCGCCGAAACGTTGCGATTGACCTCTTCGGCCACGGCGCTTTGCTGTTCGGCGGCGCTGGCGATTTGCAGGTTCATGTCACTGATCACTGTCACCGCGTCGCTGATTTTGCTCAAGGCCTGCACCGCTTGCTGGATCTGCCCGGCGTTGCTGTGGGCCTGGGTCTGGCTTGAATGCATGGTGGCAACCACGCCGCGTGTGCCGCTCTGAATACGTTCGATCACCAGGCGAATTTCTTCCACCGAGTCCTGGGTGCGCTTGGCCAGGTTGCGTACTTCATCGGCCACCACTGCAAAGCCGCGACCGCTTTCACCGGCTCGGGCGGCTTCAATTGCCGCGTTGAGTGCCAGCAGGTTGGTTTGTTCGGCGATGCTGCGGATCACTTCCAGCACCGAACCAATTTGCTCGCTGTTGACCGCCAACGCTTCGACTTCCGTCACCGCTTTGCTGACTTCGTCGGCCAGTTGATTGATGTCGCGAGTGCTGCGCTCGATGATCTGCATGCCATCGCGGGCCGACTGATCAGCGCCTTTGGCGGCACTGGCGGCGTTCGAGGCACTGTTGGCGACGTCGTGGGCGGTGGCGCTCATTTCGTTGGAAGCGGTGGCCACCTGATCGATTTCACGGAACTGCACCTGCATGCCTTCACTGGTCTGGCGAGCGATTTCCGAAGACTGGTCGGCGGTGCCGCGAGCGTCGGTGATGCTTTGCTTGATTTGCGCGATGGTCGGCTGCAACTTGTCGAGGAAACGGTTGAACCAGCTGACCAGTTCGCCCAGTTCATCCTTCTTGCTGTAGTGCAGGCGCTGAGTCAGATCCCCGTCGCCGCTGGCAATCGCCTTGAGCATGTCGGCGACGCTATTGATCGGCCGGGTCACGCCCGAAGCGGTGAGCCAGATCAGCAGCAAGCCGATCAGGCCGGCGATGATCGCCACGACCACGGCTTTGATCGTGCCACTTTGCTGGGCATCGTCGAGCACCGCTTGCAGCTTGACCGAGTCGGCCAGCAACACTTGCTTGGGCAGGTCGATTACCACGCCCCAAGCCTTGGAATCGGCGATCGGGCTGACCGGGTACACCGCGCGGATCAGGTCACCCTGCTGGAGGATTTTCGGTGTGCCGGCACTGAGTGATTGCAAGGCATCCTTGCCCTCTGCGCCCAGGGTGTCGCCGATGTTCTTGCCCACTTTGCTGGCGTCGACGCTGTAGGCTGCCAGCACGCCCGTGCCGGAGACGATCAGCATGTGCCCGGCGCTGTTGAACAGTTCACGCTGGGAGTCGACCGCCGCGGCTTGCAGGACGTCGAGGGCGATGTCGATACCGACTACGCCGATGGATTTACCTTCCACCAGCAGCGGCACCGAAATGGTGGTCATCAATACTTCTTTGCCGCCGACAGTATCGGCGTACGGGTCGAGCAGGCAGGTGCGTTTGCTGTCACGCGGGCAGGTGTACCAGACGTTGTACGGTGTGCCGCTGAGGTTGAGGGTGGTTTTGGTCATGTCCTCTTCGACCATGATCGTGTTGAGGGCTTCACCCCCGGCACGGCTCCAGTATGTAGCGAAGCGCCCGGCCTCGTTGGACTGGCGGGCGGCGTCATTGGCGAATTCGCTGTCCTTGCCGTCCAGGCCATTGGGCTCGAACGCCAGCCAGATGCCCAACACTTTGCTGTTGCGCTCGAAAGCTGTTTTCAGGGCCTTGTTCAGGTCCTCACGCAGCGCACCGGCTTCAAGCGAACGCTGGGTGGCCTGGGTGCGCATGTCGAGGATCTGGTCCGCGAGGGCGGTCACCACGGTCTGGGTTTCACCGAATGTTTTCTGCACCCGCACGGCTTGCTCGGCGGCTTTGGCCTGGAGCAGGTTTTGCACGCTGTCGGTGAGCATTCTGCTGCTGGAATCGCTGACCAGTTCATCGTTCTGATTGGTCTGGTAGAAGTTCATGCCCACGATCAACGTGACGACGCCGAACAGGCACAGGCCGGAGAGCAGGACAATTTTCAGGCGGATGGACAGTGAGTCGAACATGGGGCGAGCTCGCGAATGGATGAATGGTTGGCTGTGAGCCAAAGCGGCTCGATTCGCCAAATCCATTTAGCGCCATTCAATCCACATCGGCGGGGATGAGAGATTGCATGAGGGGCTTGCCGACGAGCGGTCATGGTTGAACGTTTGCGCAGGTAAATGTGCCGAAAAGGCGATTGAAAACGGAGGAAATTACGGCTGTTGCGCCAGTGATTCCGGGCGCGACCAGATCCACAGATTGCCCAGGCCCATCCCGACGATTGCCAGATAGATCGGCCAGCCATGGTCGAGCATCACCAGCATGAGACCGGCACATAACAGCATGCTGACAGTGGCGCTGATTTTTGCCCGGCGCGCGATGATTCGGCCGTTGCGCCAGTTACTGAGGATGGGGCCGAACAGTCGGTGGTTTTCCAGCCAGGCACTCAGGCGTGGCGAACTCTTGGTGGCGGCCCAGGCGGCCAGCAGGATGAATTCGGTGGTGGGCAGGCCGGGAATGACAATGGCGATCAGGCCAATGCCCAGGCTGACATAAGCCAGCAGGCCGAAGAGGAGGCGGGCGATTTTTGAGGAGGCTGGCATGGGCTCAGGACAACAGATGTGAAGCTTGATCGGAACTGTAGGAGCTGCCACGGGCTGCGATCTTTTGATCTTTTTTACGACCTCAAGAAGATCAGGATCAAAAGATCGCAGCCTGCGGCAGCTCCTACAGGGGTATCCGAGGTAGGTGTCAGGCAAGTTCCGGGGTGGTGGCGTAAGCCTGCTCCAACAACACCGTGAAGCGGTTGAAGGCGTCGATGGCGCCTTTATCCAGATCGGCTTCTTCCTCGGCGCTGAGGTCCAGTTCATCGAGGGTTTTGACGAAGCTTTTCCAGCCTTGCGCGCGACCACCGTCCGGTTCGCCCAGGTGACGGGCGCCAAAGGTTTCGCTCAAACCCAGGCCCACGGCACGCTTGATCAGGAACGCCGCGCCCAGTTTCGAACCCTCGGAAACGAAGAGCCAACCCAGCGCTTCGGCTTTGCTTGGGTTGTTGACTGCACCGGCGACCGGTGCCGGGACTTCGGTGTCCAGGTCCGCCAGGTCAGCCTTGGCCGCTTCGGCACGGCAGCGAGCGGACAGGTCCGGGACGATGGCGATCAGGTCGGCATCGTTATACAGCGACACCAGTTCCGACTGGAACAGGTACTGCGCCACCACGAAACGGGCGAAGTTGGCCTGGGTTTCAAACGGCGCGTGGGCTTTGACCAGGGCATCGAGTTTGGTGTGGGGCTCGTTTGTGACCTGGTTCAAGCGTTGTGAACGCAGGCTTGGGCGTTGAGCGGTGTCCTGAGTAGTCATGACGAATCCTTGGAGGAAAAAGAGGCGCTTGGTAACGAGACGAATCAGCACCGGCCGAACAGTAAAAAAACCTCACTGCGCGGCTGTGAAAAAAACGCGCAGTGAGGTGAGTCGGGTCAGATATCCCAGATCAGGTTGACTGCGAAGTTGCGACCCGGCTGGGTCAGGCGATCAAGGTTGGCCGGTTGCGTCACCGAAGCTTCGCCAACGCTGTCGTAGCCGCGCACGTCATCCCACAGCCAGTACTTCTTGTCGGTCAGGTTGTAGATGCCGCCGCTGAGGGTGACGTCGTTGGTGACTTTGTAGAACCCGGTCAGGTCGAGAATGCCGAAGCCCGGTGTCTTGAACTGACTGCTGACGCCATCCGGCGACTTGAAGTTGCTGTCGTCGACGCGGTCTTTCTTTTTCACCAGGGTCCAGCTCAGCAGGCTGCCGTAGTTGTCCTGGTCGTAACCCAGACCGAACACGCCGGTCAGCGGGTTGACGCTGTTGATCGGTTCGCCGTTGTCGTTGTTGCGACCGTAGGCGTACGCCACCGAGCCCTGGGTGTAGAGGCCTTGTGGTGCGCCAAAGGCGTCGAGGTTCAGGCGACCCTTGATTTCCGCACCCTTGATGGTGGCGTGCTTGATGTTGGCGCTCTGAAAGGTTGGTTCGTCATAGCCAGGGGTGACAGCGTCTTCATTAATGAAGTCGCGGTACTTGTTGTAGAACACGGCCATTTCGAATGAACCCTGCTCGAAGTTGCCGCGCAAGCCCGTCTCGTAGCTTTGGCTTTTTTCCGGTTCCAGATCCGGATTCGGTTCCACTCGGTAGCCGGTAGCAGTGTTTTCGAAACGACCGTACAGCGCCTTGGCAGTCGGGGTACGGAAACCTTCGGCGTACTGGCCGTACCAGGTGTAATGGTCGTTGAAGGCATAGGTCAGACCGAACTTGGGCGAGACTTTGTGCCAGGTCTTGTTGTCGTCGCTGACGGTACCGCGACCGTCGGCCGATACGGTGTTGAGGAACTCCTGGGTGACGTCGGGCTTGAGCTTGGTGTAGTCGTAGCGCAGGCCTGGCAGGAAGGTCCAGTTGTTCCAGCTGATCTGGTCCTGAGCAAACACGCTGTAGGTGTTGATGGTGGGGTCCGGGAAGTCGCTGGACTTTCTCAACACATCGGCAGTGCTGGTGGCGCCGATGGCGGTGCAGCCACGACCGACCGCCAGGCAGGTGCCGTTGCCGCTGCGCGAGCCGGTGACCTTCTGCTGTTTCAGAGTGGTGCCGTAGGTCAGCAGGTGCTCGGTGTCGGCGATGCTGAAGGATTTATCCAGTTGTAAGTCGAAGACCCACTGCTTTTCTTCGTAGACGGTGTCGCGGGTGCGCAGTACCTGGCGAGTGATCGGGAAATAGAATTCGTCGGTGCTCTGGTCAGTCTTGGCAATCTGGTGGTTCAGGCTCCACTTGACGTTGTCCGTCAGCAGGCTGTCCAGGGCGAAGCTGTGTTCCACGCCGAAACGCTCGCGGGTGATGGTGTCGTTACCAGTGCGCCACTGGTACATGCCGCCAGGCAACACGCTGGCCGGAATGGTCGGGGCGCCGGCGAAGAACGGACCGCCGTAGGCACTTTTCTGATCGGTATCGCGATCGTCCTTGTACTTTTCGTAGGTCAGGCCCAGGCGTGCATCGTCCTTGTAGTTCCAACCGACCTTGGCCAATACGTTGGTGGTGCGCACGTCTTCCGGGTTGGCGGCGGTCCGGGTCAGGCCGGTGCTGTTATTGCTGCCATAGGATTCGGTTTCATGCCCGTCGCGCTGGCTGTAATGCAGCAGACCGTCGAACTGGTCGGCGCGACCGGCCACGGTGGCGGATTTGAGCCAGCTCTCGTCAGCCGAGCTGTAGCCGGTCTTCAAGCGTGCGCCAACGTCCTGGCCAGGCTTGATGATGTCGTCCGGGTCGAGGGTGAAATAGCTGACCGCGCCACCGATGGCGTTGCTGCCGTAGAGCACCGAGGCCGGACCGCGAAGGATCTCGACGCGTTTGACGATTTCCGGGTCGACGTAATTGCGCTGGGTCTTGGCGTAAGGGCCGTTGAAGAAACCGTTGGGAATTTCAACGCCGTCAACCTGGGTCAGCACCCGGTTACCGTCGATGCCACGGATGTTGTAGCCGCTGATGCCGCCACGCGTACCGGTACCCCCAACCGAAACGCCCGGTTCGTAACGCACCAGGTCCTTGATGGTGTTGACGTTGTTGCGGTCCAGTTCTTCGCGAGTGTGAACGGTCACAGTGCTGGGCACGCTGTTCACCGACTGTTCCTGGCGAGTAGCACTGATAGTCGTCTGCTGCAGATTGAGCGCGCTGCCATTGCTGCGGCGCTCCAGCACGATGTTGTTGTTGCCCAGTTTGCGGTAGCTCAGGTTGGTCCCCACCAACAGGCGATCCAGGGCTTTTTCTGGCGGCAGCGATCCGCGCACGCCCGGCGACGCCACACCTTCAGCCAGCTCTGCCGGCAAACCCACCTGCCAGCCAGTCACGGCGGTGAAGGCATTGAGTGCCGAGACCAGCGGCTGAGGCGCGATGGTGAACGCGTAGTCGCCCATTTTGCGGGTCTGCTGTTCGGCGGCGGTCGCCGCCATCAGTGGCGCAGCACCGGCCATCAGGATGGCAGCGGTCAGCAGCGACAGCACGCGGGAAGGTGAAGAGGACTGGCGGGTAAGGCGAGAGGACATCGATAGCGCTCCGTGTCGCACGAATCTTTATAGGTGCTGATTGGCATAGTGAGATGCGAATCAATTGCATTGGCTATAACGAGACGTACGGGAAACGGCTATCGAGTAAAAATAATTCTCATTCAGTTCAAAATCACCAGCGCCGGGAATTCCTTCAACTGCGCCGAGGTGATGTGGGCCAGGGAACGAACCACGTCCAGCGGCTGATCGAGACGGTAATTTCCGGTCACGGCAACATCGGCCAACTGCTCGTTGTTGTTGATGATCCAGCCCGGATAGTAACGACGCAGCTCGGCGAGCACCTGGCTCAGCGGGCAGTTTTCAAACACCAGACGCCCCTGGACCCAGGCCAGGTCGGTGGCAGGATCGAGTTTGGCCGGGCGGTCGAAACCGTTGGGGCCGATGCGGATACTTTCCCCGGCCGTCAGCCGCACGCGGGCGTCGTCACGGGTGGCACGCAAATCGACATCGCCGCGTTGCACGCGAACCTGAGTCACGCCATCGAGGTAGCGCACGGCGAATGCCGTATCGCGAACGCTGGCGGTCACCAGGCCTGCGTTGATTTCCAACGGCTGGCCTCGATGGGGCTGAACCTCGAAAAACGCCTCGCCTTGGTACAGGCGGGCTTCGCGTTGCTTGTCGTTGATGGTGCTGGAAAATGCCGAGTTGGTGTTCAGCAGGACGTTCGAACCGTCCTCCAGTTGCAGGCGCTGACGCTCGCCGACCACGGTCAGGTGATCGGCCTGCAAACGCATGGGCAGATTGCTGAAGCTGAACAGGCCGAGGATCAACACAGCGGCGGTGGCCAACGGTTTCCAGTGCGGACGCAGGCGCGCCAGCACCGTGACCTTCGCGGGCTGCGCCGCCAGGCTTTGCGCGCATTGCGTGACTTGCGGACCGTTCCAGATCGCCTGGGCCTTGGCGAACGCATCGGCATGTGCCGGGTCGGCGACAAGCCACTCATGGAACTGGCGAGTCTGTTCTTCGCTCGGGCTGTCCAGCACGATCAGCCAGTCCAGGGCCTGGTCCATCGCGTCTGCAGTGTCCTGCGCCGGTGAGGGCGAAGGGGAGCGGTGGGTGTCCGTCACGGTGTTTCCTCGGCTGTGTCTACGCACGGCTGTTTTTTTGAGTGAAGCTGAAAAGAGCGGCAAGGGTAGCCCTGATGGTCAAAGCCGTCGAGATGCGGCCGACTTAGCGGCCGTTTGCCCGTTCGGCAACACCGATGCAGATCGTCATGATCAGTTTCAGCTCTTTCTGCACAGTGCTGAGCGACACGCCGAGTTTTTCGGCGATCTCCAGATAACTGTGACCGTGCAGGCGGCTGAGGATAAAAATTTGTTGCTGGCGGGGGCTGAGTTGACTCAGACGCACGTTCAGACGCTCGAGCAATTGTTCGGCATGGGCGGCGTCTTCGGCGCTGCTGGCGGGGGCGGCAACGCTTTGCACCACGTCCAGCGGCACGTCTTCGACCATGGTGCGTGAATGGATGCGTCGCGCACGCAAGTGGTCCAGCGCCAGGTTGCGGGCAGTCTGGAAAACAAAGGGTTCCAGGTGATCAATGGCCCGTTCACTGAGCGCGCGCGTGACTCGCAGGTAGGTCTCCTGCAAGAGGTCTTCGGCGGTGCTGTGATTGTTGACCATCCGCTCCAGCGTACGCAGCAGGGATACTCGCTGGGTGATGAAGACGTCGTTGAAGCGCGATTGACTCACGGGAGGACCTGATCCATTTTGAGCGAATGATAATGCTTATCATCCACACGAATGGTCAAGTGCAGATTTGTGAAGGTTTACGCGCGGCCCTGCAAATAGGTCGCGTAATCCGGAATACGATGCGCGTGCGCCTGATCCATCATCGGGCTGCTGAGCAAGTAATCAGCGCTGCATTCGTTGCACGCCACCGGAATGTTCCAGACCGCTGCAACCCGCAATAAAGCTTTGATGTCCGGGTCGTGTGGCTGTGGTTCGAACGGGTCCCAAAAGAACACCAGCATGTCGACCCGCTGCTCGGCGATGCGCGCCCCGAGCTGTTGGTCACCGCCCAGCGGGCCACTGATCATGCTCTCCACCGGCAGGTCGAGACGTTGTTGCAACAACAACCCCGTAGTGCCGGTGGCGACCAGGTTGTGTTGCGCCAGTGTGTCTTTGTGTCGTGCGGCCCAGTCGAGCAAAAACACTTTGCAGTGGTCGTGGGCAACCAAGGCGATACGCTTGCGCGCCGCCAGGGTTTTTTGCGTAAAGCTGATACCGATCATTGCATGCTCCTCGATGTCGCAAATACCCGTAGGAGCTGCCGAAGGCCGCGATCTTTTGATGTTGATTTTTACAGGATCAAGATCAAAAGATCGCAGCCTTCGGCAGCTCCTACAGGGGCGGATCAATGCCCTATTCGGCGTTGCACAGCGCCAGGCAGTTATCGAGCATGCGGTTGGAGAAGCCCCATTCGTTGTCGTACCAGGCCAGTACCTTGAGCAGCTTGCCGCTGACCTTGGTGTGGTTGGCGTCGAAAATCGACGACAGCGGGTTGTGGTTGAAGTCGCTGGAGACCAGCGGCAAGGTGTTGTAGCCGAGGATCTTCGAGTGCTGGCTGGCTTGCTTGAGCAGTGCGTTGACTTCTTCGGCACTGGCTTCTTTTTTCAGCTGTACGGTCAGGTCCACCAGCGACACGTTGATCACCGGAACACGGACCGCCATGCCGGTCAGTTTGCCGGCCAGTTCCGGCAATACCAGGCCCACTGCTTCAGCAGCGCCGGTCTTGCTCGGGATCATGTTCTGGGTGGCCGAACGGGCGCGGTACGGGTCGGTGTGGTAGACGTCGGTCAGGTTCTGGTCGTTGGTGTAGGCGTGGATCGTGGTCATCAAACCGCTTTCGATGCCCAGCTCGCGGTGCAGCACCTGGGCCACCGGGGCCAGGCAGTTAGTGGTGCACGACGCGTTGGAAATAATTTGGTGCGACTGGCGCAGAATGTCGTGGTTCACACCATAGACCACGGTGGCGTCGGCGCCTTTGGCCGGAGCCGAGATAATCACTTTGCGTGCGCCGGCCGTAATATGCGCGGCGGCTTTGGCCCGGTCGGTGAACAGGCCGGTGCATTCGAACACCACATCAATTTTTTCCGCGGCCCAGGGCAGGTCGGCCGGGTTGCGAATGGCGCTGACGGCAATGCGGTCACCGTTGACGGTCAGGCTTTCCTGATCGTGCTGGACATCGGCATCGAACGTGCCGTGAACGGTGTCGTACTTGAGCAAGTGCGCGTTGATTGCGCTGTCTCCCAGATCGTTGATGGCAACGATCTGCAAGTCCTGACGGTAGCCCTGTGTATAGAGTGCGCGCAGAACATTACGGCCGATGCGGCCAAAGCCATTGATTGCGATTCGAAGAGTCATATGTCTGCGCTACCGTCGTTTTGTTGTTGGAATTACAAGATTATTCGCAAAAAAATAGAAAACAAGCCTTTTTGATGGCAATATTTTGTTCAATCTACAACGAGTGACCTGAATCAACTGGTCCAACCGATCAAGAAAACCGTCTGTCATCCCATCGACACCGGTCCTTGATCAGCATAGACAATCAGGTCGCCACATCCGTTAGCCTGGAGTTCTACACATGCATCCCCGCGTCCTTGAGGTCACCGAACGGCTCATCGCCCGCAGTCGCGCCACGCGTGAGGCTTACCTTGCATTGATTCGCGGTGCGGCCAGCGACGGTCCGATGCGCGGCAAGCTGCAATGCGCCAACTTCGCCCACGGCGTGGCCGGTTGCGGCAGCGACGACAAGAACAGCCTGCGGATGATGAACTCCGCCAACATTGCGATTGTTTCGTCATATAACGACATGCTCTCGGCACACCAGCCGTACGAAGTCTTCCCTGAACTGATCAAGAAAGCCCTGCGCGAAATTGGCTCCGTCGGCCAGTTTGCCGGTGGCACCCCGGCCATGTGCGATGGCGTGACCCAGGGCGAGCCCGGCATGGAACTGAGCCTGCCGAGCCGTGAAGTGATCGCGCTGTCCACCGCCGTGGCGCTGTCCCACAACATGTTCGACGGCGCTCTGATGCTCGGCATCTGCGACAAGATCGTCCCGGGCCTGATGATGGGCGCATTGCGTTTCGGTCATCTGCCGATGATCTTCGTGCCGGGCGGGCCGATGGTCTCGGGCATTTCCAACAAGCAGAAAGCCGACGTGCGCCAGCGCTACGCCGAAGGCAAGGCCAGCCGCGAAGAGCTGCTGGAGTCGGAAATGAATTCCTACCACAGCCCTGGCACCTGCACGTTCTATGGCACCGCCAACACCAACCAGTTGCTGATGGAAGTCATGGGCCTGCACTTGCCGGGCGCCTCTTTCGTCAACCCGAACACGCCGTTGCGCGACGCCCTGACCCGTGAAGCGGCGCATCAAGTCACGCGCCTGACCAAGCAGAACGGCAACTACATGCCGATCGGCGAAATCGTCGACGAGCGTTCGCTGGTCAACTCCATTGTGGCGCTGCACGCCACCGGCGGCTCGACCAACCACACCCTGCACATGCCGGCGATTGCCATGGCGGCGGGTATTCAGTTGACCTGGCAGGACATGGCCGACCTCTCCGAAGTGGTACCGACCCTCAGCCA
>Ga0247819_10000592_pt1 | contig 21222 bp, 20 predicted proteins | sample 13C_Xylose_Day6_FD_193428 | JGI IMG/M metagenome (GOLD analysis project Ga0247819, IMG submission 193428) | Soil microbial communities from agricultural site in Penn Yan, New York, United States - 13C_Xylose_Day6 | ecosystem: Environmental > Terrestrial > Soil > Agricultural land | place: USA...
AGGTGTTGACCACCTCGAGGTTCACCAGGTGGCGGGCCACGCCGAACTCGTCGCTGATGCCGTTGCCGCCCATCATGTCGCGCGCCATCCGCGCGATGTCCAGCGCCTTGCCGCAGGAGTTGCGCTTGAGCACGGACGTGAGCTCGACCGCGGCCGTGCCTTCGTCCTTCATGCGACCGAGGCGGAGGCACCCCTGCAGGCCCAGGCTGATGTCGGTGAGCATGTCGGCCAGCTTCTTCTGGATCAGCTGGTTGGCGGCGAGCGGGCGGCCGAACTGCTGGCGGTCCAGCACGTACTGGCGTGCGCGGTGGAAGCAGTCCTCGGCCGCGCCGAGCGCGCCCCAGGCGATGCCGTAGCGTGCCGAGTTCAGGCAGGTGAACGGGCCCTTCAGGCCGCGCACCTCGGGGAAGGCGTTCTCCTCGGGGCAGAACACCTCGTCCATCACGATCTCGCCGGTGATCGAGGCGCGCAGGCCCACCTTGCCGTGGACGGCCGGGGCGGTCAGGCCCTTCCAGCCCTTCTCCAGGATGAAGCCGCGGATGGCGCCCGCGTCGTCCTTGGCCCAGACCACGAACACGTCGGCGATCGGCGAGTTGGTGATCCACATCTTGCTGCCGGAAAGCTTGTAGCCGCCGTCGACCTTGCGGGCGCGCGTGATCATGCTGCCGGGGTCGGAGCCATGGTTCGGCTCGGTGAGGCCGAAGCAGCCGATCCACTCGCCGCGAGCCAGCCTGGGCAGGTACTTCCGCTTCTGCGCCTCGGTGCCGAACTCGTTGATCGGCACCATCACCAGCGAGGACTGCACGCTCATCATCGAGCGGTAGCCGGAGTCGACACGCTCCACTTCGCGGGCCACCAGGCCGTAGCTGACGTAGTTCAGGCCGGCGCCGCCGTACTGCTCGGGGATGGTCGGGCCCAGCAGGCCCAGCTCGCCCATCTCGCGGAAGATCGACGCGTCGGTCTTCTCATGCCGGAAGGCTTCCTGCACACGGGGCAGCAGCGCCTGCTGGCAGTAGGCGTGCGCGGCGTCGCGCACCTGGCGCTCGTCGTCGCTCAGCTGCGCGTCGAGCAGGAAGGGGTCGGACCAGGAGAAGCGGGCGGAGGAAGTCATGCTGTTCGTTCACAAAGCTGTGGGCAATGGGACGAGATGCTAGGAGCGGCCACTCTCCCGGGCAAACGATGATTTCTCCGGCTCATATGATCGAATCTCATTTCTGAGAGAGATTCCATGCGACGCCGACTGCCTTCCACCCAGGCCCTGCTGTGCTTCGAGGCGGCGGCCCGCCACCAGAGCTTCACCCGCGCCGCGCAGGAACTGGCGCTCACCCAGGGCGCGGTGTCGCGCCAGGTCGCCGCGCTGGAGGAGCTGGCGGGCGTCGCGCTGTTCCGCCGAACCCAGCACGGCATGACGCTCACCGCGGCCGGCGCCGACTACGCCCGGCAGGTGGGCCAGCGGCTGGATGCGCTGGAGCGCGACACCCTCGATCTGCGCAGCCGCGGCGCCGAGGGCGACCACCTCACCATCGCCTCGGTGCCCACTTTCGCGGCGCGCTGGCTGATCCCGCGCCTGCCGGCTCTGCAGCAGCTCCATCCGCAGCTGCAGGTGCACATCGAGGCGCGCACCCGGCCCTTCCTGTTCAGCGACACGCAGGCCGATGCAGCCCTGTTCGCGGGCACGCCGGAGCAGCTTCGGCAGTGGGCCGGCACGCGGTCCGCGTTGCTGCTGCCCGAGGAAGTGGTCCCGGTCTGCAAGCCCTCGCTGCTCAAGGGGGGACGCCCGTTCACTCCCAAGGCGCTGGCAACCATGCCGCTGCTGCAGCAGTCCACCCGGCCGGAAGCCTGGCGCCAGTGGTTCCTCGCCCAGGGCGTGGACGCCGAGCATGCGATGGCCGGGCCGCGCTACGAGCTGTTCTCCATGCAGGCGGCGGCCGCGGCGTGCGGGCTGGGCGTGGCGCTGGTGCCGACGCTGCTGGTGCGGCGGGAGCTCGACGAGGGCACGCTCGCGATCGCCTGCCGGCGACCGTTGCCCGGTCCGCGCGGCTACTACCTGGTGCAGCCCGCCGAAGGCGAGCGCCCGGCGCTGGCCGCCTTCCGGGAGTGGCTGCAGGCGGAAGCGAACGGCTGAACTTGTTCCATCGATAGAACCTGTCCTAAAATGAGGACAGGATGACCGATTTCGACGCGTCACTGCCGATCTCCAAGTACCACCAGGTCTACCTGGTGCTGCTGGAACAGCTCCAGGAAGGCCGCCATGCCGGCGGCCTGCCAGGTGAGCTGGACCTCGCGCGCCAGTTCGGCGTGGGACGCATCACGGTGCGGCGCGCGCTGGACCAGCTGGCGCAGGAAGGCCGCATCCTGCGAGAGGCCGGACGCCGCACGCGTCCCGCGGCGCTTGCGGATCGGCAGTCCGGAGAGAAGCAAGCCGCGCAGACCGCGGTCGCGCCGCTGAAGGGCCTGCTGGGCAACATCGTCAATGCCAGTCGCGGCACGACCGTGAAGGTGCTCGAGTGGCGCGTGATCGAGGCTTCGCCCGAGATGGCGCAGGCCCTGCAGGTGAGCGCCGGCGACAAGGTGCGCAAGGCGGTGCGCCGCCGCAGCACGCCTGCCGGTCCCGTCTCCCACATCACCACCTACGTGCCCGAGGCGCTGGTGCGCGGCTTCGGCCGCGCCGAGCTGGCCGGCAAGCCGATGCTGCAGCTGCTGCAGGAGGCGGGGCTGGAAGCCGGGCGCGCGGTTCAGACCGTCTCCGCGCGCCAGGCCGACGCCAAGGTCGCGGCCGAACTGCAGGTGCCGGTGGGCGCCGCGCTGCTGTGGGTGCGGCGGCTCGTCTACGACGTCAAGGATCGGCCGATGCAGCTGCTGCACGGCCTGTACCGGCCCGATCGCTACGAATACCAGATGGAGCTGTCGCAGGTCGGCGCCATCGACGCGCGCATCGTCGCCAAGGAAGTCTTCTGAAGGAAAGCAGGATGAAAGCCCAAGGTCGGCAGCCGCAGACGCTGCCGCAGAAGCTGATCGCCCGCGCGAGCGGCCGCGACCACGTGGCCCCCGGCGAGATCGTCAGCTGCCAGGTCGACCTGGCCATGTTCCACGACTCCTCGGGCCCGCGGCGCCTCAAGCCCATGCTGGAGGAGCTGGGCGCGAGCATCTGGAACAAGGACCGCGTCGTGCTGGTGATGGACCACTACGTGCCCGCGCAGGACGAGGACTCGCGTCGCATCGTGCGCATCGCGCGCGACTGGGCGGCCGAGCAGCAGCTGCCCCACGTCTACGACAGCGTCGGCATCTGCCACGTGGTGCTGCCGCAGAAGGGCCACATCCGTCCCGGCATGTTCTGCGTGGGCGGCGATTCGCATTCCCCCACGGGCGGCGCGTTCGGTGCCTACATGTTCGGCATCGGCGCGACCGAGATGCTGGGCGTGGTGGTCACCGGCGAGATCTGGGTGCGCGTGCCGATGACGCTGCGCATGCAGTGGGACGGCCGGCTCGCTCCCGGCGTGATGGCCAAGGACATGGCGCTGCACATGATCGGCCGCTTCGGCATGAACGGCGGCGACTACCAGGCCGTGGAGTTCTGCGGGCCCGCGGTGAAGGCGCTGTCGATGCAGGAGCGCATGACGCTGTCGAACCTGAGCGCGGAGATGGGCGCGCAGGCCGGCCTGATCGCGCCCGACCAGACGACCCGCGAGTGGCTGCTGGCCGTCGGCGTGCCCGACGCGGAGATCGAGCTCGACGACTGGTGCACCGACGACGGCGTCGACGAGTCCGTCGCGAAGACCTTCCGCTTCGACGCGGGCACGCTGGCGCCGCAGGTCGCGGCGCCGCACAGCCCGGCCAACACGAAGCCGGTGGGCGAGTACACGCAAGTGCCGGTGAATGTCGCCTACGTCGGCGCCTGCACCGGCGCCAAGCTGGACGACCTGCGCGCGGCCGCGAGCGTGCTGCGTGGCCAACGTGTCGCCGCGGGCACGCGGCTGATGGTCGCGGCCGCCAGCGTGCAGGACCAGCGGGCCGCCGAGGCCGAGGGGGTGATGGGCATCCTGCGCGATGCCGGCGCCGAGCTGCTGCCCAACGCCTGCGGCGCGTGCTCCGGCTACGGCGGCAGCATCCCCGACGGCGCCAACGTGCTCGCCACCACCGCGCGCAACTTCAAGGGCCGCATGGGCTCGGCCACCGCGCAGGTCTACCTGGCGTCGCCGTACACGGTGGCGGCTTCCGCGCTGCGCGGGCGCATCACCGATCCGCGCGAGGTGATGGCATGAGCACCACGCACAAGGTCTGGCGCTTCGGCGCGGACATCGACACCGACCAGCTCGCGCCCGGCGCCTACATGAAGCTGGGCATCGAAGGCATCGCGCCGCACTGCCTGGAGGCGGTGCGGCCGGAGTTCGCGGGCGCGGTGCGCGCGGGCGACGTCATCGCCGCGGGGCCGAACTTCGGCATCGGCTCCTCGCGCGAGCAGGCGGCCGCCGCGCTGGTGCAGCTGGGCGTGCGCGCGGTGATCGCGCCTTCGTTCAGCGGCCTGTTCTTCCGCAACGCCTTCAACCTGGGCCTGCTGCTGCTCACCTGCCGCGGGGCGGGCGAGCTTCACGAAGGCGAGCAGGTCAGGCTCGACCTGCAGGGCATGGCGGTCGTCGCCGCCGACGGCCGCCGCCTCGCCTGCGACTCCATCCCCGAGTTCCTGCTGGACATGGTGCAGGCGGGCGGTCTCATGAACCAGCTGCGGCGCAAGCTGCAGACACAGAAGTGATTTCCATGCCAACGACGTTCAAGCAGCGCCTGCAATCCCACTCCGCCGTGCTGGCGCCCGGCATCTACGACGCGCTCACCGCCCTGGTGGCCGAGCAGGCCGGCTTCGAGGCGCTGTACCTCTCGGGCGCTTCCATCGCCTACACGCGCCTGGGCCGCTCCGACGTGGGCCTCACCACCGCGACCGAAGTGGCCGACACGCTGGCCCGCATCACCGAACGGGTAAGCCTGCCCGTCATCGTGGACGGCGACACCGGCTTCGGCAACGCGCTCAACACGCAGCGCACCGTGCGCGCCTTCGAGCGTGCCGGCGCGGCGATGGTGCAGCTGGAGGACCAGACCTTTCCCAAGCGCTGCGGGCATCTCGACGGCAAGGGCGTGATTCCGCGCGCCGAGATGTGCGGCAAGCTGCGCGCCGCGCTGGACGCGCGCCATTCGGCGGACACGCTGATCCTGGCGCGCACCGACGCACTGGCCGTGGAAGGCTTCGACGCCGCCATGGACCGCGCCGAGGCCTACCTGGAATGCGGCGTGGACGCGCTCTTCATCGAGGCGCTGCGCACGCCGGAGCAGATGCGCGCTGCCTGCGAACGCTTCGCCTCCCGCCTCCCGCTGCTGGCCAACATGGTCGAGGGCGGCAAGACGCCGGTGACGGCCGCCGGCGAGCTCGGAAAGATCGGCTTTCGCATCGTCATATTCCCGGGCGGCACCGCCCGCGCCGTGGCCCACACGCTGCAGCGCTACTACTCGAGCCTGCGCGCGCACGAGACCACGGCGCCGGAGCGCGAGCGCATGCTCGATTTCGACCAGCTCAACGCCCTGATCGGCACCCCTGAACTGCTGCGGCAGGCGGCGCGCTACGACGCCGCGAAACAAGACTGAACAAGGAGAGACACCCATGAATCGCTTCCCCACCCGCCGCGCCGTCCTGGGCGCCGTGCTGGCGCTCGCCGCCGCGGCATCGCATGCCGCTTTCCCGTCGAAGCCCATCCGCCTGTTCGTCGGCGCGTCGGCCGGCGGCACCACCGACACCCTGGCGCGCGAAGTCGCCGAGGACATGTCGAAGACGCTGGGCCAGCCCGTGATCGTGGAGAACAAGCCGGGCGCCGGCGGCAACATCGCCGCGATGGAAGTGATGCGCTCGCCCGCTGACGGCCACACGCTGCTGGTGTCCTTCACCAGCCACACCATGAACGCTTCGCTGTTCAAGAAGCTGCCCTACGACCCGATCGCCGACTTCACGCCGGTGGCGCTGCTCGCCAAGGTGTCGAGCGTGCTGGTCACGCGGACGGAAGCGCCGTTCCGCGACGTGCGCGACGTCGTCGCCAAGGGCAAGGCCGAGAAGAAGGGCCTGACGTTCGCCATCGGCGGCACCGGCTCCTCGCTGCACATGGACACCTACGAGTTCGAGAAGTCGGCCGGCGTGCCGGTGACGCAGATCCCGTTCAAGGGCACCGCGCCCGCGCTGGCCGACGTGCTGGCCGGCCACGTGGACCTGATGTTCGCGCCGGTGAACGGCGCCCGTCCGCTGATCCAGTCGGGCAAGCTGCGCGCGCTGGCCGTCGCCGGTCCCAAGCGCATCGCCGCGTTCCCGGATGCCGCCCCCGTCACCGAGGCGGTGCCCAGCTACACCACCAACTACGGCTGGTTCGGCATTCTCGGCCCGGCCAGGCTGCCGGCCGACGTGACGCGCGCGCTCAACGGCGCGATCAACAAGGCGATGCAGCAGCCCAAGGTGAAGGCCCGCCTCGAGGCCGACGGCAGCACGCCGGAAGTCGGCACGCCCGAGCAGTTCGCGACGTTCCTCGCGGGAGACGTCAAGCACTGGGCCTCGCAGGTCAAGGCGTTCGGCATCCAGCCGGAGTAAGACGCCTCCGGATCAGGGCGGGCGCCGGATGACTTCGGCTGCCTCGTCAGTGGTCTTCATCCGCGCCCAGGCGCCTTGGGTCGAGGCGCCGGCGCAGTTCGCCTTGCAGCCTGCACACCGTCGAATGCTGGTGGTCCACGTCCCGCAGGGCCTCTTTCAGCTCGGGGTATTCGCCGGTGGCGCGCAGATGGTTCGCACGGCGCAGGCTTTCCGCCTCCACAGCGCGGGCGGATTCGAGTTCCTCCTGGAGCAGGAGAACCTTGTCGGCTGCGTCGTCCATCCGCCATCGTCACGAGCCGGACCGCGCGCCGATGTCAGCGAAGGGCCCGCGCGGCGGTCAGCGTTGACGAGAGATGCCGCTGCCGCTCAGTCGCGCAGCAGCTTGCGAGTTCGGGAAGGAACCCACGATCGAGCTCAGGTCCACGATGTACATCTGCCGGTCGCCCTCGTGCACCGAGTCGATGCACGCCTGGCGGCCATCACGGCTCCATCGCGGGTGCAGGTCGCAGCGGTTCTCCTTGCTCAGCCCCGGGTCGGCGTAGAAGCTTCCCAGGTCGTGCCGGACCCCGGTCTCCATGTCGTACAGGAAGAGAATCCTCTCGTGCGTCGTGGCGTCGGGGTAGGTGTCGCTGAGCAGCCAGCGGCCGTCGACCGGTGAGAAGGTCATGTGGCCGTTCTCGCCGAGCACATGGGCGCCGACCGCCCGCACGGCGCCTCCGTCCGCATCCTCGTACAGCTGGTAGTGGATCTCTCCCGCGTGCGGGCCCCAGACGATGATCTCGCGGTCGTTGCGCCAGAGCGGGTGCGAGATCTGGTATTCGGATTTCTCGTAGTCGAAGGTGCCCACCGCCGACGGATCGAACCCTTCCGCCAGCTGGGGCAGCGGATGGTCCGAACACTCCAGCAGGCGCAGGTCGCTGCCGTCCGGATTCATGGTCACGAGCCGGTGCAGGAAGCACGTCTCGTCCTCGACCCGCTCTGTCCAGCGGTGCAGGAACAGCACGCGCGAGGACGAAGGATTGACCTCGATGTGACTGACCCAGTGAATGGCCTTCTCCATCGAGGCGCGGGGATGGAACTCGCGCAACTGGCGGTAGGACACCAGCAACCGGTAGTCCCCGGTCGCCAGGTCCATTCCGTGCAGGCCGTCATCGGCCGGCGCCAAGGGTAGTTCGAAGGGCCCGCCGTTCTCGCTGTACCCGATCGTCTCGTGCGTGACGTAGAGGCGGCGATAGTCGACGCAGATCGCATAGCGGCTGTCGGGGGACACGACGTACACCGGGAGCGGCAGTTCCCGGCGCTCGCCGGTCCTCGCGTCGACGATCACGCTGCCGAAGCCCGGGTAGCGGCCGTGTGAATCGTCCCGCCTGTCGTTGTAGATGGCTTTCAGGCCTTCCGCACCGTCCAGCCACTGCAGCTGGCTGCCCATCTGCCAGTTCCAGGCGCGGGTGGCGCCGATGGGGTGGAAGCGATCGCGCTCCAGGTCGAAATAGCCGACGTCCGCGACGCATTCCGGCGTCAGTCGCACGTCCCGATACGGCACCTGCTGCGCCAGGAGATAGCGCCCGCCGCGGTCCCAGTTGGACTTGTTGTAGTAGCCGAAGAAATGGTGCCGGCCGCCGCCGTCGTCCACGCGGCGCACCGGGCACGGAGATGCAACGATCGAGGAGGGACGCATCGTCATTCGGCCGCCAGGTCGGCCTTCTGGATCACGCGGTCCCAGCGCTGCTTCTCCGCCGCGATGAATTTCGCGGCCGCTTCGCGGCTGCTGGCCACGGGCGTCATGCCCTGCGCCGCCAGCGCTTCCACGAATTCCGGGCTGCGGATGATCTTGCGGATGTCGGCACTCAGCTTGTCGGCGATCGCATCGGGCACCTTCGCGCCGACGGCGATCGTCGTCCAGGACGTCGCCTCGAAGCCGGGCAGGCCCGCCTCGGCCACCGTGGGAACGTCCGGCAGCGCGCCGCTGCGCGTCTTGCCCGTCACGGCCAGCGCCTTGAGTTTGCCGTTGCGCACGTGCGCGAGCGTGGTGGGCGGGTTCTCGAACATCAGCTGGATCTGCCCTCCGAGCAGATCGTTCATGGCGGCGGCGCTGCCCCTGTACGGCACGTGCGTCATCGGCGCGTCGGCGCTGACCTTGAAGAGCTCGCCGATCATGTGCACGGAAGAACCCACGCCGGCGGAGCCGAAGTTCAGCGAGCCCGGCTGCTTGCGGGCGAGCGCGGCGAGCTCCTGCACGTTGCCGGCGGGCAGCCCCGGATTCGCCACGATCACGTGCGGCATCTCGGCCAGTACGGTCAGCACCTTGAAGTCGGTCGAGGGGTTGTAGGGCAGCTTCTTGTACACGCCGTAGGTGGCATGCAGGCCGATCGAGCCGAGCATGAGCGTGTAGCCGTCGGCCGGCGCATCCACGACCGACTTGCCGCCGATGTGGCCGCCCGCGCCAGGACGGTTGTCCACCACCACGGGCTGCTTGTAGAGGCGGCCCAGGCGTTCGGCGAGCATCCGCGCCTGGACGTCGGAACTGCCGCCGGCCGTGAACGGAACGACGATGCGCAGGCCCTTGTTCGGGAAATCCTGCTGGGCGAGAGCCGCGGGCGCGAGCGCCGCCGCGACGGCGGACGCGCCGGCGAGGACGAGATGGCGGCGCGAGAAGAGAGAGGTCATGGAGGGCTCCGGCTGCAAGGTCCTGGGACCGATGCGTTCGAGTCTACGAACCGGGTCGCCGCGCGAAAAATTCATTCTTGCGGCACCCCTATACGGAATTGGCATACATTGCCTTTCATGCCGAGGCCGCTGAAGTTCCGCCAGATCGAAGCTTTCCGGGCCGTCATGAGGACGGGCACCACCACCGCCGCGGCCACGCTGCTGAACACCACGCAGCCGTCGATCAGCCGGCTGCTGGCGCAGATGGCCTCGGCGACGGGGCTCAAGCTGTTCGAGCCGGAGCGCGGCCGGCTCAAGCCCACTCCCGAAGCCAAGGACCTGTTCGACGTGGTCGAACGCAACTTCCTGGGCCTGGACCGGATCGAGCAGCGCGTGGCCGTGCTGCGCACGGCCGGGGCAGGCACGCTGCGAGTGGGCTGCACGCCCGCGATCTCGCTGAGCCTGATGCCCTCCGTGGTGGCGGAGTTCTGCCGCCGGCATCCGGAAGTGCAGGTCAGCGTGCAGACGCATTCGGGCCTGCAGCTCTGGGACGGCCTGCAGCACGGCGCCTTCGACGTGGTGCTGTCGACGATGGTCGCGGGCAGCACGGAAGCCAGGGTGACGACCCTGCATCGGGGCCGGGCCGTCTGCGTGATGAACCCTCGTCATCCGCTGGCCGCGCACTCTCGCCTGAACGTGCGCGACCTGCGCGGCCAGGTGCTGCTGGCGCTGCCGCAGGACGACGAGTTCCAGGTCCGGGTCCAGCAGGTCCTGGAATCCCATGGCGTCCAGCCGGCGTCCACCATCGAGACGACCTACTCCTTCACCATCTGCCGGATGGCCGCGGAAGGCGCGGGCGTCGGGATCGTCAATCCCTACGTGGCTTCGGTGTTCGCGCGCGACGTGCGGGTGGTGCCGCTCAGCCCCGTGCTGCCGGTCGAGATCGTGCGCGGCTACCCGCCCCAGTTCGCGCCTTCGAGGAGCACGGAGGCGTTCCAGGCCGTGTTCGAAGCGCAGTTGAAGAAGCTGGCGAAGGACTGAGCTGCCGGCGCCGGCTCAGGGCAGGTAGCGCTCGCTCCACGCGGCGATCAGGTTCGCCGCGTAGATCGCGTCGCTGCGGCGGCGCAGGAGGTGGTCGGCGTCGTCCAGCGAGACGAAGCTCTTGGGGTGGCGCGCGTTGACGAAGAGGGCGGTGGCATTGCCGATGGCCACCGTCTCGTCCACGGGCGAGTGCAGGATCAGCAAGGCCCGCCCGAGCTGCGCGACCTTCTCGCCCAGGTTCTGCTCCGCGGCATCGGTGAGGAACTCGCGCCGGATGCGGAACGGCCGGCCGGCCAGCTGGACCAGCGCCTCGCCGCGCGCCTCGATCTCCGGCACGTGCTCGCGGAACAGGCCGGTGACATGGCTCGGATCGCTGGGCGCGCCGATGGTCGCGACGGCCCGCACCTCCGGGACCGATGCGGCCGCGGCGAGCACGGCGGCGCCGCCCAGGCTGTGCCCGATGAGCAGGGCCGGGGCCGAGCGCTCACGGCGCAGCCAGCCGGCGGCGGCGACCAGGTCCCCGACGTTCGACGAGAAGTTGGTGTTGGCGAACTCGCCGTCGCTGTGGCCGAGGCCGGTGAAGTCGAAGCGCATCACCGCGATCCCGCGCTCCACCAGCGCGTTGGCGATCTGCCCGGCCGCGAAGATGTCCTTGCCGCAGGTGAAGCAATGGGCGAACAGCGCGCAGGCGCGCGCGGGTCCGTCCGGCGCATCCAGCCTCGCCGCCAGCATGGCGCCGTGCGCACCGGGAAAAGAGGCCTGTTGGGACGGCATGGCCGATCGACCATAGCACCGCGGCGTGGTCAGCAATGAACCGTTGCCACGGAAGGGCAACTCTTTCCCCCTCAGTCGCGCAGCAGCCTTTCCGCGAGCTCTCGCACGATCGACAGCGAAGGCGGTTCAGCGCGTCCCGCGAGCGTCACCAGGCCGAAGCGGGCCTTGCCGGTCATCGCCGGCTTCAGGGGCAGCTCGACGAGGTCGGGGGCCGAGGCCCGGATGGCGAGCAGCACCGCATCGCTCTGACGGACGACGTCCACCAGGCTGGCGATCTCCTCGCAGCGCAGAGTGACGCACTCGTTCGGATGCGCCGACGGTCCGTAGAGCTCGACCAGCAGGCGCGCCACCTCGTCGCTCAGGGGCGTGGATGCGATCGGGAACTTGCGCACCGCGGAAAACCGCAGCGCGACGGTCGAACGAAGCAAGGGGTGACCCTTGCGGCACATGAAGACGCCACGCATCTCGGACAGCGTCTCCACGCGCAGGTCCGGCGACGGCGACAGGGAGCGCGCATCGATCACCAGCGCATCGAGCTCGCGCTCGCGCAGTCCCTGCACCAGCCGGTCGGTGCTGCCGCGGCTGATCGTCAGGTGCATCGCCGGATGCTCGCGGGCCATCTCCAGCAGCAGCGGCGTCATCAGCATCGCGCCGGGACCCGAGCCCATGCCCACGCGCAGGCTGCCGGCGCGGCCTTCGCGCAACCGGCGGGCGCCGGCGTCCAGCTCGTCCACTTCGAACACGATGTGCCGCGCCCGCTCCAGCACGTCGCGGCCGAACGGCGTGAGTTCGCTGCGGCGGCCGACGCGGTCGAACAGCGCCTGGCCCATCTCGTCCTCGAGCGCGCGGATGCTGCGGCTCAGCGCGGGCTGGGTCAGGAACAGGGCTTCGGCGGCCCGGCTGAACGAGCCGCTCTCGACCAGCGCGACCAGATGGCGAAGCTGCGCCAGCGTCATGCGGGGTGCGAGGTATTCATTCGACTCATGCTAGCACTGACAACAATGCATTGGACGTTATGAATCCGGCTTCCTAGGATGCATCGCATTCCGCCATCCGGCGGGAGCAGGAGACAGACATGAACAGGATCGCGCAACGCTCTCTCGCGCTGCTCGCGGGCGTGCTGATGGCCACCGCCGCGGCGGCCGACACGTACCCGGCCAAGCCGGTCAACCTCATGGTTCCGTACCCGCCCGGCGGCCCGTCGGACGCGATCGGCCGCATCTTCAGCACGCCGCTGGGCAAGGAGCTGGGGCAGCCGGTGCTGGTGGAGAACCTCGGCGGCGTCAGCGGCGCGATCGCGGCGCAGAAGGTGCTGTCGGCGCCGGCCGACGGCTACTACATCTTCCAGGGCTCGCCCAACGAAGTGATCCTGTCGCCGCTGGCGAACTCGTCGGTGCGCCTCAAGGCCGAGGACTTCCGGCTGGTCGCTCCGATCGCCGACGCCGTGATGGTCGTGCTGACGCGCAAGGACCTGCCGGTGAACAACGTCGACGAGCTGATCGCCCTCGCGCGCAAGTCGGCGGACAAGCCCCTCAGCTACGGCAGCGTGGGCGTCGGCTCGCTCTACCACTTCATCGTCGAGAACATGCAGCAGGCGACGGGCATCAAGGCCACGCACATCCCCTACAAGGGCAACGCGCCGCTGCTGCAGGACATCGGCGGCGGACAGGTCGACTTCGCCGTGCTGGTCTACAGCCAGGCGATGGGGGCCATGGCCGACCAGGGCCGGCTGAAGGTGATCGGCCAGCTCGGCGCGCAGCGCTCGGAACTCCTCAGGAACGTGCCGACCGTCAGCGAAGGCCAGCTGCTGAAGAACTTCCAGTACAAGACCTGGACCGGATTCATGGTCCCGAAGAACACGCCCGAGCCGGTGGTGCAGCGCCTGCACGCCGCGGTGGGCAAGACGCTGAAGGACCCGTCCGTGATCTCGCAACTGACGCTGCAGACGCAGGTGCCTTCGCCGCCCATGTCGCTGCCCGAAGCCTCGAAGTTCTTCGAGACCGAGATGGCGCGCTACCGGGCCGTCGCCAGGTCGATCAACCTCCAGCCGCAGTGAAGCTTCGATGACCTACCTGCTCCATGCGCTGAACGAGCGCGCCGGCGAGTTCATCCGGCTGCGGCGCGACATCCATCGCCATCCCGAACTCGCGTTCGAGGAACACCGGACCGCGGCCCTGGTCGCCGACAAGCTGGAGGGCTGGGGCTACGAAGTGGAGCGGGGCGTCGGCGGCACGGGTGTCGTCGGGCGCCTGGTCCGCGGCGACGGGTCCCGCCGCCTGGGCATCCGCGCCGACATGGACGCGCTGCCGATCCTGGAGGCGAGCGGACGCGAGTGGTCCAGCGCGCGAGCCGGCGTCATGCACGCGTGCGGACACGACGGCCACACCGCCATGCTGCTGGCCGCGGCGCGGCACCTGGCCGAACACGGCGATTTCAGCGGCACGCTGAATCTCATCTTCCAGCCCGCGGAGGAGGGCGGCGCGGGCGCCTCGCGCATGATCGACGAGGGCCTGTTCGACCGCTATCCCTGCGACGCGATCTTCGCGATGCACAACATGCCGGGCATCGCGCAGGGACACATGGTGATGCGCGAGGGCGCGATGATGGCGTCGAGCGACTACGCGAGCATCGTGCTCAAGGGCGTCGGTGGACATGGCGCCATGCCGCACAAGGCGGTCGATCCGCTGGTGGCCGCGGCCGGCATCGTCATGGCTTTGCAGACGATCGTGTCGCGCAACGTCGATCCGCAGCAGGCGGCCGTCGTGACGGTCGGCGCGCTGAACGCGGGGCAGGCCAACAACGTCATCCCGGCGACGGCCCGGCTGGAGTTGAGCGTCCGCGCGCTCGATCGCGACGTGCGGGCGCTGCTCGAAGAGCGCATCCGGGAGCTGGTCGACCTGCAGGCCCGCAGCTTCGGCGTGCAGGCCGAGATCGCGTGGCGCCGAGGCTATTCGGTGCTGGTGAACACCGCGGCCGAGACCGAGTTCGCCCGCAAGGTGGCGCTCGAACTCCTCGGGCCCGATCGCGTCGACCCGCAGGGCGAAGCGTTGACCGGCAGCGAGGACTTCGCCTTCATGCTCGAACGCGTGCCGGGCAGCTACGTGCTCATCGGCAACGGCGACGGGTCGTCCGGGGGCGCTTCCGCGTGCATGGTGCACAACCCCGGGTACGACTTCAACGACGGCAACATCGCCGTGGGCTCCGCGTTCTGGGTGCTGCTCGCGCAGCGGTTCCTTTCCGGCGAGCGGCCCTGAGGACTTGGCTGCATCCAATCTGGCAGACATCACGCGGTCTTTGGCGTTGATGGTTGGAGCGAACCCGCTTCAACGGTAGACTTGCCCGCGTGAAGACCACATGGCCCCGCTCAGCATCGATCCGCGTCACGCAGACGCGGACCGAAGCACTTTCCTGAGCCCGGCGATTCGACTCCTTCCCTCCAGAGCGCAATCCTGAATCGCCGGGCCCCTCGCCCAGCGCGATCGATCCAGGAGTGCTCTCTTGAATGTCATCTCCCCCGCGGGCCGCGCGATCGCCCGCCCTCCCTTCGAGCTGGCTTCGGCCCGCCCGGCGCCGCGGCCTTCCGCTGCCGGCGCACGACGCGTCGTGGTGTACGTGGACCGTTCGCCCGATGCGGCCAATGCCGTCTGGCGCGGCGCCTTGGTCGCGCGCGACCGCGGCCTTCCGCTCCACTTGGTCGCGCTGCAGCCGCTGCACGCCAACCTGGCCGAGGCGAGGGCGGTGGCCGAGGCGCTCGCCGACGAAGTGCGCGGCAAGCTGCCCCTGGAGGTCTACGCCGAGAGCCTCGTCGGCGAGTTCGAGCACGAAGGCCTGGACGCGGCTGGCCAAGCCTCGCTGCTGGTCGTGCCGGCCCGACCCGACCTGCCCGTCTTGCGCATGCCGCGCCGGACCGGCCGCCCGGTGCTGGTGGTGCGCCTGCCGGCGCGCGCGAGCTACGAGCGCGTGCTCGCGGCGGTGGAACTGGACCTGCAGGCCTGTTCACTGATCGCGGCGGCGCACGCCCTTTCGCCCGATTCCGGACTGACGGTGATGCACGTGCAGCGGGATCGCGACGCCCTTCGCACGCGCGAGATCCTGCTGGACCGTATCGCCGCCGCGGGAGCGCAGGACGACGGCGTGGAGCCCCTCGTCGCTTTCGGTGAACCCGCCTCGAGGGTGGTGCAGCAGCGGACCGCCATCCGGGCCGAGCTGCTGGTCGTCGGCAAGCGGCCGCGCCTTGCGCTCGTCGACGCGCTGCGCGATGGCGTCGTGCAACGCGTGCTGCGCGCATCCGCCTGCGACACGCTGCTGCTGCCGACGCCGCCGCTCGCGCCGGGCGCGTCCTGGTCACTTGCCGACTTCGCCACGAACGGGAGCCGCCGATGAACACGACGCAACCCGACGTGATGCCGCGCGGCCTGCTGGACGACCACCCTCCGGTCGACAAGCCGACGCACCTGCCTCTTCGCCAGAAGTGGCGCGCGGCGGTCCCGCTGCCGCAGGCGCCCGAGCCCGCCGGCCTGTCGTGCGCACGGCGCTTCATCGTGCTGGTGGAGCCGGGAGGCGGCGAGATCCGCGCGGCCTGCGAGCGCACCCTCGCCCAGGGCCGCGTGGCGCTCGCCGGCGCCATGCCGTCCGGCACGGTACTGGCCTTCGGCGAGACCGAGGCGCACCGCTACGTGGATGCGCGCAGCGGCGTGGCCATGGAGCCGCTGATGTTCGTCCGTGTCGACACGCCGCTCGCGCAATGGCAGCGGCTGGAGCGGGACCTGCGTTCCCGCGGCGCGCGGCTGCAGGAGATCGAGCTGCAGGCGCGGCGCACCGTGTTGCGTGCGCAGGCCGCGCTCGGCCGCCTGCTCGGCTTCAGCGAGGCCGCCGACGCCGCGACGGACGGCGACACGCACATCGCCATGCGGCTGGTGCGGTACGAACCGCTGTCGGGGTGAGGGCGCCATGGAAGGACTTCACCTCACCGCCGATCTCGCCGGCTGCCGCTGCGATCCCGCCCTGCTCACGGACGGCGCGCAACTGGCGGACCTGTGCACGACGCTCACCGTCGCGGCGGGCCTGACCGTCGTCGCCGATCGATGGCACCGCTTTCCGGACCACGCGGGTTCGCCCGGCGGCGTGACGGGCATGCTGCTGCTGGCCGAGTCGCATCTCGCCGTGCATACCTGGCCGGAACTCGGAGGCATCACGCTGGATGTCTACGTCTGCAACTTCAGCGAGGACAACTCGGAGAAGGCGCGGCGCCTGATGTCCGAACTGGAAGACGCATTCCAGCCCATGCGCTCACACCGCCAGCACCTTCACCGGGGAAGACCGGGCGAGGACACGGAGCGGGACGAGCTCGTGCTCGAAGACCTGAACGCCCACAGCGTGTACGGCTTCCGGTTCCAGCGCCGCCTGCTGTACACGCGGACCCGCCACCAGCAGCTGGAGCTGCTGGAGTCGGACCAGCTCGGTCGCACCCTGCGCCTGGATGGCCGCTTCATGACGTCCGAGAAGGACGAGTTCTTCTATCACGAGGCCCTGGTGCACCCGGCGGCGCTGGCCCATCCGTTTCCGGAGCGGGTGCTGATCCTCGGCGGCGGCGACGGCGGCGCGGCCGAGGAACTGCTCAAGCACGGCTCGGTGGAGCGGGTCACCCTGGTCGACCTGGACGCCGACGTGATCGAGGTGGCCCGGCGCGAGCTCGTCGGCATCCATCGGGGCGCGCTCGACGATCCGCGGGTGCGGGTGCTCTGCGAGGACGGAGACCTGTTCGTCAGCACGACCGACGACAGCTTCGACCTGGTGTTGCTGGACCTCACCGATCCCGAGACGCCGGCCGGCCCGCTGTACAGCGAGGCTTTCCTGTCGCGGCTCAAGCGGATCCTCGCCCCGGGAGGCGCGGTGGTGCTCCACCTCGGCGCGCCGTTCTTCGAAGGCGAACAGGTCCGCTCGTTGCTCCGGTCGCTGCAACGCAGCTTCCGGATCGTGTCGCCGTACGGACTGCACATCCCGCTGTACGGCGCGTACTGGGGAATGGCGGTCGCGTCCGACGACCTGGAACCGCCGTCGCTGCCGCCGCTCGAACTCGAGGACCGCTTGCAACGCAGGGCGATCACCGACCTGCGCTACTACAACCCGTTGGTGCATGCCGGCCTCTTCGCCCTGCCCAACTTCTATCGCGAACTCACATGATCCACCCCGAAATCCTGGTGACCGGCACGCTCACGACCGCGGGCAACAACGCCGCGCGACGGGCCGCCTTGCTCGCGCGCCAGCATGGATGCGCCTTGCGTGTCCTGCACGTCGAGCGCGATGCGAAGCAGCTGCCGGCCGCGCAGGCGGGGGTGGAACAGTTGTGCGGTCAGCTGCGCGGCCGGCTCGGCATCCATGCCACCGCCGAAGTCCTGGCCGGCGATCTGCTGAAGCACCTGGTGCAGCACACGCGGGAGTCGAACCTGGTCGTGATGGGCTCGTCGCACGACAACCCGCTGATGGGGAAGATCGCCGGCGTGCCGGTGGACCGGCTGATCCGCCTGTGCCGCACGCCCACGCTGATCGTCAAGCGCAATGTCGATGCCGCTTTCGCGCAAGGGCCGGCGGAGGCTCGCAGCGATGGCCGCTATGCCAGGGTCCTGGCATGCGTGGACCTCGAACCCGTCGCCCAGGCCACGATCACCGCGGCGAAGGACATCGCTCCCGGCGCGCAGCTGGAGGCGTTCCATGCCGTGGACTCGAATGCGCGCCAGGTGCGTAGGGCGGCCCAGGGCCTCCTCGAAAGTTCGAACGCGCTGGGCCAGGCCCGTTCGGCCGTGGGGAACCTGCTGGTCGAGGCGGGCGCGGATGCCGCCGGGGCTTGCGTCGGCTTCGGCGATCCGGCGGACGCCGTGCTGGGAAGGCAGCGGGCCATCGGCGCGGACCTGGTCGTGATCGGCAAGCGCCAGCGGGGCCTGCTCGCGGATTTCTTCCTCGGCAACGTGACACGCCACGTTCTCGCGGCCGGCACGGCCGACGTCCTGGTCCTTCCTCGCCACGGATGAGCCGGCCGCCTAAACTGGCGGCATGCTCAAGTCATCGCGTCTCCCGCTCCATTCCCTGCGCCTGTCGGTGCTGGCCCTGTCGCTGGTGATCGGCGGAGCGGCGCGGGCCCAGGCGCCCGTGGCTCCGGATTCCGAATCCGTCAGGCGCCTGGCCAGCGACGACCCGCAGGTGCAGGCCTCGCGCTGGGGCACGCTGGCGCTGATGGCCGGCAAGCCCTGGCTGACGTTCGTTCCGGGTGAGATCGCCACCGTGTGGCGCATGGCCAGCTGGGTGGTGCCGGGCGCCTCGATGCGGTTCCAGCGCGGCTTCTGCGCGGCCACCGCGTGCCAGGCCACCGACTACGTCGTGAACTACGACGACAAGTCCGGGCAGCTGCAATTCTTCGAGAACGGAACGATGGCCTACACCGGCCATGTCGAGGCCGACGGCGCGTTGCGGATGATGGGCACGGGGCTGCTGGGCGTGCTGACCGCCGAGACCCTGCGCCACGATCCGGCCACCGGCACGCTGTACGCCAACGCGCATCCGCTGAAGGCCGGTACGACGCAGCAACTCGCGAGCGCGACGGGCAGCTTCGCGCCGGCCCTGGCGGCCGCGACGCCTGCGCCGGCTCCGGCTCCGAAGGCGGCGGCTTCCACGCCCGCGGCCGACGCGGACCTGCGCGCCGAACTCGCGGCCATGAAGGCCAAGGTGGACCAGCTGTCCCGCCAGCTCGAGCAGCAACCGGCGCCCGCTCCCGCGCCCGCCCGCCCGCCGACCCCGGCCGAAGCCCGGGCCAAGGCGGCCGAGGAGAAGCGCCAGGCCGAGGCCAGGGCTCGCGAGGAAAAGCAGGCCAAGGCCGCCGAGGCGCAACGCCTGGAGGCCGAGCGCAAGGCGAAGGCCGAAGAAGAAAAGCGGCAGCAGGCCGAGGCTCGCGCCCGCGAGGCGGAAGCCAGGGCGGCCGAAGCGAAACGCCAGGCCGAGGAGCGTCGCGCCCAGCAGGAAGCGGCGCAGCGACAGGCCGAAGAGCAGCGCGCCCGCCAGGAAGCCGAGCGACGCGAGGCCGCCGATCGTGCCCGCGAAGCCGAAGCGGCACGCGTGCGCGCGGCGCAGGCGGCCGCGGCCCGTCCCGCGCTGGCCGAAGGGCCGGTGCGGCCCGGGCTGTACAGCAGCGGCACCGGCTATGAGGTCGACGTGAAGCTGTCCGGCGATTCGCTGGTGCTCACCGAGCGCGCCTATAACCGCACGTCCGAGTACCGCCCCACGTCGCCAGGATCACGGGTCTATGGCTACCGGAACCCGAACACGGGGACGCACTTCGCGCTGACCGTGCAGGACAACACCACGCTGGTCGCATCACGCTTCAGCAGCAGCGGCGAGGTGCTGCCCAACGGCACGCCGCTGCGGTTCGCCGGCGGCGCGGCCGAGGCGCGGCCGGTGTCGAAGTCCACCTTCGAATTCATGGAGGGGCGCGCCCAGCACTACCTGCGCCAGGCGCAGGTGGACCCCACCAACGCCCAGGCCTGGTCCTTCTGCGGCATGTCCGCGATGGCGCAGGCACACGGCCAGAACGAAGCCCAGGTGCGGCAGGCGACGATGGCGCTGAAGTCGATCGCCACGACGAGCCGTTCGCCCTGCCGCGAGGTGATCACCGACAAGATGTGGGACAGCGCTCCCTGAATCAGATCCGCACGTCGCACCCGTAGTGGGTGCAGATGGTGCGGACCAGCGAGCGCGCGTACGTGGCCAGCACGTCGCCGTCGCGCACGAGGATGTAGCGCTTGCGGACGCGCCACGCGTCGGTGAGTTCCACCTGCACCAGGTCCAGCGTGGCGATGTTGCGCCGGGCCGCGCTCTCCGGCACCACCCCGATGCCCACGCCGGCCGCGATCATCCGGCACATGGCATCGAAGCCGTAGACCTGGATGCGCAGCCGCAGCGGGCGGCCCAGTTCCTCGGTGATGTTCGACAGGAAGGCCTGCAGCGTGCTGCCGCCGTGCATGCCCACGGCATCCTCGCCCAGCGTGTCCGCGAACGCGACGCGCTTGCGGCGGGCCAGGCGATGTCCGCGCGGCACCACCAGCACCAGCTGGTCGGTGCTGAAGTGGATGGAGCGCAGGCCGCGCGTGTCCACCTCGCCGGCCACGATGCCCACGTCGGCCAGGCCTTCGAGCACGCCGGTCGCTATCTCCGCATTCGGCTTCTCGCGCAGGTCGATGTTCACGCCGGGGTGGGACTTGAAGAAGCCCGGCAGGATCTCGGGCAGGAAATCGGTCACCGCCGTCGTGTTGGCGAACACGCGCACATGCCCGCGCAGCCCGGCGCCGTATTCGTCCAGCTCGTCGCGCAGGGCCTGCGCTTCGCGCAGCACGGCGCGCACGTGGTGCAGGAACGCCTCGCCCGCGGGCAGCAGCCGCACGCCGCGCGCCTCCCGCTCCAGCAAGGGAACGCCCGCCTGCTGCTCCAGGGCCTTGATGCGCGCGCTGGCGGCGGCCAGTGACAGGTGCTGGACCTGCGCGGCGCGCGTGAGGTTCTCCTCGCGCGCCACGGCGGCGAAGAGGCGCAGGTCCGTCAGGTCGAAGTCCATGGCGGGGGATGCTAAGCCTTCGGCAATTCCGAAGGCTGGCTTGCGAAATGAATGATTGTGGGTTGCCGGACGCGATGCCACGATCGCCGCTCCAAGGAGACAGTCCCCCATGAACCGAATTCGCTTCAGCGGAGCGCGCCGCGCGCTTCTCGCCGCCGCCATGGCCGCCCCCCTGCTGGCCGCCGCCCAGTCGCCCTACCCGAGCCGGCCCATCACGATGATCGTGCCGCAGGCGCCGGGCGGCACCAACGACATCGTCGGCCGCGTCGTCAGCCAGAAGCTGGCGGAAGTGCTGCAGGGCAACGTGGTGGTGGACAACCGCCCCGGCGCCGGCGGCAACATCGGCACCCAGCTGGCGGCCAAGGCGCCCAAGGACGGCTACACGCTGCTGATGACCATCAGCAGCAGCCAGGCCATCAATCCCGCGCTCTACAAGAACCCCGGCTTCGACCCGGTGAAGGACTTCCGCCCGATCGCGCTGATCGGCGCGGTGCCCAACGTGCTGCTGGTCCATCCCTCGTTCCCGGCGAAGAACCTGAACGAGCTGATC
>Ga0247819_10000593_pt1 | contig 21205 bp, 27 predicted proteins | sample 13C_Xylose_Day6_FD_193428 | JGI IMG/M metagenome (GOLD analysis project Ga0247819, IMG submission 193428) | Soil microbial communities from agricultural site in Penn Yan, New York, United States - 13C_Xylose_Day6 | ecosystem: Environmental > Terrestrial > Soil > Agricultural land | place: USA...
CCTCTACGCTGGTCTCTACGCCGTCCAGGCGAATAGCCAGGGCAGTAACCATCTCGCCCAGCGAGGCGTAATCGCCGATGTACTCCCAGAACGCAGCATCGGTGACCGGGGTGCCGGCCGGTACATCTTGCTTGGCCCGGTACAGCTTGCCGTCGAGCTTGACCAGAGAGCCAGCCAAGTAGGCCTGGCCTGCATCCCAATCCGGCGCGCCAACTACATCGGCCAGCTGGGCTTGTAGCGAGTCAATCTGGTTCTGCAGGGCGATATCGCCGGCGGTCAGGCGCTCGTTAACCGAGCCCGGACCCTCGCCGCTGATTTTCTCGATCTCGCTGAGCAGGCTCTGGCCGAGGTGGGTCTCGGTAATCTTGCCGGTGATGTAGTCGAGAATGGCATCGGCGTCCGCGCTGGACTGGCCGTAGATCCAGTCGGACCAAGGGCCGATGTTGCCGGTACGATCCACCAGGCGGGCCCGGAACCAGCGCACCACCCCCGCGGCCATGCCTGAGTGCAGATAAGTGGAAGTCGGGTAGGCGAACTGACCAAGAGACACTGGGTTTTGTCCGGTGCTCTCGGATGACATCTCAAGCTGCGTGTAAGCCGTATCCTCAGCGCCAGCAGGGATACCCCACTCCAAGCGGATACCGAAAATTTCAGATGCTGCGCGCAGGAAAGACACCGCCGGCGGCGGGGTAGTCTTGCCAGCGACATCTGTCAGTACCGAGGTGGTCGGAATTGAGGCCACGTCCATGGCACTCACCGCACGCACGCGCGCCAGGTATTGGCCAGCGTACACCCCGGTCACATCGATCATCAGCTCACCAGTGCGCGGCACCTTCACCCAGTCCCGCGCGCCCCAGCGCCATTCGACATCGTAGGCCACGGCCCCGGGCGCAGCATCCCAGGCGATCGTCATCGTAGTGACCGCCAGGCCCTGACTGATTGCCTCATGGCTGGAGATCAATACCCGCGCAGGCGCGTCCTGCACACCAGGCGGCAGCACGCTGATCGGGCGGTCATCGATCATGGCACCATAATCGATGACGTCGAACTTGCTCGGCTCGTGCTGGATGAGGTCAAGCTGGAACCTGGTCCACTCCGGGCGCGTCACGTTGCGCACGTAGAACTGCATGAGCTTCAGGTCGTCGTAGTCCAGCGCCCACCCGCACTCAGGCGCCGGTACTTCGCTGTAATCGGCCATGACAGTGATCGTCCGCCCAGCCACCGAGCGCACCTGGCGGCTCTCGGTTTTGCCGCTGGGCAGGTTGACGAGCAGGCGAGCACCAGTGGGGACCTCTATATCGCGATCGATGGTCACGGTACGCCCAGCAGCGGCAGCAATCCGGCCGCCGTTTGCCCGACCAGCCAGCATAGGATCGGATAGCGCAATCACCTTCCCAGGCTTAGGGATGTAGCCATCGAGGCCGACATTGATCGTCGCGCCTCGCAGCTGCAGTTGCTCACTAAGTAGCGCCCACTGACCAGCGCGTTGAGCCTGCCCACGCGAAGTGCAGCCGACCGCTTCGACGGACATGTCACGCACGCCGTATTCGGCCATGGCTTCCTCATCGAAGACCGGCTCCTTGTCGGTTTCGAAGCCCTGAGCGGGATCGTCAAACGAGACCATGGCCAGGCTGTGACGGTCCCGCCACTTGCTGCCGGTGTACTTGATCGCGCCATCGCCAAGGATCTGCGACATGGTGTAGGTGTAGACAGGGTCCTGCGGCATGTCGGCATTTACTGAGATCTGGTTGCCATCCCAGTACGCCAGGCCGTGGAAAATAGCGGCCAAGTCCTGCAGCACAGCCCAGGCTTCGGCCTGCTTTTGCAGGTACAGGTTGCAGGTGAAGCGCGGCTCCTGCCCGCCTTTCCCGTCCGGCACCAGCTGGTCGCAGCGCTGTGCAATTCGGTACAGCGACCAGCGATTGATCATTGTCGCGTCGATTCGATCGCCCAAGCCGTAGTAAGGGTGCAACACCAGGTCGTAGAAGACCCAGGCCGGATTGTTGGTGTAAGCCTCCTTGAATGATCCGTCCCAGACGCCGTTGGTGGTGCCTGCTCCGGACGTGGCGTAGGTACGGGTCTCCGGGTCGTAGTTCATCGGCACGCGAACGATACGACCGCGCATCAGCACCGCGATCTTGGCAATGTCGCCGCCGAACTGCTGAGCGTCATACTCGATGCAGCTGACAGCGGTCAGCGGATACTCCTGGTCGCTATCCACGACCTCGGCGATAGCCTCCACGATCATGGCATCTTGCACCAGCGAGCTGTTTGCCTCGGGCGTCAGGCGGCGGGCGCGGATGGTCCACCGGCTACCCTCTGGCAGCTCGATACGGTGCGATCGCTCGTATTTGGTGACGTTCTTGCGATTAACGTTTGAAGCCAGCACCTGCTGGTATGGCCCGCCATCGGTGGCCACGTCGATCGCGTATTCGATGCGCACGCCGTTGATGTTGCCGCCGCTGTCCTGGGCTTGCAGCGTTGGCCAGGAGAATCGCACTCGAACGGCATCAATCATCGGGTTGTTGATCGAGTACACCCAGGGGATTGTGCTGCGCAGCTCCTGGGAAACTTGAATCTCGTTGCTCGACTCACTGACGCCGGTCATGCGCTCCTGATGGAGCTCGCCTGAGCGGAACTGCCACTTCACCCCTGGATAGTTGAGCGTGCCGTCCTCGGCCATGATCGGCGTGCCATCGAGCTTCACCGAGCGAAGATCGTTAACCGGGCCGACGATGGGGCCCCAGCTCCACAGATAAACCATGCGCGCCGTAGCGATCGAGGGCACGCTGTTGGAGGCAATGCTGGGCTGCTTTGGTTTCTTCGAGCCGCCCTTGCTGCCCGAAACCGATCGGCGCTTTGCAACGAGTGCGCGCCGTGGCGGGCTCTTCAGTGCTTCGCCCATTCAATTCTCCAGAAACGAAAAAGCCCGCCGAAGCGGGTCAGGTGGTGAGGACAATCACAGCTTGTCTTGGGTGTAGATTCCGCCCGACTCGACGGCCCCGCCGATCTCCCGCTCGCCGTAGAGCACCGGGTAAGGGTTGCCCTGGGCGATGGTGGTCATCGCAGAGCCAAAGCCGTAGCTCGGGTTGTTGCCATCCTCGTTGCGGTCCAGGCTGCCGGTCTTTGCCGTTGGCGAAAGCATCTGCACGACTCCGCTCAAGGCCAATGCGCCGCCGGCAGCCAACAAACCCATGCCGAGGGGCGTTGTCGTACCCCCTGAGAAAAGTCCGGCGACGACCAGGACCGCGCCAAGCACAACCTGGAACAGGCCGCCCTGCTTGCTGCCCTGAATAATCGGCGCAATACGGATCTCGTCAGTATCGCTGCCCCGCAGGTCCAGCTCTTCCGGCGCGAGATTTCGGCGACCAGAAAACACCGTGAACACCAGGCCCCGCTCTTCACCAGTAGCAAGAAACTTTTCGAAACCGGGAACCATGACGCAAAGCGCTTGGACTGCGTCCCTAGGGCTGTCGACTTCTAGCTGGTACTCGCGCCCAAAGTGCTTACGCAGTACCCCGTACAGCTTCACCGTGCGTTTCACGATTGGTAATCCTTGTGCCGCAGGATCAGGCGGCAACGGTTGGCCATGGACCAACCGTAGACCTCCCGAGTAGATGAGCGACCTGCCATATGGTGGTAGATGAACGGGCCAGCGCCGCCAAGAGCTGGAGCGTCTTCGCTGATCAGCGCCGGCTCATCACCCAGGTAAATAGCCGCATGATTCGGATGGAAACAGGGGCGTCCAGGCGATGGCACCATGAAGACCAACATGTCGCCGCGGCGCGGCTCGTCGACCTGGTAGAAACCGGCGCCCGTGAAATTGGCCTCATATAGGCTCGGGCCATCGGCCTCCTCCCACCACAAGTCCTTGCGTTCGAAGTTAGGCAGCTGAAGGCCAGCCTCGCGGGCATACCAGTCGCGGCACGCACCCCAGCAGTCGAGCAGGCCGTGGGAGAACTCACGGCCTAGCAGCGGCGCGCGATAACCGGAAGGTTTGAACCACTCCATGTCGCCACCCGGCCAGGCAACAATCCCCCAAGGCACCTCGTGCAGCTCACAGCTGACGCGATCAGCCATGCTTGCGCGGGGAGTGCCATCTGGGTGGCTGTGAATGATCGCCAGCAGTTCCCCGCGCTCTTCCGCGTTGGCCAGATCTTCGTGGTCCAGCGTGAATTGGTCGCGCGGCGTTCTCGCCAGATTGCGGCACGGCACATACTCACGGCCGTCGACAGTCTTGATAAGCACGCCGCACGCTTCTGCCGGGTGCTCGCGCTCCGCATGCTCGCGGATAGCGGCCTGCAATTGTTGATTGATGCGCATGGGTTACCTCGAACTTGCTATCAGACTCGCGCCCATGGAACCACCGAAGCGACGGGTGTTGCCCCGCAGCTTGCAGCTGTTCCAACGCCCGGCGCATCGATCGAGAGCCGGGTTGTCAGTCGGCTCGTTCTGCTTGGTGAACATCGCAGCCCCGACGTAGGCGCAAGCCTCTCCCCGGTATCCGCCCCGCGTGGCCCAACGGCACAGCTTGGTGATCTGCTGGCTGGGCAATTGCACGCCGCCAAGATCGAGCGGACTCGATAGCTGAAACGTCACCTGCTCGCGGTCTTCATCGGTTTTCTGCTCGATGTACCACAGGTTCTCGCGCGCCTGGTTGGCGGCAGTAGGGTTGCCGCCGGGGAAGTTGGCGGCATCCAGGAAGTGCCGGAAGGTCTCGATCACCTTGACCTTGGCACCCGCCAAATCCTTGAGCGCCAGGCACAGGGCTGTCACTGCCCCGCGCACCCCGTCGATCTCGTTGGCCAACTGCAGGGTTGGTGTCGCTGGTCGTCCATCACCACGGATATCGAAGCCTTTAGCTTCGAGCTGCTGGGGCGAGTAGAGCTGGCCTTGCCAGATGATGTCGCCGTCGTGCGCATGCCCGTGGAAGCGCATTACATTACCGCCCAGGCGCGTAGCATCCACCTCGTAAAGCCGGATCTGGTTACCCGGTTCGAGCTTCTGGATATCGGTTTCGAAAGTCATGGGGCCTCAGAAAGAAGAAACCCCGCACGGGCGGGGTTAGTAGGGAGTGAATACCTGCCTCATCGTGAAGCTGATCTTGAACATCCCCGCGCCTTGCGGGTCGAGCTTATAGCCGTTGACCTTGTACCGACCCTGCGTGCCGCCGGGTGGCGTCCATAGAAACGACCGCCACCCCTCATGGCGGTCGAGAAAGTCGCGCATCAGCCGCAACTCCTGACCGACATCCAGGCTGCCTACAGCCTGGTGCGACCACTCCTGAGACTTGGTGTTGATGCCTGTGCCGCCCGACTGGGCGTAGCCGTCACCGAAATCGTTCTCCCAGACTCGCTGCTTGATATCGCCAGTCGCACCAAGCCGAGTGCAGAAGCCAAACGTCTCTGCCATCACCGCCTCCACATTGAGCCGCCCTGCGTGAACTCTTCGTTCACAACCTGGCGGATGGTTTGTCGCAGTCCTTCGCCCATCATGTCGCCCTGCCGGCGCGCGGTTTCATCGCTCATGCCAGGCTGGGCCTGCACAGTGACAGGCGCATTGATGGTGATTCCCCCGGCGCGCCCAGTGCCGGCGCCAGCGTCATTCGCATTACGCAGGTATTGAGTCAGATCGCGGTTCTGATTTGGGTTCAACACCCGCTCGCCGCCATCGAGCAACCAAGTACCTTCCCGCGGGATAGTGTCGATACCATCGTGAGCCATACCCATGAGCGCGGTGGACGCGACCCCAGCAACCATTGGAGCAGTAGCAGCTGCTGCTGCAGCGGCGGCTCCCGGGGCCATCGCTGGGCCGACAATGGGAATAGCCGCGGTAGACGCGAACGCTGCCAGACTGGCTTGAAACGCCGTTGCCTGGGCGTTGGCGACCATCCCGATTCCTGCCATGGACTGAGTGCTTTTCCCCACTACCAACTGGACCGCTTGGTAAATGAGCCACTGTGCCGCCATGTCGGTCAGAGCTTGCACTCCGGCCTTGGCAAATCCAGTGAGCATGTCCATCAGCGCGTCACCCGCGTCCTTCGAGTCGGTGGCCACGTCGGAAAGGAACGAACTGAGCTCACCTCTGGCGCTACCGAGAATCGAGGTCGTAGCGTCGGCTGCCATGCCCGAATAGTCGGTTGCAGCGTCCGCGAAGTTCTCCCAGGCGCTGGTGACGCCGTCTATCCAGTTGTTTTGCGCCTCGTCCAGCCGGCTGTAGTAGTCGTTCTGCAACTCCAAGCGCTCGGCGAGAGCATCGCTCAGCACCTGAGTTTCCTGGTCGTACAGCTCCTGGCTGATATCGCCGCTGTTGCGTTGCAGCACCAGCTCGCGCTGCTGACGGTTGAAGTCCTCCTCGATGGCTAGGCGTTCTTTCAAGCGCTCCTTGTACTTATCGCCCCGGCCGGCACCAGCAAGCTCCTGATCGAACCCACTTTTGGCAGTCTGGTAGTCCTCGCTGACGTTGGAGCGAAAGGCCGCGAGCTTCTTAGCGTCTTCCTCGGCGCTTTTCACCTTCTTCAACGCATCAAGCTCAGCAGCCAGCCCCTCCAGGCGTTTCCGCTGTTTGTCGTTGATCCCGTCAAGCTTTCCGCTGGAGACTTCGAAGGCAAGCTTCTCGACCTCTGTCGCATCCTTGCGCTTGTCCGTGGTCGTGTTGATCAGCTCAATCTGACGCCGGTAGTTCTCTTCGGTCGTCTCGAAAATTTGATTGAGTTTTTTGCTTGCCGCCTCGGCAGCCTTGGCAGCCGCTTTCTGTGCGTCTGTCTGACCAAGGATTCCCGCGCTCCCGCTGCCGGCGGGCACGATCTTCGGCAGGTCGGATGCCGCCTTTCGTGCCTCCTTGACGTACTCGCGAATAACGTCGCCAGACCACGGCTTTTTGAACTCATCAGCCAGGTCTGCGGCGATCATGCTTGCCGTGCGCGAGTGGTCAATTGCGTCAGCTGTAAGCTTCGCCGCGTTTTCCTTGAAATCTTTCGACATATCGCCAAACGTGACGCTGCCAAGCAAGGTATTGGCTGTTGCACCAATGCTTTGCAGATATGCCATCGTCGTGGCAAACCCACTGGCGATAGTCCCGGCGACGATAGTGAAAGCTCGGCTTGTACCATCGGCAAGGCTCGCAGTGATTGCCGTGACCTCAATTAAGTCCTCGGCAAACTCATGCACCACATTCCTCAGGCCGCCAGCCTCTCTGGAGGTGTCAGCCAAGTCTTTGGCCAGTTGCGCCAACACAGGCATGAACTCAGCTGCCAGAGCTGTCTTTGCCGAGTTGGCGTACTGGCCAATAACAGTCAGCTCGGTGCTGAACCGTTGAGCAGCGCCGATCGTCTGCTCGTCCATGATCATGCCGGCAGACTGAGCAGCATCACCAAGTTCCTTGAATTTCTTCCCCCCATCGGCCAAGAGCGGAACCAAAGCCGTAGCCTCGTCAGCAATCGCCTCCATGAAGAAGGTCATCTGCGCCTGGCTGACGTTCGCTTTCTGGAGACTGCTGACGTAAAGCTGTAGGGCATCCGCGCTGTTCAGCTTGCGGAACTGCTCTGCAGTGACGCCCACTTTCGGTGCGACCGTATCGAAGAAGTTCTTGAGTTCGCCGCCGCCAGTGGCAAGGAAATCTCCGACTTTGTCGTTGGTGTCCTTGAAGATGTCCGAAAGTTTGTCCTGCTGTACACCAACTGAAGCTGCGGCAGCGGCGTAGCGCTGGAACTCAGTTGTGCTCAGGCCAGCAAGTGCTGATAGGTTGGAGAGTTCTTTGGCCGCTGTAGCAGAACTGGTTACTAGACCGGCCACAACAGCAGGGATCGCAGCGAAAGTAGCGCCTACGGCAGTGCCTAGCCGCTCGGCGTGCTTACGTATCTCCGTCATTTGCTTCTGTGTTTCGCGCCCGGCCTTGTCCATCGGACCGGTAAAACCGCCAATCCTCGCGATCAAGTCGAGAGTCAATGTGCCAAGAGAACGGCTCGCCATGCTTTCCTCCAGGCGAAAAAAAGCCCGCATCAGCGGGCTAATTGCTTGTTCGGCTACCTTCCCTTGAGAACTCTCCGCTTTTCTTCGTCGAATTCTTCTTGGGTTAGATGGCCGCGCTCCTTCAGGTCAGCCAACTGCTCGAGTCGCCGATAGCTATCGTTCTCCGCCGCTGGCCGAGCCGCAGGGGTGGAGGGCTCATCCACACGGTTTCGTCGAATTGCAGACGCTGACCATATGAGAGCAACGAACCACCCAATAACCGTCCATCCGAGCAGCAGGTTGAGCAAAAAGATCGAAACACGATTCGGGTGCTGCCTGATCCACGCAACGATCGTTGGAGGAAAGTAGAACAGCGCCGCTGTTACCGCCGTGCCGATGCCCATGTAGGTGTTCACATCAGCTGCCATGGTTAGTCGCCCTCCCTGCAAATCCGGGCAATCTAACATCCGACAGCCCAAGGCCAAAGGGTCAAGTGTCAGACCCACTGCTCCATGGCCTGCTCCAGACTGGTTACTCGACGATCTTCGTGCGGCGCAAAATCAGCAGGCACGAACGGCTCCGGCCGCCGCGTCCTGTCGCGGCCCTGGTTGGCAATGATCGAGGCCAGAAGGGCCGCAGATCGCTCAACTCTCATACCGATGTGGAGCGACCCCCGGCGGTTCCTGAACTTCACCCAGGAATGAAACTCACGCAGGCTCAGGGCTTCTTGAGCTTGCGCGATCGTGGAGCCGCCGACGCCGGCAAGGACGAGTTCGTGCCAGAGTTCGTCGAGCTCGGTGAGCTCGGCATCTTTCCCAAGTTGTTCACCTCATGAATGGCCGTGAGCAGTGCAACGGTCAGGTTGCCGTCCAGGGCGCCCATCCGCTTAATGCTGTCCTTGTCCTTGGCCAGCTCATCTGGATCGAGCGGGCCATGGGTGATATCAAGCGCGGTGAACACCGGGTTGCCTTCCTCGTCGCAGATGGCAGCAGCGATGCGGCCTGCGATGCTGTCCTGCTTGCCGCCGGCGGCGAGCACATCGCTGACCGCAGTCTGGTAACCCAGCGGACGAACGAACACGGTAGCAGTGATCATATCTGTACCCTGCCGCCAGGTGATTTCCTTCTCAACTGGCCGGCCGGTGAAAGAGCCCGCTTGCCGCAGGCTGTCGATGTTGAGCTTCATTGGCTACCTCAGGCGGTCTTCTTGATCCAGGCGGAGCCGCCCGAGCGTTGAATGGATACCGCAGTGCTGACCACGGCGTTGGCTGCGAAGTCGAACGGGAAGTCTGCAACGTAGCCTTCGTAGACGAACCAAGTGCGGCTTTCGGGCAGTTCGAAGTCATCCCCTTCGGTGTTGAGGGTCGGCGCCGCGGTGCCATCCGACCAACCTACTGCCCATTTGACCGTGGTGTCACCATCGGCCTCAGACATCTGATGGAGGCGAATGTGGCTGGCGTTGTTGGGATCGGCGTTGATGGTCAAAGACGCTTGGCCAGGGGTTCGCAATCCAGGCTTGTAGGTGCGCTCCTTCGAGCTGAGGCACGTGTCCTCGATCTGCTCCTTTGGAGATCCGCCAGGGTTGAAGGCGGTGGCGCACTCCACCTCCATCACGCTAAGCGGGCCTGTGCCAGTGGCAGGTGGCACCAGGGCGTAGACCTGGGTGCCTTGGGTCAAAATCGACATGGTGGTCTCCTGTCGGGCAATAAAAAACCCGCACAAGGCGGGTCGTATGGCATGGATTGAGCTATCGCTGGACTATCCAGTCCACGTCGAAGCTTGTTCGGTAATTCTTGGTGGTCGGGTCGCGCGCCTCTGCGCCCCACCTGGTGACGTACGCGCGCAGCTCGATCGCATCGCGAATTGCGTCACGTACCTGGCGAACTGAGTCGGCGGTGGTGCCGTAAACATCGACCTGCAGGGTGAGGCCGTCGGCATCAGGGCGGCCGGCCAGGTAGTTTTCCGGGCTGCCGTTGACCAGTTGCCAGACCGCATAGGGCTTGGCCACTTTCTCCGGCGCCTCGCCGAATGAATAGAGCCGGAGCAGGCCAGGGCCAAGCATCGCCACGACAGCCGGATCGGCAGCGCAGACTTCGTAAATCGGTGCCTTCATGAGGATGCCGCCTTCTTCGCAGCGCGCCGGATAGCGCGGTCAATGGCCTTCTCGTACTCAGTGACGAAGGTGTTGGTCACCTCGGCAATGTTGTTGGCCAGGGCCGGGCGCATGAATGGCGCAGCAGCCATCTTCTCGGTACCGAACTCGATCAGGCGCCAGTGAGGCGTCGGCGAGTTCGGGCTGAGGTCGCCGCCATCCTTGAGCACGGCGCCGTGCAGAACGCCGATCCGGAAACCCAGGTCACCGGACTGCTTGAACAGCCGGCCATTCCAGCGCAGGGCGATGTTGTCCGCGATCGAGCGGCCAGTTTCCTTATCGTCGATGCGCTCGGCGGCTTCCTTGGCCTTCTGCACCACCACCTGGGCAGCCTTCCGCAACGCGGCCCGGCCACCCTTGCGACGAACGTCATAGCTGACCGCGTCCAGCTTCCCCAGCAGGCTATCCAGGCCGGTGATAGTGAACTCGACGCCATCAGCCATCTTTCACACCCTTGGAGACCAAGATGGTCAAGTACTCCAGTCCGGACTTCGGGTCTTCAAGGGGAGGCCCTTCGAAGCTGAGGACCTCGCCTCGGTAGATGGCCCGCATCGTCGGCAGTACGCCGGCACGGTATCGGATCACAATGCGCGCAGTGGCCTCGGATTGAGACGCCTGAGCTGCCACCAGGTCGCGAGCCGATAGCGGCTCTACCCGAGCTGGGCATCTCGGCCAGCGAACCACCCACTGAGGTTCGCCATACTCGCCGGTGATGGGATCTCGCGTAGCGATCTCTTCCTCGATGTCGAGACGGTGCCTAAGCTTGCCGGCCTGCATCACACACCCATCCGGATGCGGTACGGCATCAGCAAGTGCTGGGACGCCAGCGGCAACTCAGTGGCAATGGTGCCGGTGACGACATCCTCGCGGTTGGCGAACAGGTGGCCAAGCTTGAGCAGGCAAGCCGCCTGGATGGCGGGGTTAAGCACCATGCCGTAGGCGATGGAATCCGCCAGGTCGTAGGCATCCGCCAGGGCCTTGCGTGCGTGCTCAAGCAAACGGCAGCGCATGGCGTGGTCCTGCTGCGCCTCAGCAGCAGCGACCGCGGCTGCGTTCGCCTCCCTGGCTTGCTCCATGGCGGTCGACACGCCGGCGCGGGCCTGATCGAGAGCAACCTGATCAGCGTAGAAGCGGCGGTTGAGGAACTGCATCGCCGCCTCCTCCGCCGCATCAAGTTGTGCCTGGACCAGCACCTGGTCATCAGGTTCGGCCAGCAGGTGATGCATGGCCAGGTCGATGGCAATGACGGACATGATCAGTCAGCCTTCTTCTTGGTGGTGGTGGCCTTGGTCTTGGTATCAGTGGTTACCGATGCCGAAGTGGTTGCGGCTGAAGGAGCATCGCCCAGGGTCAAGTCGACCAGAGCCTCATCACCGCCTTCATGCTTCTCCGCATACCCCTTCTGGATGAGTTCGCGGCCGTGCTGCTCATCGGTGATGAATGGGCTACCTTCAACCAGAGTTTTCCCGCCCAGGTAGAGCGGTTTCAAGGTCTTCATCTTCATGACAGCCTCCAGCGGGCCGCCGCGCGGGCGGCCCATACAGTTCATGGGGTAGTCGGGGCGGTGAAGTTGCCGTAGATGAAGGCCTCAGGGCGCTTCACGGCCAGCGCGACACGCTCCTCGCAACGGATCGAGATCATGTTCTTCTCGAAGTCGTCGGCGTTCTCGGTGGAGATCACCACGTTGGCGTCTTCACGGTCGAACAGCTGGGCGCCAGTCTGGAAGGCGCCGGTCAGGAACTTGCCTTGGAAGGCGGCGATCTCGGTGGCAACGACCGGCAGCCCCCACAGCAGCGGCCCGGTCAGGCCCAGCGGGTTGGCCAGGATGTAGCGGCCAAGGGTATCCTTGGTCAGCTCGATCTTCGCCCAGTCAATAAAGTGCAAGACGTGGCCCGAAGCAGGCAGACGTGCCAGCTGCGCCTGCAGCATTGCCAGACGCAGGTCATCGATACCGGACTGCTGGTCAACTTCGAACGCAGCCGCGAAAGCGGTGGCTTGCGGCACGATGCCGTGCAGGTGCACGCCAGTGCCGTCCCCGAACAAGATTTCCTGCTCTTCGGCGTACTTCAGGCCGTAGCGCATCTCGGTGTCGATAGTGGACTGCAGTTGCGCGAAGTCGTCCAGGATCTGCTTGGACGCCTTGAACATGTGAGCGATGGTGCTCACCGGGGTGATCTTGGTAGCGAACTGGATATCGCTGTACGGCTTCGCGGTGTTCTCAGCCACGACGCGCGCGGCGTTGGTGAAGCCGGTCTGCTGCACCCAGAAGATCGCGGGAGAGGTGGTTCGGCCCGGGGCAATCAGGTCGCGGATGAACAGGCGCTGCTTCGGCTCGGCATCGATGCCAGGCAGGCGCTGTGGCTCGACCACGCCCTCGGCAACGCCGGAGCTGATCAGGGCTGCCTGCACTGGAACGCTGACGCGGCGGTTACCCTCGACGCTGGCTGCGAACTGCTTCAGCGCTTCGCTCTTGATCACGACGCCACCAACGGTGTCGCGAGGGGTGGCAGCACTGTTGGCTGGGTTGCGCACCAGCTCCTGCTCCATTTCACCGAGGCGGGCCTTAAGCTGCTTTTCGGCCTCGGTGAGCGAGTTGAACTTGGTGGCCAGTTCGTCGACGGTTGCCTTGGTCTCGCTCGACAGAGAGCCTGCCTTCTTGGCTTCGGCAAGGGCATTCTCGGCCTGCTTGCTGAATTCGTCGGTCGCCTTCTTCAGTTCGGCGGATACGTTCTTCAGCAGATCTGCGGTGGATTCACTCATGGTTTTGCTCCGGTTTGGATAGCTGCTGCCGAGAACCGCGCGAGTGCGGCTTGTAAGTCGGCGATGGGGTTGGCCAGGTCGGCCGGTGTTTCGGCAGCGTTCTGCTTGCCGGAGCTGGTAGCGCCAGGCGTACCAGCTTTGAGGTCTTGAATCAGCGCACGCCGGTCGGTGCGCGACATGCCTTGCTTGGCGAGAATCACGTCCAGGCGGCGGGCCGCTACCTGATGAGGCGCTGAGGCCTGCGGGTCTTCCTGGATAGCGTCGGAGGCAAGCAAGCTGTCGGCGAAGCCAGCCTCGATTGCGGCGGTTCCGCCCATCCAGGTCTCCACGTCCATCAGCTTGCGCATCGCATCTGGCTTGTCTCCGGTGCGAACCGAGTAGATGTCGGCCAGCGTGCCGTCGATTTGCTCGAGGAAATCGGCAACTTCGCGGATCTCATTGCGATCGCCTGCGGCCATGGTCCAGCTGTTGTGGATCATCAGGAACCCCGCCCGGGCGACCTGAACTTCATCGGCGGCCATCGCGATGAAGGATGCGGCCGAGGCAGCCAAACCAAGCACCTGGACGGTCACTTTGCCCTTGTGCTCGCGCAGCAAGTTGTAGATGGCCAGGCCTTCGAAGACATCGCCTCCAGGGCTGTTGATTTTCACGGTCACATCGTTGTCGCCGATGGAGCGGAGTGCGGCGCTGATGCGCTTGGCTGTAACGCCTTCGCCAGTCCACCAGTCGAAGCCAATCGGGTCGTACATGGTGATGGTGTTGTCGTCAGTCGCTGCTGCCTTGATCGACGGGTTCCAGCGCTCCAGGGCCATCGGCATCAGATCGCAGTGGATCTGCGCGCGCGGGCGTGCCGCCGGAGCCTCCGGAATGGTCTTCAGTGTCATGAGTTACTCCAGGGTCAGGCTGCTTTGAGCAGTGGCAGTGAGATCAGGGCATGAGCCATCACTGGGCCGTCGGGGTTGCCAGATTCCAGCGCCTTGGACGCTAGGTCGAACGCATCACTGATCGCACCTTTGTCCCCGCTCTGGTTGGCGGCGGCGATGCGTAGCATGAAAGCGGTGGCCGCAGGCGACATGCCAGCCGACTGTTTGCCCAGCTGATCTAGCGGAACAAGCGCCGACTGCACCGTGAAGGTGTCGCCGCCGGGGATCGGCGCCAGGTTCTCAAGCCGCCGCACTTCGTTCCGACTCATCCAGCCATTCTGCAGGGCTGTGTTGTACCAGGCGCCGCGACCCGCGCTGTCCGCGCGTAGCAGCCCTTCTACCGCGAACTCAGCAAAGAATTCATCGGCGTCAGCCTCGCCGATCAGGCAGCGGGTGATTTCCTGCTCAATGTTGACGAGCAGTGGTCGCAGGCTGTTGGTCAGGAAGTGCAGGTTCTGCGCCTCCACCGAGCTGGCCCAGCTGGATTGTTTGTCCATATGCCCCACCATGAACGGCGGAACGCGGAACCAGCGGCAGATTTCTTCAACGTTGAACGAGCGGGATTCCAGCATCTGGGCCGCCTCAGGGTTCATCGTGATGCCCTGGTACTTCATGCCCGCCTCGGCCACCATGATCTTGCCGGCGTTCTTGGAACCCATGAAGGCGCCAAGGCTGGCCCTCAGCTGCTCACGCTGCTCTGGCTTCAGTAGCGTGTCGCTACTGAGGATGCCGGAGGCCTGCATGCCTTGGGCAAACACCTTCGCAGCGGCCTCCTCGGCAGACATGGCTGAGCCGAAGATGTCACGCCCCGTGGTCACGGGAAGCATGCCGCACACACCATCCAAGCCGAATCCACGGATGTGCATCAGGCTCTTTTCGGGGATGTCCCGGTCGGTACCGTTTTCAACGTAGGTGTATTTGAGCCTGCCGTTGTCCTGCCGCTTCACCTTCATGCACTGAGGCAGCAGCGGCACCAGTGCGACCAGACGATTACCGATGAACTTCTTCTCGACGAAGGCATTGCCGCGAAGGCAGATGCTCGCCACGACCAGCAGCATGAAGCGTTGCGGGGTCATTTCGCTGTTTGGCACTCGGCAGAGCAGCCGGAACAGCGGGTGATCCTTGGCGGTTTCCCGAGACCCGTCGGGCATCCGGCGATACAGCTTCAGCGGCAGGGTCGAAACCGACTCTGACAGCAGCCGCACACAGGCCCAGACAGTGGAGAGCTGCAATGCCTTGTCGACCGTAACATGCTGTCCGCTCGCCGACGTGCCAAACCATTCTTGCCAGAAGGCGCCGTCTTTCAAGCTGATGGGCACGCCCAGCCAATCCAGCACAGCAGACTTTATCCGCCCTGGTTTCTTTTCGCGTGCCATTACAGTCCCACCATGATCGGGTTTTCAAAGAAGCCGCTTGCGTCCGGTTCGCCAGCGTTCGCCAGCACTCGCCCGATGGCCATGATCAGCGCAACTGCGCCGTCTATCTTGTTGTCATCGCCCTGCTTGATCGGGCGCACCACGTCGTCGTTGCCTGGCAGGAACTTGCCGATCACGTTTCCGATACACCAGGTCATGATCGGGTTGCCGTCGTGATGGAACCGGCCCGCGGTGATAGCCGCTTCCAGCTCCTTCATGGCGTCCGACATGTTGGTGTAGTTCTGCGTGATGGTGATCGGGTTGAACCCCTCGTCGTCGAGGTCATGGCTTAAGCCTGTCGCGCCATGGGGGTCAATCGGCGACTCGCGGAGGGGCGCCTGGTGATTGGCTTCCTTGGTGTCTTCGAGGATCTCGCGGTAATCGATCTCGGCGCCGTCGGTGACATCCAGGTGCTTGGAGTTGACCCACGCCTGGAACCGCTCCGACATGCGCTTGTTGTCGGTATTGAATGCCGTGTCGTAGGGAACCCAGAACTTCGGCCCGACGCTGTAATAGTGGGTCCTGCCATCGATGACACGCCAGAACAGCCGTGCCCGCGAGTTCATGTCGAGCTTGCGAGCCAGGTCGAAGCCAGCGATCCACTCCTGCCCCTCGAACTGCTCCAAGGTTAGAGTGGTATCTTCGCAGGCCTTCCAGTCTTCCATGTTGAAGAAACCAGATTTGGCGCTCACCCAGAGGTTCAGGTGCTTCGTCTTGAACGTGTTTGTGAAACGAGCGGAACGGATCGCCCGCGCCTGCTGGCTTTCCAAGTACTCCTGAAACACCGAGATCCCATGGTTTGGGTTGGCCTTGGCCAGCATCTTCGGGTCTGTCCAGTCGTCACCTTCATCAAGCGTCCAGATGTAGCCAAACAGCTCGTCGTCAGGAACCGTGCCCTCGAGCATCTCGATCACCTGGCGGCGCTTGTCGTAGCATGGTCCTTCGATATCAGCCCCTGCAGTCGTGATGATGAACATCAAGGGCTGTCGGCGGGCGCCCATACCGGTGAGCATGGTGTCGTACTGCGCCGAGGTTCTGTGCTCGTGGTATTCGTCGACGATTGCACAGCTGGGCGACGCGCCGTCGCCAGGGTCGCCGATCAGTGGCTCAAAGCGGCTGAAGTCGGACGGGATGTTCATGTTCGAGGCGTTGACCTCGATACCAGCGGCCTGGATCAGCATGGGCGACTTGCTCACCATCAGTTTGGCCGGCCGGAAGACCTCCCAAGCCTGCTTCTCGGTGGTTGCACCTGAATAGACTTCGGCGCCAAATTCGCCGTCCGCAACGAACATACTGATGCCAACACCGGCGGCGATCACCGACTTGCCGTTCTTACGGGGCACTTCCCAGTAGCTTTCGCGGAACCGGCGGTGTCCGCCCTTCTTCCTGACCCAGCCGAAGGTGACCGCCATGCCAAATAGTTGCCAGGGTTCCAGGCTGATCAGCTGCCGCTTGAAAGCCCATTCACCCTTAGTGTGCGGCAGGAGCTGGATCAGCTTCAGCTTCTTTTCGGCCTTGGCTGGGTCGAACTTGAAGCGGAACCCCCGCTTGCGGCTTGCGGCCAGATCATCAAAGTGACGCTGGATGGCAAGGTGAATATATCGGCAGGCGGGGACTTTCCCTCGCAACACGGACCTTCCCCACGCCATCGCCTTGTCGACGTTGGGGTGCAGGGCCTTGGTCATCTAGGAACTCAGTAGTTGGGCAAATTCGTTGGTGGCTTTGTCTTTATTGCCGCCGATCAGCCGGGTGCGGCTTGACGGATCAAGGCCTAACAGTGATCCGAAGGTCACCATCTGGCGCATTGTTTCGTTGGCTGCGGTCAACGCTGGGTTTTTTACCGGCCCACCCGTTGCTCCTGCCACCACGATTCCGTGTTCCTTAATCGACTCCTGGGCCATTCGCCAGTTGTCGTATGCGGTGCAAAAGGCTTCGACGTTGTGTAGGTCGGTGAGCGCTACGACGTTCTCGCGCAGCAGCTCAGGCAGGATCATCTTCCACATCACCGCTGCCCGCTCGCTCAGCCATTCTGGCGGGTCGACATCGGTGATCTTGGAGAACTCCGGCTCAGCGTGATTCAGTGCTCTCTTGCCGGGGTTGCCGGCGAGCTTTTTCTTGGCCGTCGGCTTAGGTTTGCGACCACGGCCGGCGACCGTGGCGGTGCCTCCCATCGCGCAACTCCTGAATTTTTAATTTCGCGGGTGTAAAAAAACGACTGAGGGCGCGGTGTCCGAGCGAAAGGCCCTGAACTTTTGACCCTCCCCCTCCCCGGAAACGAGATTTCGTCTCATTTGCGCCGTTTTCGATCATTTTTTGATCGTTTTCGACTCCCGCTGCGTCTTCGCCTTGTGGCAGTCGCGGTTGATCGCCCGAAGGTTGTGGTCATCGTCGGTCCCGCCGTGGGCAAGGGCGACAATGTGGTCAACCTCGTGTGCTTCTCGGATGCGGCCAAGCTGGGCGCAGTCGTCACACCGGCACAGGTACTGATCTCGCTTCAGGATTCGCTCACGCTTGCGCCGCCATGGGCGACCACCACGGCCTGACCCCTTACGTGTCGCCCAGGCCTTGGCCTGCTCGGCAGCCAGCTCGGCATGGCCATCGCAGTAGCCATTGGCATTGCGGTGCAGAGCACGACAGCCCTGGGCCCGACATGGCCGCTGAGGTCTCAACGGCATGGCGCGCCACTCAGGTAGGTCTGCGGTGGCGCATCAGGATCGACACCGCCTTCATCCGCCAGGGCTTCGATCAGTGCCAGGTTCTGGCTTGCGATCGTCTCCATCAGGCCGGTCTGCTTCTGCTGCTGCTCCAGAATCTGCTGGAGCAAAGAGATTGCTTGCTCGTTCACGCGCGATCCTCATCCACTTGTTGATCCATTCGCGCCGAGCGGCGCACCCACTACACGACATCGCCTTCAACCACTAGGCCACGGCCGTCGACGGTGAAGACGACGGTCAGCCTTACCGGCTCGCCAGGCTCACTGAGCATTGAGGTACTGGCCTGACATGGCAGCAGTTCACCGCTTTCGGTGTGCAAGGCGAACGGCGAAGACGAATCAGGCTTACCCGGCACATAACGACAAGAGGCGTCGCCAAGGCAGGTCACGTCGACATCAGGCGCTACACGCTTCAATACCAGCTTCATCAGTCCACCCTAACGATCTTGGCCACGTTGCCCTTGGCCCGGCACACCAAGATGGCGGCCAGCAGGTAGAACGCAGTGTTGAACCAGGACGCATCGGCGAAATCGTCGTGCATCACCATGCGGCCAACGAGGCTGACGCACTGCATCCCCGTCACAGCGCAGGCCGCCCACGCCATCAGCGATATGCCCAGCTTGTAGCGGGCATCTGGATACGGCCGGTATCGCAGCCCGATCATTACGAAGATGACGGCGCATAGAGCGGCCTGGATAACGGCAACCATTCAACCCTCCTTCCTGGCTCGCAGGCGGAAGACCCATTGCAGCCAGGTAGGCATGCGCCCGGTCTGCATCCACTCCAGCAAGCCAGAGAATGTAACGACGCAGAGCACGCCGCATACGAATGCGCTGAAGCCAGCGGTCTGGGTCCAGGCCCGGCCCATCAGCTCGGCTGAACCGAAGTAGCCACCGATCCAGCCAGCCAGTAGATAGCCGACACGGCGCCAGGTGCTGATGTCCTTGGCGAACACCACGTAGAAGAAAGCCCCGCCGAACGCGCCGACCAGTGCGGCGAGATCCAGCTGAGGGAATGCAGCACCCAGGCCGACGCTGGCAAGTACGCCGGTCACTGCGAGGGCGCCGGTACTTGGCTCGGCCATAAGCACTGCTCCATAAAAAAGCCCCGGCATTTGCCAGGGCTCAGAAACGACAAAGCCCAGCTCAATGGCCGGGCTTTTGTAGTGCCACTCCTCAGCAACGCGCAGGAATGACAGGATGGGGAAATAATCGGCCATGCGGCCATTTGATGTCAAGCGGCATTTTCCATCGACAGGCCTTCGTGATCCAGAATGTCTGCCGCCGCCTCCAGGGCCTCTTCGGCCATCTGCTCCAGCACGTCTTCAATACCCTTTCTCCAGCGGCGACGAGTGCGCTCCGGGCGGGCCTCCGGGTCCCAGCGATTGATGTCGTAGAACTGAGCCGGCAGAACGATCATGTCGCTCGACCGCTTTCCATCTGCGCCCTTCATCTTGGGAATCGCCCAGGCCGTCACGGCGCTGGTGATGAATAGTTTCGGCGCATGGGAGGCAACCATCGGGATCAGTCGGCTAATCGACTGGACTTTTCGGCCCTTGTGCGTGCTGAACCTGGCCACCAGGACATCCCAGTGGCGCGCCTTCAGCTGGCTATGCAAACGCGCGAACACCCAACAGTCGGCATCCATACGGCTGATCTCGCCGCGCTCCACTGATCTGCTCAAGGTGGCCATGTCGTGGCCTTCTTCGCTGCCTGGCTCGTATAGCTTCTGCCAGGCCTGCTTGCTGGTGTTATCGATCGCTTCTGCAGCCAGGGCCGAGACGACCGCCGCGAGTACGCTGCTGTAAATCATGTCCTTCCCCCTCAATCCCCGGTGTAGTTGCTGCCCCCGGCGCCGAGCCGGTTGCCTTCCTGATACTGCGCGCCCGGGCCTGTGGCCCGAGAATTCTTCAACTGCTCGATCTGCCGGAGCGCTGCCCGAAGCCTCATGCTGAGCTGGGTCACCAGTTCATCCAGGGCCAGGGCCTCGCCTGTTGCGGCCACTACCCAGCCTGAGGCGTTGCAGTGGTCGCATGGCAGTTCGTGAAACAAACCCTTGGTTACCGCTCTCCCACGGCACAAAGGGCATACATCCAATTCAATTACGGCCTTCTTGAAAGCCGGGCCGTGGCTTTTCCTCATTCTGCTCGACGCCCCTTCTTGGCCTTCAACCAAGGCCGTGGAGGCTGCCGTTTCGAGCCAGCGATCTCCGAAGTGATGTCAAAGAACTCGTCGATGATCACCATCCCAGGGATGCCGACACCACGAATGCCGCCATCGAGGAACAGCAGCGGGGCGCGGGACTTGCCCAGATTTCTCATTTCGAATCCTCGCTAATAACTAATTTGCTAAGGCCTCCCGAAGCCTCGCCACCATTGGCCTGTGCCGAATTCTGCGGGATTTCAAATAAGGCCTCTTTAAGGCCATGGACGGCGCTGAAGCCGATCCGATCAAGCCACGCATGCCACTTCTCTAGAGCCAACTTGCGCTGCTCCATGGCCTGCGTGTGGATGTAGGTGCTGGCGATTTTGCCCAGCGAGTGGTTGAGCAGCATCTCGCCGATGTGGCCGTCGATACCGAGGTCGGTCCAGGTAGTGCGGGACACCTTGCGCAGGTCGTGACTGGTCCACTCGCCTTGCCCCAGTCGGGTGAACACCATGCTGGCCTGGGTCTCGCTCAATGGCTGCCCGCGACGATTCGGGAACAGGTAGGCGCCTTCGTAGCCCTTGGACTGCTGAATGGCGCGGTAGCGGATCAGCAGCGCCTGAAACTGGGCGGTCAGTGGCAGGCGGTGCTCGGTGCGGGTCTTGGTGTGGGCGGCCGGAATGAACCACTCGGCAGCAGCCAAGGTGACATCGCTCCAGCGCGCCATGCGGGTCTCTCCGATTCGAGTGCCATGGGCCAGCATCATCAAAGCCAACATGGCGTCGCTCGGGCTCGTCTCGAAGGCCTGAGCCAACTGCTGCATCAGCTCAGGTAAGTGCACGCCACGCAGGCGAGCAGCCTTTGCGGTGATTCGCGCCTTGGTGAAGTCACTGAAGCGCACCCCGGTCATGGGGTTGCCGTCGATCATCTCCAGCTTCAGGGCCTGACGAAAGGCGGTCAGCAGCATCCCGAACATTTGCCGGAGATAGGACAGCGACAGCTTGGCCTGGCCTGGCCAGATCAGATGCTTATCGATCAGTTCGGCGCTGACGTACTTGATTGGCAGATCGCCCAGGCATGGCCGCAGGTGCTTGCCCACTGCGGCGCGGGTGGCAGCCTTGCGCTTCGCCGATAGGGAGCGGTCGCGAGC
>Ga0247819_10000594_pt1 | contig 21191 bp, 23 predicted proteins | sample 13C_Xylose_Day6_FD_193428 | JGI IMG/M metagenome (GOLD analysis project Ga0247819, IMG submission 193428) | Soil microbial communities from agricultural site in Penn Yan, New York, United States - 13C_Xylose_Day6 | ecosystem: Environmental > Terrestrial > Soil > Agricultural land | place: USA...
CGGGAAGACGGCGCGCTCGAACTGGAGGAAGCGCGAGTCCGGCACCTCGATGCCGGGATGCAGCGAAGCGACCGCGGCCAGCACTTCGTCGCGCCCGTACCCCGACGCACGCGGCGCGAGGGTGCGGCCGAAGCGGAACACGATCTCGCATTCGGCGACCCGCATGCGGTTGGCTTGCAGCGAGATTTGCGCGCCGTCTTCCCGAACCCGGTGCGCGAACACCGGACCCGCGATCGGTCCGCTCACAGCGATGTGCTGCTGGCCGGCCACGCTGGTGGCGGCGATCTTCCAGCCCGCCACCGCCTGGCCCAGCACGCCGGCCCACAGCGACTGGACGGCGTAGCCCTCGGCGCGGCCGGCCGGGCGGCATTCGGCCGGCAAGGCGTCGATGTGGGTGCCGGTACTCCAGCCATGGGCGAGCCGCTGCGCGGCGGCGAGGGGGATGTCGGAGGGCTGCATGGCGCGGATGCTAGCGCCCTGGACGACGGCCCCAGCTATTTGATCGACAGCACGTACTCGGCCAGCTTCTTCGCATCGGCCTCCGACACCTGGGGCTGCGGAGGCATGGGCAACTCACCCCAGACGCCGCCGCCGCCCTCGCGGATCTTTTTCGCCAGCCTCTCCACGGCCCCGCTGTCGCCGCTGTACTTGGCGGCCACTTCCTTCAGGGGCGGCCCCACCCGTTTCTGGTCGATGGTGTGGCAGGCCATGCAGTTGGACTTCTTGAACAGCTCCTCGTCCGCGAAAGCGGATCCGGCAGCGAGCAGGCAGGCGAAGGCCGAAGCCACGGCCATCGCCCCGCGCATGGACTTCGCTTTCATGCGATCAGCTCGGCGTCATCCGGTAGATCTCGCCCTCGTCCGTGGCCACGTACAGGTTGCCGTCCGGTCCCTGCACCGCCGAGCGGAAGCGGCCCGCGGGCATGGGCAGCGACATGATGGTCCGCTTCGATGTCAGGCCGTCGGGGCTGATGTCCAGCACGTCGAGGCGGTTGCCGACGGGCGTGCCGTGGATGCCGATGCCCATGTAGGTCACCACCATCTTTCCGTCCCAGCCCTTCCACTGCTTGCCGTTCAGGAAGGTGCCCGACGACATCCCCTGCGACATGCCCTCGTTGGTCCAGGCCGGCTTCATCGCGTTCGGATAGGTCTTGAGGTCCGTCATCGGCATGAAGGCCGACCGTTCCTTGTTGGGCATGGCGCCCATCTGGTTGGGGCTGTAGCCGCAGTACCGGTCGGGGCAGTCCCCGCGGCCGTTGACGTTGGAACGCGGATCCCATCCGCTGTTGCCGCCCGGCACCAGCGCGGTCACTTCATCCGTGTGCCACGGGCCGTTCTCGATCGTGAAGGGCTGGTTGGTTCCCGGGCGGAACGCGATCCCCTGGGGATTGCGATGGCCGTACGTGTAGACGCGCGGATCGAATCCCGACGGCGCGTTGTTCCCCGGCGCCGCCTTGCCCTCGCGGTCGATGCGCAGCACCTTGCCGCCCATGCGGGTCGGGCTCTGCGGGATCTCGCCGTTGTGGTTGTCGCCCGTGGTGACGTACAGGAATCCGTCGCTCGGCCCGAAGCGGATGCGCCCGCCGTTGTGCGCGCCCGAGTCGCCGAAGGGATGGTTGCTCTTGGCGACCTTGTAGGGGATGTCGGCGACGATGTCCTTGCGGTCGGACAGCTTGGTCCCGTCGGGGCTCACCGTGAAACGGATGACGTGGTTCGTCGAGGGCGACGCCATGCTGGACGTGGAGTACACGTAGACGTACCGGTTGCTGGCGAAGTTGGGATCGACCGCGACGCCGTTCATGCCGGCCTGGCCGTCGCAGAACAGGTCGCTCGCCAGGGTGCCGTAACCCTGCGAGTCCTTCATGCCGAGCAGGCGGCTGACGGTGCCCGACGGCTGCCGCACCGACAGGCCCTTGCACTTCTCGGTGAAGTACATGGTGCCGTCCGGCAGGAAGGCCATGTCCCACGGGTTGCTCAACTTGGACAGCACGGGAGTGGCCGCCAGGTTCGGCGCCTGCTGTGCCTGTTGGGCCTGGGGTGCCTGCGGGGGAGCAGAGGTGCACGAGGCGATGACGCCGGTGCCGGCCAGGCACAGGTAAGTCGTGAGCTTCTTCATGATTGCCTCCTGTTGAGTGGCCCGGCGCGCCGTCTTTCCGAGACTTCGCCGCACCCCTCAGAGTCAAGATCAATCGGGTCCGTTTTCCATAAGTGTTTCTGCTAGCTATCGATTCACTCATCGCCATCGCTTCATGCCTGTTGGTAGTTCACGACTGCGAGACCTGACACACGGTCACCGATGGACTGCCGCGTAGTTCCGGGTGCGCGAGCGAACGGAGTGCGAAGGGTCTAGTTCGAGCGCTTCCTCTGCGCAGCCAGTTGCAACAGCCGCCTTGTCCTACGCGGGACTTCGCTCCGGCTGCGCTCGAGACCGCGTACTGGGCCGCAGGATTCCTGAGCCCGTGAGTGTTTCGCGCGGTGGAGATCCATGTCATGAAACCCGGAAGGAGCGGCCCGAGCCGCAAGCGGCTCGCCTTGGTGGCGTTGACGAGCATCTGGCTGAGCGCTTGCGGGGGTGGCGGAGGCGGCGGTGCAGGCGACGGGCGCCCACCGGCGACGGCCGCTGCGTCATCGACGGGGACGCCCACGGCCTCTTCTCCCGCCCTTGCCTCCGGCCCTGGGCCCACCGCGCCGGCGCCTGCCCCCTCTCCCGCGCCATCCGCCTCGGGCGGTGCTCCGGCGCCCGCACCGGGCCCGGTCCCCGACGTGCAAGGCACCGACGGACCCGACACGCTGCAGGCCACCAGCCACCCCGCCGTGATGGCCGGCGGCCGCGGGGACGACATCTACCTCGTGACCGATCCCGCGGACGTCGTGATCGAGCAGGCAGACGGCGGCATCGACGAGATCCGCACGTCCGTCGGCTACACCCTGCCGCCAAACGTCGAGAACATGAACGCCAACTTCGGGGTCTTCGCGGGGAACGGCCCGCTGGTCGGCAATTCGCTGAACAACCGGATCACCGGCACGGCGTTCGCGTCACCGCAGATCTTCGGCCTGGACGGAGACGACATCCTCGATGCCACCGGCCGCTATGGCGCCTACCTCGATGGCGGAAACGGCAACGACACGCTGATCAACAACGTCGGCCAGTCGCGCGGCGGCCCGGGCGCGGACACGTTCGTGGTCCGACCGCGGGGCGCGCACACGTCTCCGGAAGCGCCGATGACGGTGCTCGACTTCAACCCCGCCGAAGGGGATCGCATCGATGGAAGCTTTCTCCCGGGCGACCCGGCCGCGCTGTTCGCGAGCGGCAACCTGTTCTTCGATGCCGCCCGGCAGCAACTCGTCTACACGCTCTATCCCGAGCGCTACGCGATCGCGATCACCTCGGTGCAGCAGATCATCCAGCTGCCGGGGATCACCTCGTTCGACCCGGCCTGGATCATCCGCCGGTGACCGGCCCGCATAATCGCGGGCAATGACCATCGAAACCCAGGACGATGTCGTCGCACTGAAACGGATCGGCAGGATCGTTTCGCTGGTGCTGCGGCGGATGCTCGACGCCGCGGAACCCGGGATGACCACGCGGGAGCTCGACCGGCTGGGCGAGCGGCTGCTGGAAGAACACGGCGCGCGGTCCGCGCCGCGACTGACCTACAACTTCCCGGGCGCGACGTGCATCAGCATCAATGAAGAAGCGGCCCACGGGATTCCCGGCGACCGGGCCATCCGGGCCGGCGACGTCCTGAACGTCGACGTGTCGGCGGAACTCGGCGGGTACTTCGCGGACACCGGCGGCACCACCGTGGTCCCTCCCACCACGCCTCAGAAGACCCGCCTCTGCCACGCCACCCGCACCGCGCTGGCCGAAGCGATGAAAAGCGCCAGGGCCGGACAACCGATCAGCGGCATCGGTGCCGCCATCGAGCGCACGGCGAAGGCGTACGGCTTCAGGATCATCGAGAACCTCGGGAGCCACGGCGTCGGCCGCGCGCTGCACGAGGAGCCGGAACACATCGCGGGCTACTTCGATCCCTCGGACAAGCGCACCCTGAAGGAAGGGATGGTGATCACCATCGAACCCTTCCTGTCGACCCGCAGCCGCATCGTCACCGAGACTTCCGACGGCTGGACGCTGGCCGGCGCCGGCGGAAACCTGTCCGCGCAGTACGAGCACACGATGATCATCACCCAGGGTGCGCCGATCGTCGTCACGCAGCACTGACTCCGAGAGCGGCAAAAGAAAACGGCCGCCCCAAGGCGGCCGTTTTTTCCGGGAAGCGCGAAGCGATTACGCCGCGGCGTCCTTCAGCTTCTTGAGCGAACGGACCTTCAGCTTCACCGACGCGGGCTTGGCCTTGAAGACGGTCTCTTCCTTGGTGAAGGGGTTGATGCCCTTGCGCGCCTTCTTCGCCGGCACCGCCACCGCGGTCACCTTCAGAAGACCCGGCAGCACGAAGGCGCCGGCGCCCTTGCGGTTGACGGAAGCGACGATCGTGTTCTCCAGGGCCGACATCACGGCCTTGACGGCCTTCGGCTCGACGCCGGAGGTGTCAGCCAGGTGAAGCGCGAGGCTGCTCTTGTTGAAGGTTTCCTTGATCGGCTTCATCGGCGCGGCGGCCGCCTTGGGGGCGGAGGCGCTGCGCGCGGCCTTTTTGGGGGCGGCCTTCTTCGGGGCGGCCTTGGCGGCAGTCTTGGTCTTGGTTGCCGTCTTCGTCAGTTTCTTTGCAGTTGCCATATTCGTCTGGTATTTGAGATCCCCTCGAAATTCGAGGTGCGCAGATTCTAAGTTCGCAACAGGGCAAGACGAACACGCTTCGAGCAGAGCAATGGTGTGTTACCTCGACGCCTGCCTGAGCCTGCGCGTGCCCTAGACTGCCGGGTTTCCCAAGCAGGACCCTCGATGAACAAGACTGAGCTCGTGCAATCCCTTGCCGCCGCCACGGAACAACCTCAGGCAGCCGCCCTGCGTTCCGTCGACGCCTTCGTCAAGATCGTCTCCGACGAGCTGGCCAAGGGCGGAGAGATCGTGATCCCCGGCTTCGGCGCCTTCAAGCGGGCGGAACGGGCGGAGCGCGCCGGCCGCAATCCCCAGACCGGCGAGGCCCTGACGATCGCCGCCTCCACCAGCGTGCGCTTCGTGCCCGGTGCCGCGCTGAAAGCCGCGGTCAACAACAAGGACGACTAGCGTCCTTCGCGGGGGCCGTCACCCGGCCCCGTGGCACTTCTTGTACTTCTTGCCGCTCCCGCAGGGACAAGGGTCGTTGCGGCCAGGCTCCGCCGCCTTGCGCACCGGTTCGATCCGCGGGCCCAGGCTGCGCCACAGCTGCCGCAGTTCGTAGACGGCCCAGATCGCCGATCCCACGGCGTCCAGGCGCTCGTCGCTCACGCTCGGCGGGCCGTCCTCGCTGTACATCGACACCGCGGGCTCGCCCTCGTCGTCCTGCGTCAGCGCGACGATGAATTCCAGCGCCGCGTCCAGCATCTCCGCCGCTTCCGGGTCGCGCGGCGGCAGCCAGTCTTCCGGCCAGCTCTCCACCGCGTACATGAACCCGAGCGCCCACACCTGCGCGTAGGCCGGCAGGTTCTCGGTATCGCCCTCCACGCGCTCCTCCTCGGGCAGCGCCAGGATCGCGCCGCGCGTGTCCAGCGCTTCGGGGTGGTAGGTGCGCTCGTCCTCCAGCACTTCCACCGGCTGGTCGAGCGCGAAGGCGATCTCGTCCCGGCGCCGCCGCCAGCGCCACACGAACTCCATGTGCGCCATCGGCTTGAACGCCTCGCCGAGCAGCACGGGCCAGTACTCCTCGGGCGGCACCTCGCGTCGCATGCAGACCAGCCCGGCGAGAAAGCCTTCGCAGAACTCCCATTGCGGGATCTCGTCGTCCTGCTCGCGCAGCAGGTCCAGCTCGGCGTCGAGGAAGTCGAAGTCCTCGGGGGTCAGGGGTCCGGGATCGGATTCGGGCGCGTGGGTCAACTGGAGGTCCGGGGGGAAAAAAAGACAGCGGATTATCCGGCGATCGCCCTAGCCGAACGTGAACGCATAGGCGTTCGCGCCGGTGTCGAGGAACTCGATCTCGAAGAGCCTCTCGCGGCCGGGAGGCGACTGGCGCACCAGCTGGTAGAGCCGGTGGCCGTCGATCGTTCCGAAGCCGTTCGCGTCGACGTCGCTGCCGCGGTCGGGCCCGGGCGGCTGGCCGTCGAGCCGCACGCGGAACTTCACGGCGCGGCCCTCCGCGGCCGGCCCGAGCACCAGGTGGAGGTCGCGCGCACGGAAGCGGAACGCGAGGCGTCCGCCCGATCGCTGCAGCTGCGCGGCCTCGTCGCCGACCTTCCACTCGCCCGCCAGCGTCCACTCGTTCAGGCCCAGGCCCCGCGCCGGCAGGTAGTCGTGCGTCCGTCCCGGCCGCAAGCCGCCCTGCGCCGAACGGAAGCCCTGGCTGCGCGCTGCGCCGACGTAGGTTTCGGGCGACGCCGCGGGCATGGGACCGGGGGCGGCCTGCGTCCCGTCGCCTTGCGGCGCGACGAGATCCCTCGGCACGTTCGAGCGGCCCGCTTCGCGCAGCAGCTGCTGGATGACGCGCTCGGATTCCTCGTAGGCGCCCTCGCCCACCTGGCGGCTGCGCACGCGCCCGGTCGCGTCGACGAACAACAGCGAAGGCCAGCCCCGCACGCCGAACGCCTGCCAGATGGCGCGGCTGCTGTCCACGGCGACCGGGAAGGTGATCCCGAGTTGCGCCGCGGCACGCTGCACGTTCGCGGGCCGGTGCTCGAAGCCGAACTCGGGCGTGTGCACGCCGATGACGACGAAGCCCAGGTCCCGGTACTTGTCCGCCCAGGCGCGGATGTAGGGCAAGGTGCGCAGGCAGTTGATGCAGGAATACGTCCAGAAGTCCAGCAGCACGACCTTGCCGCGCAGCGCCTGCGGGGTGAGCGGCGGCGAGTTGATCCAGGACACGGCGGCGCCGAGCGGGTCGACGGTCGCTGACGGCCGCGCGTCCGGGGTTGCGGCCCGTGCCTCCATTCCCGCCCAGCGGGGGCAAGCCATCGCAAGGATGAGGAAGAAGGCGAGTGCGGTCTTCATGTCGGCATCTCCATCGAAATCGAAGGCGCACGGTACGCCAGACGGGAATCCCCTCGCCTGCCAGGCAGCTTCCGGAAGAGGTGAACCCGGCGCGCGCTGCGGAGTCAACCAGAGATGATGTCGAGACACATTCGCGCGACAAGCGCGCTGGCCGCCCTGATCGCGGCACTTGTCGCAAGCGGATGTGGTGGAGGCGGCGACGATGCCGCCCCGCCGGCGGCATCGCCGGCGCTTTCCGTCAGCGACGCCAGCTACGCGCCCGGAAGCCCGCAACGGCTGGCCTACGACCAGCTCAACGCGGCCCGGCTGCGCTGCGGCTTCGGGTTGCTGTCGCAGTCCACCCGGCTCGACCAGGCGGCGGCGGCCCATGCCAACTACATGAACCTCAACAACGAGTTCGGCCACGGCGAGACCGCCGGCAAGCCTGGGTTCACCGGTGCGACCCCGCTCGACCGCGCCCTGGCCGCGGGCTATGCCCCGCGCGCGGTCGGCGAGGACCTCTCGACCGGCGGATCGTTCAGCGGCTCGACGGCAGCCGATTCGATCCGCAACCTGATGGCCGCCCCGTACCACGCCCAGTCGCTCCTGACCGGATTCAGCGAAGTCGGGTTCGCGTGGAACCTGGTGGGCTCGCTCGACACGCTGACGGTCGACCTGGGCGTCCCCGCGCCGTCGCAGCTTCAGTCGCCCCAGGGCGTGGCCACGTTCCCCTGCGCGGGCACCACCGATGCGACCGCGCGGGGCGGCAACGAATCCCCTTCGCCCTTCCCTTCCGATCCGAACGCGGAATGGGGCCAGCCGATCACCGTGGCCGGGCCGCAGTCGTTGAGCATCAGCTCGGCCACCCTCACCGGCCCGTCCGGCCCGGTGAGGATCCTGGTCACCTATGGCGCGGGCGCGACCACCGACCCGAACGGCACCTTCAAAGACGGATGGATCTCCGTCATCCCCGAGGTGCTGCAGCCCGGCACCAGCTACGCGGTGGCCATCGACTACACCGTCGCCGGCACTCCCGGCTCCACGCGCTTTTCCTTCGCCACCGGCCCGCGCTGAACTGGATCCAGCGCATGGCCGACATCGATATCCGCCCCGCGCAGGAGCGCGACGCCGCGCTCATCATGAGATTCATCCGGGAACTCGCCGCCTATGAGAAGGCCGAGCACGAGGTGGTCGCTACCGAAGCGGACATCCGCGCGTCGCTGTTCGGCGAAGGCCCGGCGCGCGCGCTGATCTGCAGCGTCGGCGGCGTGGAGGCCGGCTTCGCCGTCTACTTCTTCAACTACTCCACCTGGCAGGGCCGCAAGGGGCTCTACCTGGAAGACCTGTTCGTCGCGCCCGCCCATCGCCAGGTCGGCGCCGGCAGGGCCTTGCTGCAGCACCTGGCCCGCATCGCGGTGGCCGAGGGCTGCGGCCGCTTCGAATGGAGCGTGCTCGACTGGAACGAGCCCGCGCTGCAGTTCTACCGATCGATCGGCGCCTGGCCCATGGACGAGTGGGTCCGCTACCGGCTGGCCGGGCCCGCGCTCCAGCGCTTCGCCTCGGGCACCGGCGGCTTGCCTTGAAACCCGTTCCCGGGAGCACAATGGCCTGCACCAGTTTCCTCGGAGGGAGCGGAAATGCTGGCAGCTGGATCGGCGTGGCGGATTCTCGAGGCTGAGCACACTCAGTTGCGGCAGATCATGGCCGACATCGCGCGCATGCTCGATGACGGCGCCTGGAAGCGGCCGGGTCCGCGGCTGGACTCGCTCCGGGGACTGATCCACAAGTTCCAGGACTTCGAGACCCGGACGCACCGGCCCAAGGGCGTCGTCCTGCTGGGTGCCACGCGGGGCCGGCTGCCCGAAGCCGACCGGCTGCTCGACGTGCTCGAGCACGACGGCCAGCGCTGCGAGGAACTCCTGAACCAGGCGCTGGACCTGCTCCGGGCCGTGGAGGCCGGCGGCGAGGCCGAGGCCGGTGGCGTGGCCACCCTGCTGCGGGAGCATCGCGAACTGATGACGCTGCAGCTCGACCAGGAAGACACGGCCTTGCGCGCCTACACGGCGCAGTTGCTCACGTCCGAAGAATGGTCCCGCGTGGTGTCGTCGATCTCCCGCGAGGTCAGGAACGTGAAGGGCCGGCCGAGCGGGAAATGAACGCCTGGCTTGCGGCCGCGCTGGCCGCCGGCGCCTTGCTCACGATCTGGCAGGCGCCGGGGTCCGACGTCGAAGCCGGCGTCGAAGTGAAGAGCGCCAGCGGCTATGTCGGCGATCCCGAGATGTTGCTGCCGGGCACCTGGCTGCGCGAATCCCAGGCCGACGGCATCACCACCCGGCGCCTGCTCACGCTGGAGCCGGACCATCGCTTCCGCGAGGTGGTGCGCGTGACCGACTCGACCGGGCAATCCACGGATTTCGCGCACGAGGGAACCTGGCTGTACGACGGCACCAACCTCAAGCGCAAGTACACCGCGATGAACGGGAAAGCGCCCTCCCGGCTGAACCTGCCGTTCGCCACGTTCCAGATCACGTTCGATTCGCCCCGGGAGTTCCGCGGCATCGACCACATCCGCGGGCACAGGATCGAATACCGCAGGGTGGCGGCGGATACGCAGCTCTAGGCTTCCATGCCCTTCGCCCGGCTGCGCGGAGTCTTCGTGCCGCTGGCGCGGCGAGAAACCTTCCCGCCCAGGTCCTCAGCCACCGCCGCCAGCTTGCCGGCGAAGGCGGTTGCCGCCGCGGACAGGCTGCGGTCGCGCCGGTGGAGCACGCCGATCATCCGGCGCGCCGACGTGTCCTGCAGGCGGCAGGCCACGAGCCCGCCGAGCTCCAGCTCGGGCAGCGCGAGCGCGGGCAGCACCGTCATTCCGAGGCCCTGGCGCACCAGCCGCACGGCGGTCGTCATGTGCGTGACGTCGTAGCGGGAAGCCGAGGCGCCCGTTTCGGTGCGCTCGCCCGTCGCCTCGTCGAACAGGTCCCGCGCGCTGGAGCCGCGCGACAGCAGCACCAGGTCGTGCGGCACGAGGTCGCGCCAGTACAGGCGCGAACGCGTGGCGAGTTCGTGCTGCTCAGGCATCACCGCCGCGAACACGTCCTCCAGCAGCGGCTGGAAGGCCAGGTCGGCGGCGGGCTCCCACTGGGCCGCCACCGCGAACTCGATCTGGTTGGTGCGGACCATGGTGACGAGGTCGTCGTTGTGGGCCTCCACCACCCTCACCCGCAGCATCGGGTGCGCGCTGCGCAGCAACCGCAGGCCCGGCGGCACCAGCGTCAGCGAGGTCGAGGGCAGCGCCCCCACCACCACCGACCCGCGCCGCACCGCGGCGAGGTCCAGGATGCTGCGGTACGCCTCCTCGAGGTCCGTCATGGGGCGCTCGATGCGCGTCAGGAAATCCCTGCCCGCCGCGGTCAGCGCGATGCCCCGCGTGTTGCGGTCGAACACGCGCACGCCCAGCACGTCTTCCAGGTCACGGATCAGCACCGTGAACGAGGGCTGGGTCACGCCCAGGCGGTCGGCCGCGTGGGTGAACGAACCGGTCTGCACCGCCAGCAGGAACGCCTTCAGCGGCCGGTACTTGATGTTCATAGCCATAATCTAATAGTAGACGACAAATTTCCATTTGTCCTATGGCTGGCCGCGGACCATGATGCCCCCGTTCGAGTCCCCAGAAGCCTCCAGCCTCCATGACCGCAGAAACCATCAAACCCTTCCGCATCGGCGCCGAGTGGCGCGACGGCGGCGGCGAATGCATCCGCTCCATCTATGCCGGTGACGGCTCCATCGCCGGCGTGGTGGCACGCGCGACCGCGCGCGACGTCGAAGACGCCGTGGCCGTGGCCACGAAGGCGTTCCGCACCTCGCCGTGGCGCAAGATGCGCCCCGACGTGCGTGCCACCACGCTGTACGAGATCGGCCGCCGGATCACGGCCGAGCGCGCGCCCCTCGCCCGCCTGCAGATGCTGGACAGCGGCAAGCCGCTGAAGGAATGCCAGCACATGGTGGACAACGCGGCGTACTTCTTCCGCTACTACGCCGCGCTGTGCGAGACCTGGCAGAACGAGGTGACCAGCCCGCGCGGCGAGTACTTCTCGATGTCGCTGGCCGAGCCCTGCGGCGTGGTCGCGGCGATCACGCCCTGGAACTCGCCCATCATGGCCGAGGCGCAGAAGGTCGCGCCGGCGCTCGCCGCGGGCAACGCGGTGATCCTGAAGCCTTCGGAAGAGACGCCGCAACTCGCCCTGGAGCTGGCGCGCATCTGCGGCGAAGCGGGCCTGCCCGAAGGCCTGCTGACGGTGCTGCCCGGCTACGGCGAGGACGTCGGCGCCGCGCTGGTGAAGCACCCCGGCGTGCGCATGGTGTCCTTCACCGGCGGCACCGAGACCGGCCGCGCGATCGCCACCATCGCCGGCCAGCGCCTGATCCCCGTCGGCCTGGAGCTGGGCGGCAAGTCGCCCCACATCGTGTTCGACGACGCCGATTTCGACAAAGCCGTCGCCGGCGTGCTGTCCGGCATCTACGGCTCGGCCGGCCAGAGCTGCGTGGCGGGCACGCGCCTGTTCGTGCAGAAGTCCATCTACCGCCGCTTCGTCGACGAGCTGGTGGAGCGCACGAAGAAGGTCCGCGTCGGCCTGCCCGACGATCCCGAGGCGCAGATGGGGCCGCTGGTGTCCAAGGCGCACCGCGAGCGCGTGGCCGGCTACGTCGACCTGGCGCGCCAGGAAGGCGGCCGGGTGCTGGTCGGCGGCGGTGTCCCCACCGACCCCAGGCTCGCCAGCGGCTGGTTCTACCTGCCCACGATCATCGAAGGCCTGCCCAACTCGGCCCGCGCCGTGCAGGAGGAAATCTTCGGCCCGGTGCTCGTCTGCCTGCCGTTCGAGGACGAGGCCGACGTGATCGCGCAGGGCAACGACACGGTCTACGGCCTGGCCGCCGGCATGTGGACCGCCGACTACGCCCGCGCCTGGCGCGTGGCCCGCGAACTGGAAGCCGGCTCGGTCTGGATCAACACCTACAAGCAGTCGCACATCGCCACCGCGTTCGGCGGCTTCAAGGACAGCGGCCTCGGCCGCGAGAAGGGCTTCCACGGCCTTCGCCTGTATTCGCAGGTCAAGAGCGTGTTCTTCGGCATGCACGACAAACCCATGGGCCTGTGAGCCCGCCATCCCAGGAGACAACATGAAATTCACCCGGAAACTCGTCGCCGCCGCGTCCTTCGCGCTGGCCGGCCTGGTGGCCGCCGCGCCCGCCTGGGCCGCCTGGCCCGAGCGTCCCATCGAGATCGTCGTCGGCTTCGCCGCCGGCGGCGGCACGGACATCACGGCCCGCACGCTGGCGCAGCACCTCGGCAAGGCGCTGGGCACGTCGGTGGTCGTCAACAACAAGCCCGGGGCTTCCGGCGCGCTGGGCCTGGCCTACGTCGCCCGCGCCAAGGCGGACGGCTACACCCTGGCGATGACCAACTTCCCCGGCCTGCTGACCCTGCCGATCGAGCGCCAGGCCGGCTTCACGACCGCCGACTTCGCCTACCTGGGCAACCTGGTGCGCGACCCCAGCGCAATCAGCGTCGCGATGGACAGCCCGTACAAGACCATCGCCGACGTGATCGCCGCGGCGAAGAAGGCGCCCGGCACCGTCAGCTACGGCTCCACCGGCGCGGGCACCGACGACCACCTGCAGATGGTGATGCTCGAGGAGATCGCCGGCGTGAAGCTGCTGCACGTGCCGTTCCAGGGCGCGGGCCCGCTGAAGAACGCCATGCTGGGCGGCCACGTCGCCGTCGGCGGGCTGAACCTGGGCGAGGTGATGCCGCAGGCCGGCAAGCAGATGCGCCCGCTGGCCCAAGCCAGCGCCACGCCGTCGTCGCTGGCCTCCGATGTGCCGACCTTCAAGTCGCAGGGCATCGACCTGGTGCTCGCCTCCGAGCGCGGCATCGTCGCGCCGAAGGGCCTGCCGGCGGACGTGGAGCAGAAGCTCGCCGCCGCCCTGAAGCAGATCGCCGCCAGCCCGGAATTCCAGGCGCAGATGAAGCAGCAGTACACCGAGATGGACTACCTGCCCGGCGCGGAATGGAAGAAGCGCCTGGACGCCGCGGACACGTACTTCCGCAAGCTCTGGGCCACCAAGCGCTGGAGCGACTGATCGTCGTTCCGCACCGCATCCGACAAGCAACAGGAGTCCTTCCATGTCTCAGGCGCCCGTCGCCATCTACGGCCTCGGCAACATGGGCTACCCGCTCGCCGAGCGCATCGGCCGCAAGTTCCCGACGCAGGTCTTCGACCTGAACGAGGCGCAGCTCTCGCGCGCCCGGCAGGCGTTCGACGCCAGGCCGATCCGCACGCCGGAAGACCTGGCGAACACGCAGGTGGTCGTGCTGTGCCTGCCCAGTCCCGCGGCCTCGCTCGCGGTGCTGCAGCAGATCGCACGCCACCTGCCGCGCGGCGCCGTCGTGCTGGAAACCAGCACGGTGAACCCGGAGCACGTGCATGCCGGCCACAAGCTGCTGCAGCCGCACGGCGTCGACCTGGTGGACGCTTCCATCCTGGCCGGCGTCGGCCAGATGGTGGCGGGCACCGCGTCGCTGGCGCTGGGCGGTCCGCGTGAAGCCATCGAGCGCGCCCAGCCGGTGCTGGATGCCATCGCGAGCAAGCAGGTGTACTTCGGCGAACTGGGCGCCGGCGCCGCCGCGAAGGTGATCAACAACGCCGTCGCGCATGCCGTGATGATCGTCGTGGCCGAAGCCGGCGCGCTGGCCACGGCCTCGGGCGTGGACTGCCAGAAGCTGATCGCCATGCTGTCGGACGCGCAGATGGGCCTGCATCGCCCGCTGACCTACCGCTATGCCGAGCGCATCGTCAAGGGTGAATACGAAGGCGGCATGCCGCTCGACGCGGCCCGCAAGGACTCGGTCCTGGCGCTCCAGCTGGCGCAGAACCTGGGCGTGCCCCTGTTCGCGATCCAGGGCTCGCACAGCGTGTACGACATGGCCGCCGCGGCGGGCTACGGTCGCGACGACTACGCCGCCGTGGCCAAGCTGTGGGCCGACTGGGGCTGCCCCACGGTGCCCGCCAGGGCGGGCTGACCTCTCAGAGCACGCGCGGCAACCCGCCGCAGATCACCGCCAGCTGCGCGAAGTTGAGCAGCATGCCCACGACGTGCAGCTTGCGGAACCGGCGGATGCCGTCGGCGTCGGTGGCCGTCAGGGTGAGGCGCAGCCGGTCCATGCGGCCGAGGATGGCGCGGCGGCTGAAGAAGGCGGCGGCGCCGACCGCGGCCATGCCCGCCGTCGTGGCGGGCCGTTGCGCCACCGCGTGCGCGATGAACCCGGCCGACGCGACGACCATCACGGCCTTGTAGTAGACGTCGAACAGGCCCCGGATGAAGCGGGCGTCCAGCGGCGTGTCGTGCCGCAGGATCATCAGCGGCAGCGAGCCGAGCATGAAGAACCCCATCCAGATCAGCAGCAGCACGATCGTCGCGAGGGGCAGGATGGTGGTGAGCATGGGTTCGCGGATTGTCGCGTCCGAAACGTGACCTGATGCAAGCGTTGATGCCCGACCGTGCAGGCGTTGTCGAGCACGCCCGATCAGCCCCGCCTTGCCATCCGGTGACCAGGCCCGCGCGATGCAGGCCCCCCGCCTCCCCAGAACTTGCTTTTCGACCCCCTGTGATTTCCGCGGCGCACGACCTAGATTGGGCCCGACTCGGCGCTACGACAGGTTCGCGAAAGCTTCCTCGATGCGCCGCGGTGACCACTCATCCAGGGAGGCGGCATGACGGATCGGGACGGTTCCTCTCCAGCAAGCGGCACGCGGCGGCTGCTGATCAAGACGGCCGGCGCTTCGGCGGCGGCGGGTTTCGTGGCTCGGCGGGCGCAGGCCCAGACCACGCTGGTGCCACCGCGACCGCCGAGCCCGCCCACCACGCCGTGGGCCCAGGAGCTCACGGTTCCCGAGCGGGCCGAGCCCGTGTCCTCGCTCAGCCCGACGCCGGCGGTCATCGCCGACGCCAGCGAATGCGGCCGCGCCGACCACCAGGCCATGGGGCGCTTCCCGCCGCAGGAGTTCTACCGGATCGACGTCAAGGTCGGCACCCATCGCTACCACCCCGAGCTGCCGACGCAGGAGGTCTGGGGGTACGAGGGCAAGGTGCCGGGCCCGACCTTCCATGCCCGCTACGGCAAGCCGATCCTGGTGCGCTTTCGCAACCAGCTGCCCAACTCGCTGCAAGGCTTCGGTTCGCCCGACATATCGGTGCACCTGCACAACCTGCACACGCCTTCGGAGAGCGACGGCTACCCGGTGGACTGGTTCAGCCGGACCGCCTACGGCTCCACGCTGACGCGGGGCGGCGAGCACAAGGACCACCACTACCCGATGGTGTACGCCGGCGTCGATGCCTACGGCGGCATCGGCGACCCGCGCGAGGCGCTGGGCACGATGTGGTACCACGACCACCGCGTCGACTTCACGGCGGGCAACGTGTACCGGGGCATGGCCGGCTTCTTCCTGGCCTTCGACGACCTCGACTCGGGCAACGAGAACGATCCCAATCCCCAAGCCCTGCGGCTGCCCAGCGGCGCCTACGACGTTCCGCTGATGCTGAGCGACCGCTACTTCGACAGCGGCGGCTACCTCTCGTTCGACCAGTTCAACGGCGACGGCTTCATCGGCGACAAGTGGCTGGTGAACGGGAAGATCCAGCCGTTCTTCCGCGTCGAGCCGCGCAAGTACCGCTTGCGCATCCTGGCGGCGGGCACCGCGCGCGTGTGGGACCTGCAGCTGCGCCGGGGCACCGTCGTGCAGAGCTTCGTGCAGATCGCCAACGACGGAAACCTGCTGCCGGCACCCGTCCTGCGCAGCAACGTGCAGCTGGGCGCGGCCGAGCGCGCCGACATCGTGGTGGACTTCTCGAAGTTCCCGGTGGGTTCGGAACTGCTCCTGACCAACCGGCTGAAGCACATCGACGGGCGCCGTCCCGACACCGACTTCCTCGCCACGCCGGACCCCTTGCTCAAGTTCATCGTCGACAAGCCGCTGGCCGGCCCGGACAACAGCCGGGTGCTGGGCCGGCTGCGCGACCTGCCGCCCGTGACGATGTCGGAGGTGGTGGCCACGCGCAACTTCAACTTCGGGCGATCGAGCAGCGGCTGGACCATCAACGACCGGCTGTTCAACAACCGGCCGATCGTCTCGCCGAAGCTGGGCACCGCGGAGATCTGGAACCTGCGCAACACCAGCGGCGGCTGGGCGCATCCGGTGCACATCCACTTCGAGGAGGGCCGCATCCTCCAGCGCAACGGCCGCGAGCCGCCGGCCTGGGAGAAGGGGCGCAAGGACATCTTCTACCTCGGTCCGAACGAGAGCGTGCAGGTGTTCCTGCGTTTCCGCGACTTCCCGGGCAAGTACCTCATGCACTGCCACAACACCATCCACGAGGACCACTCGATGATGGGGCGCTACGACATCGTTCCCTGAGGCAACGGGTTCCGCTGCGCGCACTCGCCCGGCGACGCGATCGCGTAGACGCCCAGCGGCTCCGTGCGCCCCCGCACGTCGACCTCGCGCCGCAGCGAGCGGTCCAGCTGCAGGCCGGCACCCCGCACCACGTCCTCCGACGCGACCATGCGCACGCCGTAGGCCTTGCAGAGCTCCTGCAGCCGCGCGGCCGTGTTGACGGTGTCGCCCACCGCGCTGAAGGTGCGCGTCTCGCGCCAGCCGACCTCGCCCACCGCGGCCGGCCCCACGTGCAGGCCGATGCCGAATTCCAGCGAGGTGCCGAACTCGTGCTGCATGCGGCCCTGCTGGCGCTGCATGCCCGATTCGATGGCCCGGGCCGCGTCCATCGCCTGGCGGCAGGCCGTGGGCACGTCGCGTTCCAGCCCGAACAGCGCCATCACGCTGTCGCCGATGAACTGGTTGGGCACGCCGCCGCTCGCGCGGACGGCGTCGCCGACGACCTCGAAGAACTGGTCGAGCACGTAGGCCAGGTCGTGCGGCAGGTGGCGCTCGGACAAGGTGGTCCAGCGGCGCAGGTCCACGAACAGCACGACGACCTCCCGCTCCGAGCCCGACGTGGACACCTCGGCCGTGCGCGCGCGAAGCAGCGGCGTGACCTCGATGTCCGCCGTCGGCCGCAGCTGGCACGCGAGCCGCATGTCGGGCGCGGCGCGGATGCGCCGCAAGGTGCGCAGTTCGGCTTCCTGCGGCGGCGGGATGCCGTCCGCGTCGCCCGACACGCGGACGCGGCAGGTCGAACAACGCGCCCGGCCGCCGCACAGCGACAGGTGCGGGATGCCGTGGGCGCGGCTGGCCTCCAGCACCGACCATCCGATCGGCACCTCCACCTTGCGATCCGGATACGAAAGGCGCACCAGGCGGCCGAGGCGCCGCTCGCGCTGGAACCGTCCCGCGCGCAGCAGGAAGGTGATCGAGACCAGTCCCAGGAACGAGAGCAGGATCCAGTTCGCCAGGAACTTCAGGTGGTCGCCGTCGGCGTTGCTGGCCGGCAAGGGAACCAGCGCTCCGGCGGCCTCCAGCGCTTCGACCTCGCGCGCCATGTTGACGAAGCCGAGCGCCGCCAGCAGCGGCAGCAGCGCCATCGCCGCGAACCACAGGTAGAACCACTCGCGGTAGCGCCGGCGATAGCGCAGCACGAAGTGGATGCCCAGGCAGCCGTGCAGCCAGGCCAGCACCAGCAGCGTGAGCTGGCGCGGCGCGCCGCCGCTGTCCCACATCGCCGGCACCACCCGCGCGTACAGATCGTCCACCCCGTATAGTTCGTGCGCCAGGCGGCTCGCGGCGAAGTGCGTCGCCAGCAGCAAGGGGATGCAGAGGCCGACGACGATGCGCACCGCTTCCAGCACCGGCATGCGCAAGGTGTGGCGCTCATGCAGCGCCTGCAGCGCCAGGCCGATGTGGACGACCAGGGCGCCGTAGAAGGCGATGGTGGCCGGCCCGTTGCGCCAGAAGGCCAGGAACACCAGGCGGGCCTGCTCCGCGGCCTGCAGCGACACCAGCCCCAGCGCATGGTTGAGCAGGTGGGTGGCGACGAACAGGAAAAGGATGAGGCCGGTCGCGAGCCGAACGCGCCGGATCACCAGCGAGGATTGCAACGATGTCGGGGATTGAGCCATCCAGTCTCGGGTTGCGCAGCATCGATCTGCTGCAAGGCCTGCCCGCGCAGCGGCTGGACGAGATCAGCAGGCGGTGCGCCTGGCGGCATTATGAGGCGGGGCAGCGGCTCGTCTCGCGCGAAGCGGCCGACCGCGACCTGCACATGATCGTGGCCGGCACCGTGCGCGTGACCAGCTACTCGGCGGCCGGCCGCGAGACCAGTTTCCGCGACCTGCCGGCGGGTACGTCGTACGGCGAGTTGTCGGCGCTCGATGGCCAGCCGCGGTCGGTGGACGTGGTGGCGATGACCTCGGCGCTGATCGCCTCGCTGGCGCCGGCCGACTTCCGGACCTTGCTGCGCGAGGAGTGGGTCGTCAACGAGCGCGTGCTGCTTCGGCTGACCGACCTGGTGCGACGGCTCACCGATCGCGTGCTGGACCTGAGCACGCTGACCGTGCAGCAGCGCATCTGCCGCGAACTGCTGCGGCTCGCGCACCAGGGGCGCATCGACCCCGCGCCCAAGCATGCCGAACTCGCCAGCCTCGTGAGCACCTACCGCGAGCAGATCACGCGCGAGATCTCCGCGCTGGTGAAGGCGGGCGTGCTGGCCAAGGACGGCAACGCGCTCGTCGTGCGCGACCTGGCCCAGCTCGAACGGATGGCCAGCCCCGACCCCGGGTCCTGACCTGCGATTTCGAGTGCGTTTGCGCACTTCGTGAAAGAGGGGCGATCTCCAGAATTCATTCCATCAACCACCCACTGGAGATCGACATGAACCGCTACGCCATCGCCATCGCCCTCGCCACCATCGCCGCCGCCGGCCAGGCCTTCGCCGACGACATCACGATCGAGGCCACCCCCTTCGTTTCCACGGCCAGCCGTGCCCAGGTGCAGCAGGAACTGGCGCAGTTCAAGGCCGCGGGCGTCAACCCCTGGTCCCAGGCCTACAACCCGCTGAAGTCCTTCCGCAGCACCGCCAGCCGCGCCGACGTGACGGCCGACTACGTCCGCTCGCGCGACGCCGTCGCCGCGACCACCGGCGAGGACAGCGGCTCGGCGTTCCTGACCGCCGGCGGCCAGCGCGAGGACGCCCGCACGTCGACCCTCGCGGGCCAGCCGTCCGCCGCCTACTGAAGGCGACTTTCCAGATCGTGTGCGTAAACGCACATGCAGCCGCGATGCGCCTTCCTAGCATCGCGGCTCTTCCATTCGAACCCCGGATCCCCATGAACGCTTTTGCCTTCCGCTCCCTCGGCGCCGCGGCCGTCCTCTCCCTGGCCACCGCCGCCTTCGCGAACACCGCGCCCGCCCCCGCTCCGGCCGGCACCTACAAGATCGACGCCGCGCACTCGGGCGCGTTCTTCGAAGTCGGCCACCTGGGCGGCGTGAGCCGCTTCATGGGCCGCTTCCGTGACATGTCCGGCGAGCTGGTCGTCGACGCGCCGGAGAAGACCCGCGTGAAGGTGGAAGTGAAGACCGACAGCGTGGACAGCAACCACGACGGCCTGGACAAGCACCTCAAGAGCCCGGACTTCTTCAGCGCCGTGCAGTACCCGACGATGAGCTTCACCTCGACCGGCCTGACGCTCAACCCCGCCGGCGAAGGCACGCTGGCCGGCAACCTGACGCTGCGCGGCGTGACCAAGCCCGTCACCTTCAAGCTGCGCCACGTCGGCACCGGCAAGGGCATGAAGGGCGAGCAGCGCGTGGGCTACGTCGCCACCGGCACGATCAAGCGCACGGACTTCGGCGTGAACTTCGGCGCACCCAACGCCGCCACGGACGACGTCGACCTGCGCATCAACATCGAAGCGGTCAAGCAGTAATCGCGCGAATGCGGAGCCGGCATGCCTGACACCTCGTTCCTGATCCCGCTGCTCCTGCAGAGCGTGCTGGCTCCCTTCGCCGCCGCCGCCGTGGCGGCGTTCGCGCTGCGCCGGCCGGTGGGCCGCGCCGCGGCCACCGCGCTGGCCATCGCGGCGGGCTTCCTCGCGGCCTATGCCGCCACCGTCCAGGGGGCCTGGTCCCTGTCGCCGCAAAGCGCGATGGACTGGCAGCCCTGGATCGTGCTGGCGGCCGTCGGGGGCGCCCTGCTGGTCGACCGGGCGCCGGCCGGTGCCCGCCGCTTCCTCGCACGCGCGGCGCTGGGCGTTCTGCTCAGTTTCGTCGTGGCGTGGCCCGCCATCGGCAGCCTGGGTGCCGTCAAGGCTTCAGTCGCGGCGTTGGTCGCGGGCATCGTGATCGCGGCGGCCTGGTCGGTGCGGACCCGCGGCGTCTTCGCGGGCGAGACCCATCTGCTGCAGCTCGCCCTCATCGCGGGCGGCGCGGGGCTGGCCATGATGCTGGACTCGAGCCAGACGCCCGGTCGGCTGGCCGGCTCGCTCGCCATGGCGCTCGCGGCCTGCGCGGTGGTGGGGCGCTTCCGTACGCCGGCGGGCAGCGCCGCCGTCGGCACGACCTTGCTCGTGCTGGGCAGCCTGCTCCTGCAGGCGCATGTGTATGCGGGATTCCCGCTGGTCTACGTGGCGCTGCTCGTCGCCGCGACCGTCGCCGACATCGCGCCGCCCCTGCTGGCGAACCGGGGTGGCAGCGCCCTCACGTGGCGTGCGAAAGCCGCGTCGTTCGCCCTCACCCTCGTACCCGTGATGGTCGTGCTCGGGCTGGTGGTCAAGGGGATGCAGGACTCCGGCGGCTACTGAGCCGCCACCCATCCCGACGCGCGGGCCTCCGCATACGTGCGATCCAGCGCTTGCCGGACCAGCCCGCACATCTCGTCCACCTGCGCCCGCGTCAGGATCAGCGGAGGCGCGACGATCATCCGGTCGCCCACCGCGCGCATCACCAGGCCGTTGTCGAAGCAGTGCCTGCGGCACACCATGCCGATGGCGACCTCCGGGGCGAACGCTTCGCGGGTGGAAGCATCGCGGCACAGCTGGATGGCGGCCATCAGGCCGCAGGCCTGGACCTCGCCCACCATCGGGTGGTCCATCAGCTTTCCGAGCTGCTCCGCCCGGTAGGGCC
>Ga0247819_10000596_pt1 | contig 21139 bp, 31 predicted proteins | sample 13C_Xylose_Day6_FD_193428 | JGI IMG/M metagenome (GOLD analysis project Ga0247819, IMG submission 193428) | Soil microbial communities from agricultural site in Penn Yan, New York, United States - 13C_Xylose_Day6 | ecosystem: Environmental > Terrestrial > Soil > Agricultural land | place: USA...
TCCGGCCGGCCAGCGCGTAAGCCAGCTCGGTCAGCGACGGCTCCACACCGACCAGGTCGCCGAGCTGCTCGACGTCGCTGCGCACGGCGTCCTCGACGGAGCCCATGGCGCCGCCCCCTTCCATGATCATCCGTTGTCATTGGCCCGGGGGGAGAAAAATGAAAGGGGGGCGCGGGGTTGCGAAATGTCCGATTCCAAAAAACGCCGGACGATCCGGAGCCGAGACGACCGGATCAACGCTCTGACCTGCGGAGATCCGCTGGTCAGGTCGCGTTGCCGAGCCTGGCGAGGGTGGTGCTGATGTTCGGGTGGTCGTCGGCGAGGTCCTCGGGGCTGGGCAGCTCGGCAGCGTCGACCAGGCCCGAGGTGTAGCCGCACGAGCAGACGACCATGGCCTTGCCGGTGCGGCGCGCCTCAAGCCAGTCCGTCCCGCTGCGGCGTACCTCGATCTGGGGCATCACGTGCAGGTCGTGGCGCAGAAGCCAGGGCTGTGCGGTCATGGCACCCTCTCTACCTCTGTCTGCTGCGGCACCAGGCATGGCCACAGTCGATGATCCTGGGATCGCTGAGGGCCTCGATCAGGCTGGCGGGCGGGGCGCTGGGTGCCAGGCCGAGGCTGGCCTCCAGGTCCCGGATGCGCGGGTAGGACGGGCGATCGTGGGTCTCGCACCGGCGAGCGATGCGGCGCAGCAGGCCGTGCACAGCGTCCTCCCTACGGGCCGGCGAACCAGTCGACGCTGGTGTGGAGCTGCACCACGTCGGCGAGCGGCCGATCGCCCTTCTCGTTGTTGCACTTGCGGAGGCAGACGGGGCAGCCGGCGTTCCCGTGGATGGGGGCCAGGTTGTCCGGGTCCATCCGTGCGCCGCCCTTGGACCTGGGGATGATGTGGTCGACGGCGTCGGCCGCACCATGACCGCAGACGATGCACACGTCCGACTCGGCGAGGACCTGAGCGCGGACCTTGCGGTACTCGTAGCTCGTGAGCTCTGACCGATCGGTGGCCACGATCACCTCCGGTGTGGTCCGCGCAGGGCGTGCGTCAGCAGCAACCCGGGTCGTGTGAGCGATGGGGGGTTGGCCCTGCGCGGACGTCTGGGGAGACGACGAAGGCCCCGCTGGTGGGCGAGGCCTTGGCGTCTGTGGGTGCCGTTTGCGGACACAGTTGTACACCGGGATCGTGACAGGTCGCTGACCTGCGGTCAAGCGGCGTCAAGGGTGCGACGCTTGGCGGCGAGGGCGGCGACCTCGTTGGCGGGGTACCAGGGCTGGCGCTCGGTGCCTCCCGAGCGGGTCAGCTGGCCGCGCTTCACCATCTGCCGGACGGTGTCCAACTGCACGCCGAGGACGCGCGCGGTCTGGTGCGCGGTGAGGTGGCCGGGCCGGATGATCTGCGACTCCATGCCCTCCATGATGCCGCCTGACGTCAGAGGGCGCGTGACACCCATCCCCCTAGGCGGGAGCGGGTGTCACGCGCCCTGACAGTGCTGCCTGACGTGCGCTGACGTCAGGCGTTGGACATCTGCGGGACGATCCGCCAGCGGCCCCGTCCGGCGTCCGCCAGGCGGCCCTCCAGGTACGCCTCCTTCAGCCGCTCGGACACCCACGGGCGGGAGTAGCCGTTGCGGTCGCACCAGTCGGTGAAGTCCTTGGGGCCGATCACCATGCGGCCCTCGTTCTCGAACGAGGTGATGGCCTGGGCCAGGAGGTGCCGGGCCTCTGCCGGGTCGGGCTTGTGCCCGGTCTCCTGGACCAGCGGCACGTCGGCGCCGGCGCCCAGCTCGGGCAACTCCTGCTCCGGGTCGATGCCCTCGTCTTCGGAGTCGACCAGCGGTTCGGTCTCGTCGGTCATGTCGTCCTCGCTGTCGGGGGCGTCCACGTCCACGCGGCGCCGCTCGGTGTACGCGCGGCCCGCCACCTTGGCGGCCGCCTTCTCGGTGATCGGGTCGACGGCGGCGCCGTTGCGGGCGAACCACTGCGCCACGGTCTCCATCAGCGAGATGGAGGTATCGGTGAACCACCGGGTCCGGCCGGGGTCGGCGTACCGCTCCTCCGGGATACCGGGGGAGACCAGGTAGCAGTAGCCCGGGCGACGGTTCGCCCAGCGCTCGGGCGCGGCGCCCGCGTCCAGGACGGTGTCGGGCAGCATGAACCCGGCGGCGGTGGCGTTGGGGACGCCGAAGCACAGCCGGCCGCCCAGGGCGTCCCTGGTCGTGGTGCTGATCTGGTCGTGGCTGGGCCGCTGAAGCGACACGATCAGCGCCATGCCCGCCGACCGGGCCAGGTTCGCGATCGAGTTGAACGCGTCGTCCCCGAGCAGGCCCAGGGAGACTCCGGCCTCCTCGAACCACACGACGTGGAACGGCAGGCCGGGGCAGCCGCACGCGGTGCCGTCGTCGTGGCACGAGTGCTTCGGGTCGGTCTGCTTCCGGGCGGCCGCGGCCTCCCACTGCCGGTACTTGTGGGCGCCCAACCAGCCGGTGCGGGCCGGGATGACGGCCTTGACGGCCTCCACCATGATCTCGGTGTCGGCGCCGCCCTCCACGGCCCAGTCATAGGCGGGCAGCAGGGGCCGGAAGTCCTGGAACCCCTTGGGGTCGGACAGCCACATGATGACGTCCGTCCTGGTCAGGATCTCCGTCTGGACGTTCAGGGCGCCGTCGCCCTTGCCGGACCCGGTCATGCCCGCGATCAGCAGGTGGGTGGCGTTCCGCCCCTGCTTGGCGTCACCGGGCAGCCACAGGGCCAGCGGCGCTCCGTCGTCGTACACGCCGAGGACCAGCGGGTCGGTGATGGAGCCGCCGGGGACTGCGGGCCCGGCCTCTTCCCAGCGGACCGTGTCGGCGAGCATGTCCCGGGGGACGATGACCAGCTCGCCGCGCCGCTCGGAGTCGGGGTCGGGCTGGTAGCGCACCGCGGTACGCGGCACGTCCAGCGCGGAAGCGATGCCAGGCAGCGCCTTGGCCACGTCGTCGTTGGTCTGCGTGCCGGCGTCCAGCAGCAGCGGAGCGGTGACCCGGTTCGGCTCGACCTTCGCCGCGCCGATCTGGGCGCGGGCCAGGCCGACCCGCTCCAGCAGGCCCTTGTCAGCGCTCTGCCCGGCAGGGTCGGAGGTACGCAGCACCAACCGGACGTTCCACGACAGGGCCAGGACCGGCCCGCCCATCAGGTACAGGTCGTCCAGGGCGCCGGCCGTCGGCCCGGCGAGGCAGGCCCCGGTCAGCCACGCCGATCCGGCGGCGACGGTGATGGCGGAGTGGAGGCGGCGCTGCGAGCTGGTCGTCTTCCCCGCCCACCAGGTCGCTCCGGTCAGGGCGACGGAGGCGAGGGTGAGGCCGACGCCGGCGGCGGCGCTGCCCTCCCACCGCCAGTTACCCAGGGCGCCAGCCACGCCGACCCCGGCCATGCCGAGCCACGGCGGGAGGTGCGGCTGGAGGCGACGCACCAGGTAGTTGCGGGTGCTGCTGGAGGAGGCCCCGCCCCCCGTGAGGGGGAGCGGGTAGGTGCGTCCGTCCTGGTCAGTGAGCTTGCGTCCCATGGTCGTGACTCCTTACTGGTCGGCCCAGTTCATGCGCGGACGCTCGGGGCGCTTGGCGCGGTGACGGACGGCGTTGATCTCCTGCTCGAACTCCTGGGTGTAGACCGAGTAGCAGGCAGCGGCGTTCTTCGCGGCGGACTGGAGGGCGCTGGCGGCCTTGCGCATCTTCCGGGCGACCTTCGCGGCCCTGATCTTCGACCCGAACGACTTGCCCTCCGGGTCGGGGACCTGCGACAACGTCGCGTTCAGGATCTCCGCGCCCATCGCGACCTCGATGGACAGGGTCACGGCGGCGGCCCGCAGGCTGTTGCAGTAGTTCCGGGTCTGCGCGGGGGACCAGAACTCGGGCGCGGGCAGCAGGGACTGCGCCTTGGCCTTCTGCCCCTGCTGGCCGCCCTTGTTGTTGTTGATCGTGACGTTCAGCGGCGGGACGATGCTGCTGCCCAGGCCGCCGACGAACCCGCCGGCGGCGGCGCCCGCGGCGGCGAACTTGTTGCCCTTGCTGTTGGTCGCGGTGCTCATGAGGCTCTCCTTGGACGGCTGTCAGCGGCCGTTGAGGTAGTCGCGCCACATGGCGCGCAGGATGAGGAAGCAGCCGGTGCCGCAGGTCGCGACGATGGCGACGGCGATGGCGGCCATGGCGAACGCGAGGGCCAGGGCGCAGGCGATGCACCCGCCGATCGCGGCCAGGGCGCCGATGGTCGCCCACTTGCGGGCGTCGAACGGCTTGGTCTGCTGCTGGTCGTGCTGGCAGGTGTGCGGCTGCATGGCCTGGCTGATGGCCTGCGCCGTGAGCACGGCCTTCACCAGCTCCAGCTGGCGGGAGTCGTCGGAGGCCTCGGCCACGGCGGCGAGGGCCTTCTGCAGGGCGTCGTCGCTCATCGCCGCCTCCTGCGGGCCCGGGCGATACGGGTCCGCCGCGATCCGAGGGCCGCCGCGGCGCCGAGACCGAACGCCACGATGACCGGCTGCTCGACGAGGACGCCGACCAGGCCGAGCAGGTTGGGGAAAGTCAGCAGGAGGACGACAGCGAGGGCGATCAGGGGCCAGCGCATCAGGCGTAGCCTCCGTTCCCGGGGTCGCGCTTCACGTGCGCATCGGCCTGTTCCTGGGTCCGCTTCGCGGCCCGGTGCAGGGCGGTGCGCACGTAGTTCTCGGTGACGACGAGACGGCGGTGCCGGGCGACGTGGTCGACGATCTGCTTGGCCTTGGCGTCCGGACCGAGGACGGATGCGGCCTCGACGACCGCAGCCTCCATCGTGACCGGCTCCAGAGCGGTGGCAGGGGCGCTGACCTGCTGATGCGCGGGCGCATCAGCCCGATGCACTTCGTACTCGGTGGGCTGCTGGCCGAGGACCATGGCGACGGCGACGGGGTCCACGTGCACCTCGTAGGAGGCGAGGACCGTGGCCAGTTCGGCGGGGTGCGCATCCGGTCGCGCATCAGCCGCGAGGCGGATGGCGTCGACCGGGTCCATGCTCGCGAAGTGCGACCGGAGTGCCTCCGTGGCGGAGCCGAGTCGGGGCCGCGCGGGCGGCTCGTCGACGGCGGCCGTGACGGGGCCGGCGTACATCCCGGCGAGGGCCGCATCGGCTCCGCCGGTGATGCGCTCGCGCTGGACGTCGACCAGAGCGGCGCCGAGGATCTGGTCGCCGACACCGACCTTGCGGGCAAGGTCCCACGACTTCTTCAGGGCCTTCGTCCGGGTCTTCTCCTCGGGGTGCCGCTCTGCGGCGGCCTGGTGGTACGCCAGCTGCTGCACGGCGTGCGCGTTGCGGCGCTGTGCCTCGGCGTCCACGCCGGTGCTGTAGATGACGATGCGGCGGGCGATCAGGCCGAGGCCCTCGGCGGCGCCGCTCATTCCGAGCGGCGTGACGGTGTAGACGACGGACTCGGTGACGTTGTCGGCGAGTGCCAGGCCGGTGCCGCAGGCGGCGAGCGGGGCCAGCCACAGGCCGACGCGGACCCAGGCCGGCGCGGACTGGCCGAGCAGGGTGAGGCCGACCATGGTCAGCGCGAGGATGAGGGTGAGGCCTTCGCCGGCGGCGACGACGCCGGCGGCGGTGGCCTTGCGGCCGAACTCGGCGAGCGTGTTGCTGTAGGTGCCGACGGCTCCGGCGATGCCGACGGCGACCATGACGGCGGCTGCGGTGCCGAGGACGCCACGCTGCCCCTTGGTGAGGGTGCGGGTGCTCATCGACCCTCACCCCGCTCGGCCTCGATCGAGGCCGCCAGGTTCCGCAGCTGGTGTTCCAGGCGGACCGCGGCCCGGATGAGCTCGTTGTGGTCGTGGATGTTGGTCGCGGCTGCTTCGGTGAGGAGCACGCGGGTCTGCTCCAGCTCGGCGGTCACGGAGCCGGGGAAGGCCAGGATGTCGGACGGGTCGCGCAGCGGGGTGTAGGAGGTGCTCATCGGGTCGCCTCCGTCTCGGCGCCGAGGGCGCGGAGCAGGATGCGGAGCGACTCGGAGAGCGCGCCGTGGGCCTGGGCGTAGCCGAACTCGTCGAAGCCGCTGCTGTCGCCGTAGGCGGCGAGCATCTTCTGCGCGACGCTGACGGCCGCCTCGAACTCGCTGCGCTGGCGCAGCTGGTCGCGGACGGCGTCGGCCACCGCGCCGGACAGCGGCTGGCGGGGCTGGTTACGCAGGTAAGCGGTGCTGGCGTAGTCCTCGTCGGCGAGGCGGTGCAGCTCAGCGACACGCTCCCGGTGGGAGGTTGCGGCGCGCTTGGGGCGCGCGAAATGATCGGTCATGCCGACTCCTGCTCTGATCAGGTGTTCGGTGAAGGGCCGGGCGGTGCGCGCGCCGGGGGCTGCAACCCCCGAGCTGCTGCCCGGCTCTTCTTGCGTTCCTCAGCGTTCCATAGGCTGAACATTTTGTCCAGACAGTTGACTGCATCGGGTGCGCATCAGGGCGCATCAGCAGGCTGGAAGTGCTTCAGCAGTACGTAGTCCTCGGGCCCATACGCGGATCCGCACCAGCGGCACTTCAGCTGCGTCTCACCCGGCATCCGGGATATCACCGCCCCGCACACCACGCCTTCACCGACCAGCGCGATGCAGTAGCCGATCCGCTGCGGCCGCGGCTCCGGGTCGCCGACGATCGAGCGGACGGCACTGTTCAACTCGGCCACCTCACGGGCCAGGTCACCGGCCGCCGGGTACTGCGCGACGATCCAGCCCAGCTCCTGGGCGAGCCACCGGCAGTCGGCGTCCAGGTGGGCGGGCGGGGTGGCCCCGCGGTGGGGCCAGCGCAGCCGTCGGACGTCGGCCCGCCACGAGTGGATGACCTCGGTGGCGCGGGCCCAGTTCACGGTGTCGATGACGTCCTCGTTGACGGGGGAGCGGGGGCCGGCGGCGCTCTTGGTAGCGATGATGTCGCCCCAGCCGGTGCGGCGGGGGACGAGGCAGTCGGCGGCTTCGCGGTAGAGGGCGGGGAGTTCACGCAGGCGCGCGGCCAGCTGCTCCTGGTGCCGGTGGCACAGGTAGCCGCTGGCCGCGCTGCCGCACAGTTCGCACGTCACTTGGTGCCGTTCTCCTTGGGCTCAGCGAGGGCGGCGCGCAGCTCGACGGCGGCACCGCCATGGGTGCGGAGGATCGCCCACCTGCGGGCGAGTCGCTCCGCCCGCTCGATGGCGGCCTCGGCGGCTTCGGCCCGCTCCTTCCACCGGTCGCCGCGGCGCCAGCCCTCGTTGGCGTTGGCGTACAGCGCGTCCAGGGCGTCGTCGGTGATGGTGCTCGCGGTGTAGCGCTCCGGGCTCATGCGGTCTGGTCCTTCCTGGTGCAGTGGGCGGTGTCGTGCTCGGTGCCGCAGCTGGTCCACCAGCGTTCGCAGCAGCCGGAGTACAGGTCGGCCCTGGCCTGGCTCTGCCACATGCCGAGGCGGGCGGCCCGCTCGGCGCGCACGGCGGCCGCGCGCGCCTGGTCGGCGGCGACGTACTCGCGGGCGAGGGCGACCAGCAGGAGCAGCGAGGTGGCGAAGAGGCCGATGCCGTACCACCAGCCGTCTGCGCGGGCGCTGGTGGCGGCGCAGTGGCCCAGGAACAGGACGGCCAGGCCGTAGCCCAGGCAGAGCGCACGGGTGGAGGGGTTCACGACTGCGCTCCGTTCGCCAGCTCCAGCAGGACGTCGGCGTGGCACGCCCGGTTGATCGGGCACCAGCACATGAGGTCCCGGCCCGCCAGCTGTTCCCGGACGGCGGCCACGATCTCGGGCCGCTGCCCCAGCCACTGGCGGTACAGCTCGATGACCTGCTCGGGGGTGGCGTCCTGCACGAGGTGCCACGTGATGGACTTGTCGGGGTGGACGAAGGCGTGCTGCTGGCCGGAGGTCTTGCCGAGGCGGCCCTCGTGCTGCCACTCGCTGCCGTCGATGCCGGGGATGCGGACCTGCGTCTGCCCGAGCGGGTACGGGTTGCCCCATCGGCTGCCGCGGCCGACGTAGATGGCGCGGTCGGGGGCGCGCCATCCCTTGGCGCGGCGGCGCTGGATGCGGACAGGCTGACCGAGGGCGATCTGTCGGGCCATGGGTCAGGCCTCCTTGGTGGCCTGGCGGCGGTCGATGGCCTCGACCCATGCGACGGCGACCGCAGCCACCTGCACCAGCTCGGCGCGCAGCTTCCCCGGGTCGGACTCGGCGAGCGCCTCGTGCACTTCCTCCAGCAGGACGTCCCGCCAGGCGAGGACGCCGGCCGCAGCGGCGCGGTCGGCGTGGTCGCGGTAGCGGCGCGCGCTGTGCTGGTAGACCGGGAGGCCGGTTCCGTCGGGGTGGTTCTGCTCGCCGAACTTGGAGTCCTGGCGGGTCCGCTCGTAGCCGACCTCGACGAGGACCTGGGGGGTTGCGTTGGTCCGGTGGTCCGAGCAGTAGTCCCCGGAGTAGTCGCACTGCCAGCCCTGTGTGCGCAGGTGAGCGCGGGCGACCTCCAGCCGCTCTGTGCTGGTCTGCTCGGTGGACACCATGAACTCGCCGGTGAACTCGGTGCCGCAGTCGTCGCAGAAGACGGTGATGCGAGACGGGTAGAGCGGACTGTCCGGGTCGCGCAGGATCGCCGATACGGTCTCGGGCGTCAGGCTGGTGGGCTGGTTCTCCATGGGTTCCTCCGTGGTGGGATGGGTGGGAGGCCGCCCCGCGCTCCCTGCGGGGCGGCCGACTCGGTCAGAACAGGGACAGGGGCTCTTCGGCGTGCCGCTCCAGCTCCCGCTGGGCGGCCAGCTGCCGGTTCCGGGCCTTCGCGTGGCAGCTGGCGCACCAGGCGCGCAGCTCCTCGACGGGCACGGCCGCCGCGGCGACGGTGGACAGGGTCAGGTCGGCGGGGGCGATCAGCAGTCGGCCGTGGGCGCTGGTGTTGATGCAGCGCAGGCCGGTGTCGGAGTGCTGCGAGCCGCACAGGCCGCCCGTGCACTGGCACTTGTGGCCGGCGGGCTCCATGACGGCCTGCCAGATGGCGGTGGCCCCGAGGGGCGGACGCTTGCTCATGTCACAGCACCTCCGCCACGCGGCGGCCCAGCCACTGGGCGACGTTGCACGAGACCGCGTTCCCGGCCTGCATGGTCTGCTCGCCCTTGTTGCCGAGGACGATGTAGTCGTCCGGGAAGCGCTGCGCCAGGAGCTGCTCACGCGGCTGGATCATCCGGTAGTGGCAGTCCTCCAGCGCGGGCGCCGGCGAGGCAATGCCCGCGGAGTCGACCGTGCCCAGCGTGTGCAGGGGCTCGCCGGTCGTCTTCGTGGCCGCGTTGCGGTACGGGATGACCAGCCAGTGGTGCCGTCCCTGCCCGGTGACGGTGTCGACCGGCTCGGTGACGGGGCGGGCGCTGCTGTTGCGGCGCAGGGTGACGATGAACGAGTCGTCGGCCTGCGGCGGCGTCACCAGGGCCTCGAAGCCCTTCGGGTTCGCCATGCGGGTGCGCATCGGCTCGGCCGTCGTCGTGCAGGTGGTGTTCCACGTGCCGCCCGACGGGACCAGGACGGCGTCGCCGATCTTCGCGGTGCGCGCCGCCAGCGGCGCCGAGTCCGCCGGGTACGCCCTGCCGTCGTGCCCGCCGTGGTTGACGGTCAGGACCATGCGCCGGTCGCCGAGCAGGCCGAGGCCCTTCCGGATCCGCGTCACGGTGTTCGCCGCGAGGGGCCGCAGTCCGTGCGCGGGCCGGTCGCCGATGCGCACCCCCAGGTTCGACCAGTCGATGATCGAGGCGGCTGGGCGGACGTAGGGCTCGACGACCGCGTGGCGGCAGCGCGGCCCGTTCGGGCACCGGTACACGTACTGCTGGCCGTACTTCCCGAGCCGCCGGCCCTCCTTCTTCCAGGACTGGAAGGCGGTGACGGTCTCCTCGCACACCGGGCACCAGGCCCGCGGGCGGGGCTGCACGTCGGGCAGCGGGATGCCCTCGCGGGTGCAGACGATGTAGATCCGGTCCCGCCACTGCGGCGCCGGGCTGTTGCCGTCCTCGTCCCCGGCGTGCGCGCTCGACAGGGAGACGAACTGGATGTTGTAGCCGAGGGTGCGCATCCCGGCGAGCCAGACGTCGAACAGCTCCCAGTCCGCGGCCTCCATGACGTTCTCCACCAGGACGGCCCGGTAGCGGTGGACCTCGGTGGCGCGGATGACGTCCCAGAAGGTGGCCCGGGTGCGCTCGAACGCGGCGCTGGCGACGGGCCCGAACTCCTCGATGCCCATCTGTCCGGGCCCGGCGGCGGTGCGGCGGCGGCGTCCGCCGGCGGGGCTCAGCTCGGTGCAGATCGGGGAGGCCCAGAGGATGTCCGTCCTGGGCAGGCGCCGCATGTCGTAGTTGTTGACGTCGGCGCACAGGTGGTCGGCGTCGGTGTGGTTCGCGGCGTGGGTCTCGATGGCGCGCTGCCAGTGGTTCGCGGCCAGCTTGAGTTCCAGGCCGGCGGCGACGAGGCCGGTGGACGATCCGCCGGCGCCGCAGAAGATGTCGGTGAAGGTGAGCATGTGGTCCTCCGTGATGTGATGGGTGGAGGTCCGGGCCTGTTAGCGGCAGGCCCGGACTGCTACGCGGCGGGAAGGATGAGCTGGCCGAGGACGCGGCCGACGCGGTCCTGGTCGATCAGGTCGGCGACGTCGCCGGCGGACGCCCCACGCGGCACAGAGAGGCCCAAGCGGCGGCAGAGGCCCAGCTGCTTCGCGCTCGGCGTCCCGGACCTCCAGCGGGCCTGCCGCGCGACGAACGCGTGCGGGGCGAGGACCTTGGCCTGCTGCTCCAGCCACGCCAGTGCCTCCGGCAGCGGACGGGCGATGTCGTCCTTCGGCGGGTGCACGCCGTGCGCCTCCGTCCAGCGGCGCATCCGGTACAGCCGGGTGCCGGGGTCGCGCTGGAGGAAGAGGAACATGGCGCTGTTCAGGCGGATGAACCAGGTGCCGTCCGCGGTGCGCAGCCAGCGGATGGCGCTGCTGCCGAAGAGGTTGAACTCCTCGGCCTCCACGTGGGCGACCAGCGTGCGCCGCTTCTCGGCGGCCTCCGCCCGCTCGGCAACCTCCCGCAGGCTCTTGCCCTCCTCGGCCTCCCCGACCTCCCGCGCCGTCAGGTCGACCATCGACGCGAGCTTGTGCTTGGTGGAGGCGCCCATGACGTCCAGCAGCAGCGCGTCCTGCTTCCCGGGCGCCAGGCGGAGACCGCGGCCCACCATCTGCACGTACAGGCCGGGGCTCTTGGTGGGCCGGGCGACGACGACGCACGACGTGTGTGGCGCGTCGAACCCCTCGGTCAACACCATGCAATTGGTGAGCACCTGGACCTCTCCGGCCGTGTAGCGGGCGAGCGTCGCACGCCGTTCGTCGCGGCCCATGTCGCCCCACACCGGGGCCGCCGTGATGCCGGCCGCCGTGAGCGCGGCGGCGGCGGCCTGCGCGGTCGCCACGGTCGGGGTGAAGACGACGCCCGCCCGGTCGCTCGCGTGGTCGACGTAGGCCTTCGCGATGGCGTCCAAGGCGCCCGAGTCCTCCAGGGCCTGGCCCAGCTGCCCGTCGACCAGGTCCCCGTTCCGGGTCTTCACCTTGTCCAGGTCCAGGGTGTCCACGGTGATGCGCTTGCCGCGGACGTCGCACAGGTAGCCGTCGCCGATCATGTCGAGGATGTCCAAGCGGTAGACGACGTCCTCCCACACCTCGGCCAGGCCGCCGTCGGTGCGCGTCATGGTCGCGGTGAAGCCGGCCACGGGCGTTCCGTTCCAGGCGCCGAAGTGGGCGAGGACCTCCATGTAGGTGCGGGCGGCCGCGTGGTGGCACTCGTCGACGATGACCAGGCCGATGTCGCGGATGGCCTCGCGCCGCTTGGCTACGGCCAAGGTCTGGACGCTGGCCACGATCACGTCGGCGTCGGCGTGGTCGTCGCGCTGGGCCTTGACGATGCCGACCCGCAGCATCGGGTCGACGGCGAGCAGCTTGGAAGCGGCCTGCTCGATCAGCTCCTCCCGGTGGGCGATCACCAGGACGCGGCGGCCGCCGAGGCTGTCGAGCATCTGGTGGGCCAGGTGGGAGAACACCACGGTTTTCCCGGCGCCGGTCGGCAGGACGACGGCCAGGCGGTTGGTGCCGGCGGCCCACCCGGCGCGTAGCGCCTCGATGGCGTCGAGCTGGTAGGGCCTGGGCTTGAAGGCGGTAATGGTCATGTTCACCTCGGTTCGGTTGCTGGGGCTTTGCGGGGAGTGCGGGGAGTGCGGGGACTCGGTGCGGGGACTTCCGCCCGTCTTCCGAGCCGGTCTGATCAGCGGTTTTGCGGGGATGCGGGGACTTGCGGGGACTTGGGAAATCCCTTGATGACGGAGAGCTGCAGAACTGATCCGTGATGACGTGCGGCACATGTGTTGTGCGATGCATGTGCGACGTGCGCGCTATAGGGGAGGCGGAGGCAGGTCCCCGCAGGTCCCCGCATCCCCGCATCGGTGCAGGTGGGACCGGATGCGGGGAGTGCTTCGACTCCCCGCACAGGTCCCCGCGGAGTCCCCGCAGTCCCCGCAAGTCCCCCGGTCACGACTCGTGCCGTCCGGTGCCGCGGTCCTTGTGGACGTCGACGCGCCAGAAGTTCTGCTTCTTGTGGCTGTCGACGACCATGACGACCTTGTGGTCACCGAAGTAGCGGCCTGCGCGCGCCTTCAGCCAGATGCCCAGCTGGTTGGCGCTCGGCGGCTCGTTGCCCTTCCGCGGCACGTGGTTGGGCAGGCCCTGGATGAGCGCCCCCGTAGAGAGGGGCTCAGTGCCGTAGGTCTCCCGCCACATCTCCAGGAAGAGGGACCACTCCTGCAGTTCGTCGTCCTGGTCGCGGGCCTCGGTGCGGTCGGCCATCCAGCCTTCGACGCCGAGGAAGTCGAGCAGGCCGGCCATGAGGCTGGCCCACTCGCTGTAGTCGCCTTTGCGGACGCGGACCTGGGGCGTCCCCGCGGCGACCCAGGCCCGGACGAGCGTGACGAGCGCGGCGACCAGGGTGGAGGCGTTCTTGCGAAGCCACGGCCGGAGGTCGCCGATGGTGAAGTTGTCGCGCTGGTCGGGGTCGGGGCAGTCGGGGTCCAGGCGGACCCAGAGGACGCGGCGGCCGTTGTCCCCGCCGGTGCGGAGCGCGTTGCCGGTGACGATCCACAGCCGGTCGTTCGGCATGCTGACCTTCGACGTAGCGCCGAGCACGCGGTCTCCCCACACCTCGTTGGTCAGGAGCGCGGACAGGACCGGGCTCTTGATGACGGAGCCGTTGGGGAGGTTGTCGAGGACGACGACGGGCTGCCCGGTGCCGTACAGCTGCGTAGTGATGCTCTTCCGCAGCTCGGTGTCGTTCTCGGGCCAAGCGGTGTCGGCGATGCCGTAGGCGTGCCGGAAGATGTCTTTCAGCAGGCTCTTGCCGGATCCGGCCGCAGTCGCGGTGATCACGAACATGGGCGTCGGCCCGTGGAAGTACGGGCGCAGGATCGGCGTGAGCAGGGCGCCGAGGTAGTGCGCGCGGTCGCTGGCCGCGACCCAGGGGAAGTCCTTCAGGACCTGGTCGAGGACGATGCCCTTGGCCCTGTCGAGGCTGTCGCGGGTCACCTGCGGGGCGAGGCGGCGCAGCGGCACCCTCGGCTCGAGGTACAGGCCCGTCGTCCGGTCGTAGCCGAGGGAGTCGAGCAGTGTGCCGTCGGGTCGGATCACGGGCGACGTGACGATGCCGCGCAGGATGGGCAGGGGCCAGGACTTGCGGCCGAGGATCGTGGAGCAGCTCTTGGGCATGAGCAGCTCGCGTTCTTCCTCCAGCTGCTCGGTGAGCGGGTTGCGCTTCACGGTGAAGCTGGAGACGTGGTCGGCGAGGTAGGCCCGCAGGTTGTCGGTGCCGAGCTGCTGGACGATCGGGTCGTCGTTGTCGTCGCGGTAGACCCAGCAGGGGCCGCCGGACCGGGTGTACAGGTCGGGCAGGCGGCCGTCCTTCATGAGCTGGAGTACTCCGTCGATGGCGTCGGCCTCGTTGGTGATGTCCAGGTCGGGGCGGGAGGAGACGGACCGCAGCTGCGGGCCGCCCTCGAACTGCTCCTGGGCGTCGGGGGCGTGGTCCGGGTCCAGCGCGGACGAGCCGTCGGCGAAGTGCTGCGCGGGCACGGACGAAAGCCGCCGGCGGGGCGGCTCGGTGCCGTACCCGTTGCGGCGCAGCTCGGCCGCCGCGGCCTTGAAGTTCCCGCGGTGTTCGAGCAGCGTGTACGCGCCGAACTTGGAGTACGGCACGTCAGCCTGGAACTCCGAACCGGTGGCGAACACCCACAGCCGGTCTTTCTCCGGGTCACGGCCGGTGGTGGCCTTGATGCCTCCGACGCCGTCCGCCCACCCCCAGTAAGTGGTGTGACCGCGCGTGATGATGGGCCGGAAGTTCCCGCGAAGGATGTCCGCCCAGTCCGCGCGGGCCTCGAAGTCCTCGCCAGGGCGCAGGCCGCCGCCGGGCAGCGGCTCCTGCGGCTTGGGCGCGGTCTTCGGCGCCTCGGGCACGGGCATCTGGTCGACCATCCGGCAGATGTCCCGGATGGCGTCCATGGTGTCGCCGTCGATGACAGGGATGCCGGCGGGCGACCCGGCGACGCGGACGTATGGCCGACCGGAGGCGTGCACCGGGCCGCTGGACGGCTCGACCAGGCCGTATCCGCCCTCGCCGCGCGTTTCGATCAGAGGCCGTACGATCTTCGTGTTCGGCTTCTCGGCGATACGCTGACGCTCGGAGGCGTCCCACTCGTCTTCCCGGGCCAGCCGCTGAGCCAGCTTCCGGTTCGGGGGGACGGCGGCGCCATCGAGGCGGATGCGGTAGTGCCGGCCGCCGGAGGGCGACTCCGTCACCCAGCCGTTCAGGATCGCGTGCCATGCCTCGCTGACGCGGGGGCCGGACGCCTCCATGATCTCGGTGACCTCGTCCAACAGGCCTTCGCGGATAGCGAGGCCCTCGAACTCGATCAGCTCGACGGCACCGGACACCGCGCCGTAGACGACGGCGATGCCGCGGGGCCGGTCGCCGCCGAACCACGTGTCGTGATCGGCGGGAGTGGTCCGGTCCACCTTGTACTGCAGCCAGGACACGGCCGGCTTCTTGCTGCCGTCGGCCTTGATGGGGAGGACGCACAGGCCAGCGTCGTGCAGCTCGCGGGCGGCGGCCCGGAGGTCGGTGGGCTGTGAGTCGGTCAACGGGTGCTCCCGTGGTACTTGGAAAGGTGGTACGCCTTGATGCCGTCGACGAAGGCGGCGACTCCGCCGGGCCCGCGCGGTGCGGGATTCCCGTCCTCGCCCTTCACGCGGTCGCTCGCGCAGACCGGGCCTTCCAGGCGGTGCGGGCAGCCGGGGCGCAGGCACTCGTACCTGGCTCGCTGCCCGTCCAGGTCGACGAACAGGGCGCCCTCGAAGGGCTCCGGGGCGGCCGCGCGGGCCCGGGACACCCCGGGCCGCGCGGCGGTGGCGGTCAACTGCCCGCCTTGTCGGCGACGCGGGCGGCCCAGTCCTCGACCGCCTCGACGTACCCGGACGCGACGGAGGCCTGGAAGCTGGCGGCCAGCTGCTCTTCCTCCTCCAGCTCGGCGATCGCGGCGCGCAGCTGCTTGAGGACGACGCGAGGGCTCAGCGCTCGGGGCACGATGGCGAGCCCGCCGGTGGCGGTCCAGATGACGTGCAGCTCGGTGGGCTGGTCGACGGCGCGGGTGGTGTGCAGCGTCAGGCCGTGGGCGCTGCTGAGGGCCCGGATCTCCTCGCGGGCCAGCGCGTCGATGACGCGTCCGAAGACGGCGTCGGGGTCGCCGTGCTGGACGATCAGTTCGGCGACGAGGTCAAGGAACTCGGCGACGGCCGGTTCCGCGTCCTGCTTCGCGGTCTCGATGTCGGTGAGGGCGCGCATCACGGTCGCGCTGGGCGACGGTGTGCGGGTCGTGGGAAGCTCAGGCATGAGCGGACCCCGTCTCTACTTGCTGGTGGGTGCGGGCTGCTCGGTAGATGGCGCCCCCGGCTGGACCCCGGGGGCGTCGTCGTTGGTGGCCGCTGCCGACTGGACCTCGGCGGCGACGAACTGGGAGAGGCCCATGTAGGCCAGGAGTTCCGTCTTGCGGACGCGGAAGGCGCGGCCGAAGCGGATGACCTCGACGGGGAACTCGCCCTTGTCGATGAGGTCGTAGCCGAGGGTCTCGCCGATGTTGAGGGCGGAGAACGCCTCGCGCGCCGAGGGCATCGCGGGCAGCGCCACGACCTGTGCGAGCGTCATGGGGGCGGCGGTCGTCATATGACCACCTGCTGTGCGGGCTGTGCGGGGATGAGGGTCCGGCCGGCGCGCTCCATCGGTATCCACAGCACCAGCAGGTCGACGCCGAGCCGCGCCGCGATCTTCCGGGCCTTGTGCTCGGGGACGACGCGCTGCGCGCCGGTCATGAGGTTGCCGATCGTGCCGTGGGCGACGCCGGCGGCCTCGGCGAGTTCGCGGCTGGTGACGGCGTCACCGGTGCCGGTGCGCTCCATGAGGAGCTTGAGTCGGTCGCCGCTGACGACCGCGTACAGGCTGGGGGTTTCGCTCACTTTCACCTCGCGTGACGTTTCTTTCATCGCGCTGAACGGCGATGGGATGAGCTTTGCATGAGCTGAACGCTTTGTCCAGCAGTCTGAAAGTTCGAAGCGTGCGGCGGTAATCAGTCAATGACTCAGAGCGACCTGGCGTGATCACTCCACTTGCTGAACAATTCGTGCAGTGAGTGGAATGAACGGTGCTGTTGACCTGCTCGTATATCCCAGCGGGCTACTCAGACCTTGAACACCTTTTGACTACCTCTGACCACAGGAGTGGCAGGATGACCCCCATGACCCCCACAGGCATGTCTCATGACGACGCAGCTCAGGAGCCTGAACGGCGCCAGTTCGCAGACTTGGTCCGCCGGCGCCGCGCAGAGCTGAATGAAGGCCTGGATGCTTTCGCCGCGAAGGCGGTGGATCCGGTCTCCGGGGCCCGGGTGAAGCGGGGGTGGATCTACCGCCTGGAGACAGGGGAACCGGTCACTCCACCTGTTTTTGAAGAGTTGCGCGCCTTGGCGGCGGCGTGTGAACTCCCGGTGGAGGCGTTGCAGGACGCGGCGGGCAGTCAGTTCCACGGCGTGGACCCTGTGGTCTCCGGGTCGTCTGAAGCCCGCGCGTATGTACGGAAGTTGGACCAACTTCCGGCGGCTCAGAGAGACCAGTTGCTGAGACTGATCGACACGCTAACCCCACCCTCTTCCCGGGACTGAGCGATGCATTCCCCTATGCATCACACCGGGTGACAGGCGCGAACCGCCTGTAGACGCCTGTTACCCGTGGTGCGATCATGTGCCAACACCTTTGGCAGGAAGGGTGCTGGTCCAATGCGAAAATCGAACACGTGATCGGTTGGGGGCGGTGGCATTGCAGCAACAGCACGGCCGGGTTTGGTTTTTCTTCAGCGACGACGTACCCCCTGATGGGGACCTGATGATCCCCATCGTGAACGAGCACGGTCTGGCCATCGCTGTGAGACCGAATGCGGGGTTGGAACAGGCGATGCTCGACGATCTGAACAGGGTCGCCGACCATGTAGTGGGGGTCGGTCTCGCGCACCTGAATGTGAGTGCGCTCTTGGCCTCCTGAGCGAGAGGAGCGAGCCATGCCGTCAGCACGCCGGGCAGGCAGCATCTACCGACGCTGCGAGTGCCGCGGCGAGGACGGCAAACTGCTGGGGGCCTCGTGCCCGAAGCTGAAGCGTAAGAGCCACGGCACCGTAGCGGTCCGCCAGGAACTACCGCCGGACGCCGCGGGGAAGCGCAGAACATGGAGACGCACCGGTTACGGCAGCGTCGCGGAGGCTCAGGGCGACCTCTCCCGCCTACAGGCCATTCTCGACCTCCCCGGTGACGATCCCGCTGAACAGCAGCGCGTGGGCGATCTACTCGCCGACATCGCCCGGCGCCGCGCCGATATCCCCCAGGCCGCAGAGGTGCAGCGGCGCTTGGGCGTGGGCATTCCGCTCGACGGCACCACGACCGTGGGCGAGTGGCTCGACCGGTGGATGGCCGGCAAGAAGACCAGGAGCACGACGCTCGCGGGCTATCGCTCGCACATCAGAGTCCACCTGAAGCCACGGATCGGACACCTCCGCCTCGACAGGCTGTCGGTCGGCCACGTCCAGGAGATGTTCGACGCCATCGCTGACGAGTCGGACGTCATCCGTGCCGAGAATCAGGCTCGCCGCGAGCAAGAGGCACGGGCGAAGTGGACGATGCCGGGACGGCCACCGGCCGCGGCGCGCGAGCGCTTGGCCGCCGAGCGCGAGAAGTTGGCCGCGATGAAGCCGTACCGGAAGGCCAACGGGCCAGCCACACGCCACGCGATCCGCCGCACGCTGCGCACGGCGCTGAACAAGGCGATCGCCGAGCAGCTCATCACCTTCAACGCAGCGAAGCACGTCGAACTCGGCAGTTCCGCGCGCCCGAAGGGCCTGCTGTGGACGGCTGAGCGCATCAGCCGGTGGAGGGACACCGGCGTGGTCCCCAGCCCCGTCATGGTCTGGAGCCCCGAGCAGCTGGGCGCGTTCCTCGACGCAGCTGAGGAATACCCGCTGTACGCCTTCTTTCACCTGGTCGCGCACCATGGCCTCCGCCGAGGTGAGGGCGTCGGCGCGGATTGGGCACACGTACACCTGGACGTCGACCCGCCGCGTATCGACGTGCTCACCGAGATCGTGGTGGACGGCTGGACGCCGATCGAAACGCAGCCCAAGACGGACAGCAGCATGGCGTCGGTGATGCTCGACCGGGAGACCGTGGCCGTGCTGCGCGAGCATCGTGCCCGCCAGGAGGCTGCGCGTGCGGCACGCCTGGCCGCCGGGCAGACCTGGGTCGACACCGGCAAGGTCTTCGCGGCCGAGGATGGCAGCTGGCTCCACCCCGACATCGTGTCCAAGGAGTTCAAGCGGATCGTGGCGGCGGCCGACCTGCCGCCCATCAACCTCCGCGACCTCCGCCACGGCGCGGCCGCGTTGGTGAAGGCGGCCGGCGGCGACATCGACGACGCCAGTAAGAAGCTGCGGCACAGCACGATCGTGCTGACCGCCGATACGTACATGAGCCTCTTCCAGGAGTACGAGCAGGACCTGACGGAGCGGGCGGCGGCTGCCGTGCCGCGGGCCCGGCGCGGGCGTGGAACGGCCCCCGGTGCGGGCGCTGTACCGCATCAGGGGCCGGGTGCACCGCAGCCAGCAGGCGCGGATGCTGATGACACCACGGTACGGGCCAGCACTGACATGGGGGAGTCCTCGGCGTAGAATCGTGGGACGGGCAAAGGGCCTCTGACCTGCGGGTCGGGGGCCCTTCCTGCTGGCCCCGTGCTGGCCCGGAAGCGGCGTAAGAGCGCGGTACGAGACGGTACGAGACACGGTGAAGGGTGCGCGATAAACGGCCGCTAAACGGCGCTGACCTGCGTAGGGCGGTACGGCGGGCGGTGGTGCGGTACAGGACGGTACGAGCCGCCATGAGGGCTCATCAGACTTTTAATCCATTGGTTGTGGGTTCGAGTCCCACAGGGCCTACGCGCTGGACCCCAGCTCACGCAGTAAGTGGGCTGGGGTCCTGTCCGTTTTGACCGGTCGTCATGATCCGTAGCTGGCCCGTAGCTGGCCCGAGAGGTCAGGGAAATGGAAGGGCGGACGCCCGCGAAGGCGTCCGCCCTTCCCTGCGTCCAGCGTCCTCTCCTGGGGTGCCCTCCCGGGCAGCCGCAACGCCATCGGCAGGCTCACCGGGTGCATCCCCGGAGCCGTCAAGATCAAACAAATTAGGTTGGACCCTAATCCTTTTTGATCTTGGGCTGGGGAGCGTGGAGCCGTGCCGCGCTCCACCCGGCCCGATGACCGGGTCGTCATCCGCCGCCGCCAGGTCGGAGAGCGGATCCGCCACGTGCGCGAGCACCTCAACCTCTCTCAGGTCGACGTGTGCGGGCGGAGTGGAATCGACGTCGCCTCCTACAGCCGCATCGAGCAGGGCCACGCGGCGCCGCTGCTGGACACGCTGATCCGGATCGCTGACGCCATGGGCGTCGAGCTGGAGGAGCTTGTCCGCCGAGATGGGTGAGCGGCCCGTCCCCGACGGGGTACGGGGACGGGCCGCTCGGGTCCCGCGCCCGGTGCGATCGGCGGACTGCACACCGGGTACGGGAGTCAGTGGGTGCAGCGTCGGATCATCACATTGCAGTCGGAGACACGCGTGAGGTCGCCCGCCTGCCGGGCCATGTCTCGCCGGCAGGCCCAGCCGCGGCAGTCGGCGCAGCCGGGGGCGGGCTCAGCATCGGACAGCGGAGCGCCCAGTACCGGCGCGGGTTCCATGGTCGTCACCGGCTCGGTCACAGCTCGGCCTCCTGCATGAGGCGCGTCGCGGCCACCGACACCGGGCAGGTGGGGTCCGTCCGGCATACGTCGCACGCCCGCGAGTGCTCCCACAGGAGCTGGTACGCGGCGCGGCCGGCGCACTTCCGGCAGCCGCGGGGGAAGAGCTGGCCGCCGTCGACGGCGGGCCGTTCGCCGGCGTCGACCGCCGTCTCGGCGGTGAGCGTCGTCCGGCACCAGGCGCAGCAGGCGCCGCGGCGCTGCGGGTCGGACAGCAGGGAGAGAGCGGGCAGCGGTAACTGAAGGACGCCGTCTGTCCGTAAGGCGGTGGGCTGGATAGTCTCTGGCACGTCGTCGCTCCCTCAAAGCGGTGGCCATCCCCCGGGCCGTTCGCGCGGTCGCGGGGTCTACTCGTGCTCGGGACCATACCCCTTACATCCCCTGTATGCACTACATACAGCGCATTGACCGCTCGCGGAGAGTGATCACCCTCCTTAGCGTGAAGCGCATGATTGACCCGACCTCGGAGGTACCGCGCTGGCGGCAGGCCCACGCGATCCTCGCCGACCGCATCCGCGCCGGCACCTACCCGCCGGGCAGTCGGGTCCCCTCGGTCGTCGCACTGTCCGAAGAGCTGGGCATCAGCACGCCGACCGCGCAGAAAGCCCTGCGCCAGCTGCGCGAGGACGGCCTGACGTACACGGTGCCGGGCTTCGGGTCCTACGTAGCCGACCGGCCCCGGGCATGACGAAATGCCCCCGCCCTCCCCATGGCGGGGAAGGGCGGGGGCATAGGTGGC
>Ga0247819_10000597_pt1 | contig 21078 bp, 24 predicted proteins | sample 13C_Xylose_Day6_FD_193428 | JGI IMG/M metagenome (GOLD analysis project Ga0247819, IMG submission 193428) | Soil microbial communities from agricultural site in Penn Yan, New York, United States - 13C_Xylose_Day6 | ecosystem: Environmental > Terrestrial > Soil > Agricultural land | place: USA...
TGTCCTCGGTGTGCACGCACCTCGGCTGCAAGGTGCACTGGAACAGCGTGGAGACGAGCTGGGATTGCCCTTGCCACGGCAGCCGGTTCCGTCCCGACGGCACGGTGATCGAAGGCCCGGCCATGACGCCGCTGCAGCGCAAGCAGATCCGCGAGATGGGCTGACGGCCGTTGGTCCTAACCGGACCCGCATCGTTTGCCTACGCTCTGCGCGCCCATCGGCGCCGCCGCTGGGCGCATCTTCAACTTCACTGAAAGACGACATGTCTCATTTCTTAAGAGCGCTCCTGATCGCTTCGATGCTGGTCGGCATCGGAAGCGCCCACGCCGGCGAAACAGCCAATCGAAACGACCTGAATGGTTGGCGCCTGAACGGGCTCAGCATCAACCGCATCGCCTCCAACGGCATGAAAACAGAGGCGCCGCAACTCAACGGCATCGCGCTGGACCGGGTCCGAGTTCGTTGACACGCCGGAACGCGCTCATCGCACTGGTGGCTTGCGTAGCGGCGGTGGCGCCGGCGCAAGCCACTTCTCTTTCGCTCGAGGGCACCGTGCTGCGCGCCACGCTCCCGGACGGAACTTCGCTGTCGGGCCGCGAGTGGGTGGGAAGGCAGTTGCTCCTGCCGACCGGGAACGAGATGCTTGGCGTGCGGATCGACGACGTGCAGGAAGAAGCAGGACTGTTCCTCTATGAGATGCGCGCGCAGGACGATGCCGGCGATTGGCACAACATCTGCGAGCCCGACGCCCACGGCAAGGGCTGGGCGATCCCCCTGAACGGCCAGCTGTCCGACGACGGCCGCTTCGACCCCGATGCCGCCAAGCTCACGCTCACCTGCACCAGCGGCGTCCTCGGCAAATGCCTGCGCGCCGGCTACCGGTTCTGGGACCCCGACTCGAACGCGCTGCATCGCTTCCAGGCCTGCACCCACCTGTATCGCGCCGACTATTGCGGCGACGGACAAGGCTGGACTGCCGACGGCACGCTGATCGATGTCTACGACGACGCGGGCGTGCAGTCGCCGGAGCCGCGGTCGGAACTCGCGTTCGAAGCCGGCTGGTCGCCGGCGGGCGCCGTGTGCGTCCACCACACGCGGGTGCCGGCCAACATCGGCCTGGATGAGTTGCTGCGCCGCTGCCCGCGCCTGGCGGCGGCGCCTTCCGGCGAAGACTGCACGGAAGATCGATCGCGCCGCGATGGCGCGATCCTGTTCAACAAGTCCCGGGTGCGTTGAAGCTCAGCGGCGCTTGGGCGGCAGGCCCATGGCCGAGCGGCTCTTGTCGATGCGGGCCTGGCGCTTGTCGTTCTCGCGCTGAACGGCCTTCTTCTTGGTGTAACCGGACCAGTCGGCCCAGGTCCACCAGACCACGGCCAGCCCGAACGGGATCAGCACGCCCCACCACGGCCACTCGGCGACGGGGCCGATCTCCAGGTATTTCAGGAGCGCCAGCACGACGCCCAGGGCGAGGAACAACATCGACTTACTCTCCGCAAGCGCCCGGCGCCCCGGGCGGGTTTACCTGGCGTTCACCGGCGGGAACTGAACCGGGTCAACCCAGGTCACTACAATCACGTTCAAGGACTGTAACCCAACCATAGAGGATCGCTTCATGAAACGTGCCCTGATCGCCCTTGCCGTCGCGTTCGTCGCGGCCGGTCCCGCGCTGGCGGACCAGGCACTGGCCACGGCCAAGAACTGCATGGCCTGCCATGCCACGGACAAGAAGCTGGTCGGCCCGTCGTACAAGGACGTCGCCGCCAAGTACGCCGGCCAGAAGGACGCCGTCGACAAGCTCGCCGCCAAGATCCAGAAGGGCGGCTCCGGCGTCTGGGGCCCGGTCCCGATGCCTGCCAACACGCAGGTCAGCGAGGCGGAAGCCAAGAAGCTGGCATCCTGGGTGCTGAGCCAGAAATAAGACGAATCACTGACAGCAAGCAAAAGGCCCGCGATTGCGGGCCTTTTTCATTGGCGCGGGCAGCGGTCAGTTCTTCTGCGCCAGCTGCTCCAGGATCGCGGGGTTCTCCAGCGTCGACGTGTCCTGCGTGATCGCCTCCCCCTTCGCGATGCTGCGCAGCAACCGCCGCATGATCTTGCCGCTGCGGGTCTTGGGCAGGTTGTCGCCGAAACGGATGTCCTTGGGCTTGGCGATCGGGCCGATCTCCTTGGCCACCCAGTTGCGCAGCTCGTTGGCGATCTGCTTGGCCTCATCGCCCGTCGGACGCGCACGCTTGAGCACGACGAAGGCGCAGACCGCCTCGCCCGTCAGGTCGTCGGGGCGTCCCACCACCGCGGCTTCGGCCACCAGGTCGGTCTTGGACACCAGCGCCGACTCGATCTCCATCGTGCCCAGGCGGTGGCCCGACACGTTCAGCACGTCGTCGATGCGCCCCGTGATGCGGAAGTAGCCGCGCTGCGCGTCGCGCACCGCGCCGTCGCCGGCCAGGTACAGCTTGCCGCCCATCTCCTCGGGGAAGTAGCTCTTCTTGAACCGCTCCGGGTCGCCCCAGATGGTGCGGATCATCGAAGGCCAGGGCCGCTTGATCACCAGCATGCCGCCCGCCCCGTTCGGGATGTCCTTGCCGGTCTCGTCGACGATGGCGGCCATGATCCCCGGCAGCGGCAGCGTGCACGACCCCGGCACCAGCGGCGTGGCGCCGGGCAGCGGCGTGATGACGTGGCCGCCGGTCTCGGTCTGCCAGAAGGTATCCACGATCGGGCAGCGCTCGCCGCCCACGTTCCGGTGGTACCACATCCAGGCTTCCGGATTGATCGGCTCGCCCACGCTGCCCAGGATGCGCAGCGACGACAGGTTCCAGTTCTTCGGATGCACCTTCTCGTCGGTCTCGGCGGCCTTGATCAGCGAGCGGATGGCCGTCGGCGCCGTGTAGAACACCGTCACCTTGTGCTTCTCGATCATCTGCCAGAAGCGGCCGGCGTTCGGGTACGTCGGGATGCCTTCGAACATCACCTGGGTCGCGCCCGCGGCCAGCGGCCCGTACGCCACGTAGGTGTGGCCGGTGATCCAGCCGATGTCGGCGGTGCACCAGAACACGTCGTCCGGACGCAGGTCGAACGTCCAGTCCATGGTGAGCTTGGCCCACAGCAGGTAGCCGCCGGTGGAGTGCTGCACGCCCTTGGGCTTGCCGGTGGACCCCGACGTGTAGAGCACGAACAGCGGATGCTCGGCGTTCACCGGCACCGGCGCGCACTGGTCGGACTGGCCCTTGAGCACCTCGTCGAACGTCTTGTCGCGGCCGCCCACCATGTTGCAGGCCGTGGGCGTGCGCATGTAGACCAGCACGTTCTTCAGCGTGTCGCAGCCGCCCATGTCGATGGCTTCGTCGACGATGGCCTTGAGCGGCAGTTCCTTGCCGCCGCGCATCTGGTAGTTGGCGGTGACCACCGCCACCGCGCCCGCGTCGATGATGCGTTCGTTCAGCGCCTTGGCCGAAAAGCCGCCGAACACCACGCTGTGGGTGGCGCCGATGCGGGCGCAGGCCTGCATGGCCACCACGCCTTCGATCGTCATCGGCATGTAGATGATGACGCGGTCGCCCTTCTTGATGCCCTGCGCCTTGAGCGCGTTGGCGAAGCGGCCCACGCGCGCCAGCAGCTCCTTGTAGGTCACCGTCGTCACGGCGCCGTCATCGGCCTCGAACACGATGGCGGTCTTGTTCTCGACCGGCGTGCCGACGTGCCGGTCCAGGCAGTTGGCGCTGGCGTTCAGCTCGCCGTCCTCGAACCACTTGTAGAAAGGCGCCTTGGACTCGTCCAGCGTCTTGGTGAACGGCTTGGTCCACTGCACGTTCTCGCGCGCCAGGCGCGCCCAGAAGCCCTCGAAGTCCTGCTCCGCTTCCTTGGCAAGCGCCTCGTAGGCCGCCATGCCGGCGATGCGCGCGCCGCGGGTGGACGCCTCCGACGGGGGGAACACGCGGTTTTCGACCAGGACCGATTCGATGGCGCTCATGCTTGTCTCCGGCAAGGGTTGGATCGCGGCGTACTGTCAGCCGAGCCACTTACGTTCGTCTGACTGGCGCCAAGCTTACAAAATTCCCCGGGGCTCACGGTGGAGCTGACACGAGGCAAAACTACAATCGCGCCGGACCTTCCCACCCGCTCCATGCGAAACCCCAATCCCCTCCAGAGCAGCAGCAACTCGCCGCTTCGCCCCCTTCCCAACCTGATCTTCGCCAGCCGCTGGCTGCAACTTCCGCTTTACCTGGGGTTGATCGCCGCGCAAGCCGTGTACGTGTTCCATTTCTGGGTGGAACTGGTTCACCTGCTGGAAGCCGCGTTCGGCAGCCAGACCGCGCTGCAGCAGCTCGTCACCAGCATCGGCTACAAGACCACCGCGCCGATCAGCACGCTGAACGAGACGGTGATCATGCTGGTGGTGCTGGCGCTGATCGACGTGGTGATGATCTCCAACCTGCTGATCATGGTGATCGTCGGCGGCTACGAAACCTTCGTCAGCCGCATGAACCTGCAAGGCCACCCGGACCAGCCGGAATGGCTGAGCCACGTCAACGCCTCGGTGCTCAAGGTCAAGCTGGCCACCGCCATCATCGGCATCAGCTCGATCCACCTGCTCAAGACCTTCATCAACGCGGACAACTACACCGACCGGGTGCTGATCGCGCAGACCGCGATCCACATCACCTTCCTGCTGTCGGCGATGGCCATCGCCTACACCGACCGCATCATGTCGGCCATCGCAGCGGCGCCGGGCCACAGCCGGCATTGACCCAACCCGCCGCCAACCGCCGCGGCGTGCTGGCCATGTCGGCCGGCATGGCCAGCTTCGTCACCAACGATTCGCTGGTGAAGTACGTGAGCCAGACGCTGCCCGGCTCGCAGCTGATCTTCATCCGCGGCCTGTTCGCCATCGTGCTGGTGCTGGCCATCGCGCATGCGATGCGCGCCACCGGCCACCTGGGGGCGCTGCGCGAACGCCGCGTGCTGCTGCGCGCCGGCTTCGACGCGTTCGCGACGATGACGTACCTCACGTCGCTGTTCCACCTGCCGCTGGCCAACGCCACCGCGATCAACATGGCGACGCCGCTGTTCATCACGCTGTTCGCGGTGATCGGCTTTTCCGAGAAGGTGGGCCCGCGGCGCTGGGCCGCGCTGGCCACCGGTTTCGCCGGCGTGCTGCTGGTGGTGCAGCCCACCGCGGTGGGCTTCAACGCCTACGCCGTGCTCTGCCTGGGCGGCACGCTGCTGCACGCGAGCCGTGACCTGACCACGCGGACCATCGCCGCGCGCATCCCTTCGATCATCATCACGCTGAGCACCGCGATCGCCGTGACGCTGCTGGCCGGCGTGTTCGGGCTGGTGACGCGCGACTGGCAGCCGGTCAACGCGCAGCAGCTCGGCCTGCTGGCCGCGGCCAGCGTGTTCCTGAGCGGCGGCTACTACCTGCTGACGGTGGCGATGCGATCCGGTGAGATGAGCCTGGTCGCGCCGTTCCGCTACACCGGGCTGCTGTTCGCGCTGGTGCTCGGGTTCCTGGTCTGGGGCGACGTGCCGAATGCGCTGGCGTGGGCCGGCATCGCGCTGCTGGTGGGCGCGGGGATCGTGGTGCTGCACGCTCCTCCCGTCATCCCCGCGTGAGGAGCGAAGCGTACGTGGGGATCCAGGGCTTTCCCAAGGGTCGCTGAAGGCGGAAGCTGGACTCCCGCCTTCGCGGGAATGACGGGCGCTTAAACGGCCGCCGGCATGAGCTGCTCCTGCCGCGCGCGCAGGTCGTCCGCCAGCGCCGACAGATCCAGCCCCGACGTGCGCGCCATCGGAAACAGCCCGGTGCGCTCCTCCTTCACGTGGTGCTCGATCAGCTGCGCCAGCCGCGCCACCAGCGCGTCCATGCCCGGGTCCGGGTCGCCGTACGACTCGATCTGCGCGACCAGGTCCTTGGCCTGCTGGTGCTCGCGCTTCGCATCCTCGAGCAGGCCGCCGGCCTCGCGGCGCGCGCGCTGCAATGCCGGGTAGAACAACTCCTCCTCGATCTGCGCGTGCACCGTCAGCTCCCGGCAGATGCGGTCGGCCAGCTCGCGCCGCTCGGCGCCGCTGCCTTCGGGCGCGGCCATCGCCAGCCGCGCGTAGTCGACGAACAGGTGCTTGACCGCGACGTGGTCGGCGTCGAGCAGTTCGCAGGCGTCCATTGCGTGCATGGAAATCATTCGGTTCTCCTGGAAGGCGTTACAACATCGGCGGATCGGTCTCGCGCCCGAAATGGCGGTGGCGGCCCACGGCGCCGATGAAGGCGACCGCCGCCGTGGCCGCTTCGGCCGCATCGGCGAAGAACACGCCCGTGTTGCCCTGCGACTGCGCCTTGTCCAGCGCCACCGGCAGGCCGGCACGCGCCAGCAGCATCTGCGAAGCGCCCAGCGCCAGGATGGCCTTGCAGTGCCGGTACTGGTCCTTGATGAACTCCATGGTGTGGCCGTCACCGCCCAGGGCCGCGACCCCCTGATCGCCATCCGGCAGCACCAGCGCGTCGAACAGGAAACCGGGCTCGTTCTCCAGCGACGCGTCGGCATCCAGGACCGATCCGTCCGCCGCCGTGAACCGGCCGATGCGCGGGCCGACCAGGCGCGCCACGGCGCCTTCCGACACCAGCGCTTCCTGCACCTTCAGCAGCGACCCCGCTTCCACGCCGGCCGCCACGAGCAGCGCGATCTTGCGGCCGCGGATCGAGCCGTTGCCGGGCCGCGCCATCAGCGACAGCGCGGGCGAGCGGTCCACCTCCGGCTTGGCGGGATCGGGCAGCGCGCGTTCCATGGGTTCCGGCAGTTCCATGCCCAGGCCTTCCGCGACCTTCATCGCGAGCTCCTCGGACGCGTTGCGCAGCGAAGCCACCATCCGCTCGCGGATCGCCGGCACCGTCACCTTGGACAGCTCGAAGCGGAACGCGGCGGCGATGTGGTCCTGCTCCACCGGCGTCTGGCTCTCGAAGAAGAGGCGCGCCTGCGTGTAGTGGTCGGCGAACTTCTCCGGCTTGGCCCGCACCTTGCCCTGCTCCTCCTCGGCGCGGATGCGCGCGGGCACCGACACGAAGCCCTGCGCGCCCGCCTGGAACGGGCAACCGCCGGCCAGCGAGTTCGGCTCGTACGACACGCGTCCGCGCGGGATCGCCTGCCGGTGCATCCCGTCGCGCTGGTTGTTGTGCACCTCGGCCACCGGCGCGTTGATCGGGATCTCGTGGAAGTTCGGCCCGCCCAGGCGGCTGATCTGCGTGTCCACGTACGAGTGGATGCGCCCGGCCAGCAGCGGGTCGTTGGAGAAGTCGATGCCCGGGATGATGTGCGCGGCGCAGAACGCCACCTGCTCGGTCTCGGCGAAGAAGTTGTCGGGGTTGCGGTCCAGCACCATGCGGCCCACCTTGCGCAGCGGCACCAGTTCCTCCGGCACGATCTTGGTGGCATCCAGGATGTCGAAGCTGAACTGCTCGGCCTGCTCCTCGGTGAACACCTGCAGCGACAGTTCGTACTCGGGATAGGCGCCGGACTCGATGCGCTCCCACAGGTCGCGGCGGTGGTAGTCGGGATCGGCGCCGGAGATCTTCACCGCCTCGTCCCACACCAGCGAATGCGTGCCGGCCACCGGCGACCAGTGGAACTTCACGAACACCGACTCGCCGCGCTCGTTGACCATGCGGAAGGTGTGCACGCCGAAGCCCTGCATGGTGGCGAAGCTGCGCGGGATCGCGCGGTCGCTCATCACCCACATCAGCATGTGCGTGGACTCGGGCATCAGCGAGACGAAGTCCCAGAAGGTGTCATGCGCGCTGGCCGCCTCGGGCATGTGGTGGTGCGGCTCGGGCTTCACGGCGTGGACCAGGTCGGGGAACTTCATCGCGTCCTGGATGAAGAACACCGGGATGTTGTTGCCCACCAGGTCCCAGTTGCCCTCGTCGGTGTAGAACTTGACGGCGAAGCCGCGCACGTCGCGCGCCGTGTCCTTGGAAGCAGCGCCGCCCTGCACGGTGGAGAAGCGCACGAACACCGGCGTGCGCTTGCCCTTCTCGCGGAACGGCGTGGCTCGCGTGATGTCGGTCAGCGGATCGGTGCATTCGAAGTAGCCGTGCGCGCCGGAACCGCGCGCATGCACGATGCGCTCGGGGATGCGCTCGTGGTCGAAGTGGGTGATCTTCTCGCGCAGGATGAAGTCTTCCAGCAGCGCCGGTCCGCGCGTGCCGTACTTCAGCGAGTTCTGGTTGTCCGCGACCGGCACGCCCTGGTTGGTGGTGAGCACGCGGCCGGAGGAATCGACCCGTACGCGGTCCAGCGGCGCGATGGTGGCGTTGTGGCCCTCGGGCGCGGTGGTGCCCACCTTCACCGATTCGTTGGCTTCGGACAGCGTGCTGGCCGTCGGCAGCCGCGAGGCGGGCTGCGACGAAGCGCCCTGCTGCGGCTTCACGCCGTTGGCGAAGCCGTGCTCGGCGGCCTTGGTGGGATTGGAAGGCATCGAGGCGGCCAGCGCCTCGGTCTGGGCCGCCTTCTGGGCGGGGAGGTCACCGCCCGCGGGGGACACGCGGCCGGGGCCGCTGTCGGTGTTGCGGGCGGCGGATTTCGCGGCGGCGCTCGGCGCCGCCGGCGGAGCCTTGCTGTTCTTGGGCATGGGGGATTCGTCCAGGAGGGTTCCGGCAGGAATGCCGGGATCCCAAGTTAGGGCATGCGCCCCATGCGTGATGTAGGAACGTAGCTTGTGTGCCCCTTCAACCTTGGCAGCCGCGCTTGCGGCCGCTCAGTCGCTCAGTAGAAGAACCGCTCCTCGGCGATCTTGCCGCCGTCCAGCGTGTAGAGCCCCATCTCCGTCATCTGCGTCCGCTGGCCCGCGCGCTCGCCCGTCTTCGGCGTGACGTCGATCGCGAACTGCAGCGCGAACTGGTTGCCGTTGACGTACGGCCCTTCGGCCTTGAACGAATGGATCTCGTGGTTCTCGACCCACCACTGGCCCTTGGCCGCCACTTCCTGGATGCCGTTGCAGCGGGACATCGGCCCGTCCATCGCCTCGATGGAGACGACCTTGTCCGACCAGAACCTGCGGCCCGCCTCTTCGAGCTGCCCGGCCTGGCACAGCCGGGTGAACTCCGCCGCGATCTCACGTGTGTCCATATCCGCCTCCTGGCGAAAAGTTTCGGGGGGACGTCAGCGTGCCGCAGCGGCGCGCGCGGTGCAAGGCCGCGCGCGGGGGTTTCCTTCAGGCCGGAAACTCTTCGGTATCGACTTCGCGCCGGGCCTGTTCGCCGTACCGATGGCCGCTGACCGTGCGCTGGTTGATGTGCGCCTCGAGCCGCTCGATCAGCGAAGCGTCCAGCTTCACCTGCTCGGCCGCGAGGTCCTCGCGCAGGTGCTCCACGCTGGTGGTGCCGGGGATCGGGATGATGTCCTCGCGCTTGTGCAGCAGCCACGCCAGCGCCAGCTGGGCGGGCGTGCAGCCCGCCTCGCGCGCCAGCGCCTTGAAGCCGGGCAGCAGTTTCAGGTTGCGCGCGTAGTGCTCCGGATCGAAGCGGGGCATGCTGCGGCGGATGTCCTTGGCGTCGAGCGCGGTGACGTCATGGAGCGCATCGCACAGGAATCCGCGCGCCACCGGGCTGAAGGCGACGAACGCCGTGCCCAGCTCGCGGCAGGCATCGAGCACCGCGATCTCGGGGTTTCGGGTCCACAGCGAGTACTCGGTCTGCACGGCGGCGATCGGATGCACCGAGTGCGCCTTGCGGATCGTCGCGGCCGATACCTCCGACAGGCCCACGGTGCGCACCTTGCCCTGCTCCACCAACCGGCTCACCGCGCCCACGCTGTCCTCGATCGGCACCTTCTTGTCCCAGCGGTGCAGGTAGTAGAGGTCGATCACGTCGGTCTGCAGGCGGCGCAGGCTGTCCTCGCAGTTGCGGCGGATCGTCTCGGGGCGGCCGTCGATCACGCGGCGCACCACGCCGTCGTCGCCGGTCACGCCCGCCATGCCGCCCTTGCTGGCGAGCGTGAAGCGGCTGCGGTGCGGCTTGAGCACGCGGCCCACCAGCGTCTCGTTGGCGCCGAAGCCGTAGAGCGCCGCGGTGTCGATCAGCGTCACGCCTTCATCCAGCGCGGACAGCAGCACCCGCTCGCCCTGCTCCGCCGGCGGCGGCGTGCCGTAGGCGTGGCTGAGGTTCATGCAGCCGAGGCCGATGGCGGAGACGGTGAAGGGACCGATATTGCGGGTGTGCATGGGAGCTACTCTTCTTCAGTCGTCATCCCCGCGGAGGCGGGGATCCAGTGCTTTCATCGAGCGCCGCAGAAGGCGGAAGCTCTGGATTCCCGCCTTCGCGGGAATGACGGAGTTTCAACCCAGCTGCTTCTCCAGCTGGTCCAGCACCTCGTAGCACGGCAGCACCTGCGCCACGCTGGCGTTGGGCTCGCGGCCTTCGCGGATGGCGGCGACGAACTCGCGGTCCTGCAGCTCGATGCCGTTCATCGAGACGTCGACCTTGCTGACGTCGATCTTCTCGTCCTTGCCGTTGTACAGGTCGTCGTAGCGCGCGATGTAGGTGGCGCTGTCGCCGATGTAGCGGAAGAAGGTGCCCAGCGGGCCGTCGTTGTTGAACGACAGCGACAGCGTGCAGATCGCGCCGTTCTCCGCCTTGAGCTGGATGCTCATGTCCATGGCGATGCCCAGCGCGGGATGGATAGGCCCCTGCACCGCGTTGGCCTTCACCACCTTGCTGCGCGTCTGGTACTGGAACAGGTCCACGGTGTGCGCGGCGTGGTGCCACAGCAGGTGGTCGGTCCAGCTGCGCGCCTGGCCCAGCGCGTTCATGTTGGTGCGGCGGAAGAAGTAGGTCTGCACATCCATCTGCTGGATGTTGAACTCGCCCGCCTCGATGCGGCGGCGCACGAACTGGTGGCTGGGATTGAAGCGGCGGGTGTGGCCGCACATGGCCACCAGGCCGGTCTTCTTCTGCAGGTCCACCACCGCGCGGCCGTCGGCCAGCTTGTCGCACAGCGGGATCTCCACCTGCACGTGCTTGCCCGCCTTCAGGCAGGCCTGGGCCTGCGCCGCGTGCATCTGCGTGGGCGTGCACAGGATCACCGCGTCGACGTCGGAGCGCTTCAGGGTCTCGTCCAGGTCGGTGGTGGCGTGGCCGATGCCGTACCTGGCGGCCACTTCCCTGGTCTTGTCCAGCTCGCGGCCGATGACCGAGGTGACCTGCACGCCGTCGATCAGCTTCAGGGCGTCGAGGTGCTTCTGGCCGAAGGCGCCGGCGCCGGCCAGCGCGATGCGCAGCGGTTTGCTCATGGGGTTCTCTCCTGGTTCGCCCGCCATTGTGCGGGCGGGTGCGACCCAGCCGGAACCCGGCGGCGGGGCTAACAGCTAGAACAAGGGCGTATAGCGAACCGCTACAAAGCCTGGACGCACCACTGGGCGATGCGATGAGCCGTGTCGGCCCACAGCGCCCACGCGGCCACCGCGGCCAGCGCGCCCCCCGCCACGCGCGTGCCCCCGACCTGGCGCCAGCGGTTGCCCTGCCCGCTGAGCCAGCGGAAGAGCTTGGGCGCGAGCCACAGCCCCGCGCCGCTGCCGACCGCGAACAGCGCCATCGACAGCGCGCCGCTCGCCGGCCCGCCGCTGAGCGAAGCCACCAGCAGCGCCGAATACAGCAGCCCGCAAGGCATGAAGGTCCACAGCGCGCCCGCGCCGAAAGCGCCGCCGCGCACGCCGGCCCAGGGCCGCACCCGGCCCCAGACGCCGCGGCCGAAGCCGTCGAGCCACGCGGGCTGCCGCGCCAGCACCAGCAGCATCAGGCCCCAGCCCAGCACGACCAGCTGCATCAGCGTCCATGCGGGCCGCAGCACCGCGGTCTGCTGCGCCATCCAGGCGAGCGCTTCCGCGCCCGTGGCCGCCACCGCGCCCGCCGCCGAGTAGCCCAGCACGCGACCGGCCTGGAAGGCCCAGGCGCGACGTTCGGGCGAGCCGCTGCCCGCTCGCGCCACGCCGGCGCACGCGGCGCCGCACATCGCGGCGCAGTGCGGGCCGCCGGCCAGGCCCATCAGGAAAGCGGTCGCGGCGAGCGTGGGCGTCACGTCGATCTCAGAGGATTCGCGAAAAGCGCATGCGTTGCCGGTCCGCCTGCAGGTAGCGGTCGAACACCATCGCGATGGCGCGCACCACGTACCAACCCGCGGGCGTGACCTGGATGCCGCTCTCGTCGATGCGCACCAGGCCGTCGGCGGCCATCTGCTGAAGGCGCGCGAGCTCGGGGGCGAAGTAGCTCTTGAAGTCCAGCAGCCAGGCCTCCTCGATCGCCTCGAACAGCAACTCGCCCTGGCACATCAGGGCCATGATCACGGCGCGGCGCACCAGGTCGTCGCGGTCCATCGCCAGGCCGCGCACCACCGGCAGCTGGCCCTGTCGAAGCGAGTCCTCGTACTCGTCCATCGTCTTGGCGTTCTGCGCGTAGCTCGCGCCGATGCGGCTGATGGCGGAGACGCCCAGGCCGATCAGGTCGCAGTCCGGCTGCGTGCTGTAGCCCTGGAAGTTGCGGTGCAGCCGCCCCTGCCGCTTGGCCACGGCGAGCGCGTCGCCGGGCAGCGCGAAGTGGTCCATGCCCACGTACACGTAGCCGGCTTCGCGCAGCGCATCGATCGAATCGGCCAGCATGTTGAGCTTGCCGCTTCCGTCCGGCAGTTCGGCCGGCACGATGCGGCGCTGCGGCTTGAAGCGGTCCGGCAGGTGGGCGTAGCCGTAGAGCGCGATGCGGTCGGGCCGCAGCTGCTGCACCTGCCCCAGCGTTCGCGCGAACGACTCGCGCGTCTGCAGCGGCAGGCCGTAGATCAGATCGACGTTGAGCGACTCGAAACCCATCGAACGCGCGTCGGCCATCAGCGACGCCACCTGCTCGAACGGCTGGACGCGATGCACCGCCTTCTGCACGCGCGGATCGAAGTCCTGCACGCCGAAGGAGAGGCGGTTGAAGCCCAGCCAGGCCAGGTGCGCGAGGCGCTCGCGCGTGACGGTGCGCGGATCGACCTCCACCGAGTACTCGCCGCCCGGCGCCAGCGCGAAGTTGCGCTTGAGCATGGACATCAGCTCGGACAGTTCCTCGTCGGACAGGAAGGTGGGCGTGCCGCCACCCAGGTGCAGCTGGCTCACGGGCTGGCCGACGCCGATCACGTCGGTGTGCAGCGACGCCTCGCGCTCCAGCAGTTGCAGGTAGGGGGCGGCGCGCCCATGCTGCCGCGTGACGATCTTGTTGCAGGCGCAGTAGTAGCAGACCGATTCGCAGAACGGGATGTGCACGTACAGCGACAGCGGCAGCGCCGCGGCCGCCGCGCCGGTGCGCCGTTCGCGCAGCACCCGCAGGTGGTCCTCGGGCCCGTAGGCCTCGACGAAGCGGTCGGCGGTGGGATAGGAGGTGTAGCGCGGCCCGGCCACGTCGAACTTGCGCAGCAGGTCGGCGGGCAGCACGGTGTCGGGGGTGTCGGTCATCACGGCGTCACTTTGCGCGGTGAGCGCCAGGAGCTCGTTGATGGAGGTCAAGGGGACCCGTGCGTTCACTGCAGGCGGGCCTCGAAGGTGCGCGTGAGCGCGTCCAGGTCCAGGATTCGGATGTGGCGCTTGTCCACCGCCAGCAGGCGCTGCTGCACGAAGGCGGAGAAGGTGCGGCTGACGGTCTCCAGCTTCATGCCCAGGTAGCTGCCGATCTCGGCGCGCGACATGCGCAGGTGGAACTCGCTGGCCGACCAGCCGCGCGCCTTCATGCGCTGCGACACGTTCAGCAGGAAGGCGGCCAGGCGCTCCTCGGCGTTCATGCTGCCCAGCAGCATCATCAGGCTGTGCTCGCGCACGATCTCGCGGCTCATCAGCTTGCCCACGGCGCGCTGCAGCTCGGAGTTGCCGGCCGCCAGTTCCATCAGGTGGTCGTAGGGGATGGCGCAGATCTCCGCGTCTTCCAGCGCCACCGCCGTGCTGGCGTGGCGGCCCTGGGCCAGGCCGTCGAGGCCCATCAGCTCGCCGGCCATGGAGAAGCCGGTCACCTGCTCGCGGCCATCGGTCGCGCCCAGCACCGACTTGAAGGTGCCGCTGCGCACCGCGTAGATCGACTGGAAGGCATCGCCCGCGCGGTACAGCGGCTGGCCCGCGGCGACGCGGCGGCGGCCGAAGTGCAGGCCGTCCAGGCGCTCCACCGTCGGCGCGCTGATGCCGCAGGGCAGGCACAGGTCCTTCAGGTGGCAGGTCGAGCACAGCGTGGTGAGCGCGGGCGGCGTGGCGCTGCGCGCGCCAGCGCGTGGCATGAACTGCAGGGGCGCGGTGCGGGGTTCGGCGGCGATGGCGGCGGTGTTCATTCTTTTCTCTCCTTCCGGGATTCAGTGGCGGGTGGCGGCGAGCGCGGCGGGCAGCTGGTCGAATTCGCTGCTCTTGTCGAGGAAGCGGTGCGCGCCGGCGCCGAGGTAGCGCTTGCGGTACGGCTCGCTGGCGTTGTTGGACAGCACGACGAAGGCGATGGCGGGGCGCTCGGCGCGCACGGCGCGCAGCACCTGCAGGCCGGTGCCGCCCTCCAGCTGGCAGTCCAGCACGACCACGTCGGGGCTGGCGGCCAGGATGCCGTCGATCGAGGCCTGGGGCGTGCCGGCCTCGCCGACCACGGCCATCTCGCGGCCCGCCAGCAGCGCGGCCACGCGGCTGCGGATGGCGTCGGAATCGTCGGCCAGGAAGACTCGCAGGGGGGTGGCGACGGCGGCGGTGTTCATGGCCGTTACTGTGGCCTGCGAGGGCGTTTGCGGCCATCGGCGTGGGCTGAAACGGGGGCTCGGAGGAGTCCGGTTGGGAGGGGCCGGGAGTCCGAGGGGGGCTCGGACTATTCCTAGGCGAGCGCCGGGGGTGCCCCCACCCTGGCCCTCCTCCTGAGGGGGAGGGAACAAGGAAGAAACTCCCTTCCCCTCCGGGGGAGGGTCGGGGCGGGGGCGCGCCGCGGCGCTAAACCGGGTCGATCAACCCGTGCTTCAGCGCGTACCGCACCAGGTCCGTCGGGTTCTGCAGGCCGAGCTTGGCCATCAGGTTGGCCTTGTGGCTGCTCACGGTCTTGACGGACAGGTTCAGCGCAGCGGCGATGTCACTCACCGACTCGCCCGCGGCCAGCCGGCGCAGCACTTCGAACTCACGATCCGACAGCGCCTCGTGCGGCGCCGCCGGCGCGCCGCCGGGCATCGCGCCCAGGGCCAGCTGCTCGGCCACTTCCGCGCTGATGTACGCGCCGCCGCCCGCGATCTTGCGCAGGGCCTGCTCCAGCTGGGCCGGCGCGCTTTCCTTGGTGAGGTAGCCGCTCGCGCCCGACTTGATCGCGCGCACCGCGTACTGGGTCTCCTGGTGCATCGACAGCACGAGGATGCGCAGCTTGGGCTTCTCGGCCTTCACCTGCTTGATCAGCTCCATGCCGCTGCGCCCCGGCATCGACAAATCGAGCACCAGCACGTCGAAGTCCAGCTCGCGCACGCGCTGCATCACCTCGCCGCCGTCGGCCGCTTCGCCCACGACCCGCAGGTCGGCCACGTCGCCCACGATGCGCTTCAGGCCCTCGCGCACGATGGCGTGGTCGTCGGCCAGCACGATGCGCATCGTCATGCGATTTCCTTGATCGGGATGCGGGCCTCCACGCGTGTGCCGGCGCCGGGGGCGCTTTGCACCTGCACTTGCCCTTGCAGCAGGTGCGCGCGCTCGCGCAGGCCCACGAGGCCGAGCGATTGCGGCTTGCGCGGCCCGGAAGTGTCGAAGCCGGCGCCGTCGTCCTGCACGCTCAGAACCAACTCGCCGCCGGTGCGCACCACGATCACCTGGACCTTGCGTGCCTTCGCATGCTTGCCCACGTTGGCCAGCGACTCCTGCACGATGCGGAACACGCCGGTGGCGTAGGGCTCGGGCAGGTCGAGGTCCTCATCCATGTCCAGCGCGGCGGCGACGCCGGTGCGCTGGCCGAAGCTCTGCACCAGCCATTCGATGGCGGGCGCGAGGCCCAGGTCGTCCAGCACCAGCGGACGCAGGTCGGCGGCGATGCGGCGGGTGGCGGCGACGCTGGAATCCAGCATGGCCAGCATGCCGGACAGCTTGTCGCCCAAGGCCTGCGGATCGTCGCGCAGGTGGTCGCGCAGCCAGATCGTGTCCATCTTCAGCGCGGTGAGCGACTGCGCCAGTTCGTCGTGCAGTTCGCGCGCGATGCGCGTCTTCTCCTGCTCGCGGATCGAGGCCGATTCGGCCGCGAAGGCCGCGAGCTCCTCGCGCGCACGGATGCGCTCGGTGACGTCGCGCAGGATCACGGTGTAGAGCTTGCCCTCGGGCGTCTCCAGCTGCGAGATCGATGCGTCGACCGGGAACTCCTCGCCGCCCTTGCGCAGGCCCATGATCACGCGGTCGCCGCCCATGCGGCGCGAGCTCACGCCGGTCTGGCCGAAGCGCTGCACCTCGGAGGCATGGTTCGGGCGAAAGCGCTGCGGGATCAGCATCTCCAGGCGCTGGCCCAGCACTTCGGCGGCGGGCCAGCCGAAGATCTTCTCGGCGGCGCGGTTGTACTGGACGATGCGCTGCTGCTCGTCGACCGACAGGATGCCGTCCATGGCGGCGTCCAGCAGGCCGGCGAGGCGCGCGGCGACGTTCTCGGGGTTGTGGAGTGCGGGCTGGGCGGGCATCGGGATCGCGGCAATTACAGCACAGCGATCCCGCACGGATCCGTCATCCGTTGTCGTCCTCGTCGGGCCGGCCCAGCAATGCCGTGAGCGCGCTCGACAGCATCGCCGCGCACCAGAACACGAAGAAGCCTGCCGCGTAGATCGCCTGCCGCGACCAGGCGAGTTCACGCCCGAACCAGTTCAGCTCCAGCGGGTCGACCATCGCGAAGACGACCAGCTGCAGCAGGCTCGCGGCCAGGAAGGCCGGCCAGGTGATGCGCAGGATCTTGCGGATCAGCATGGCGGCCTCAGGGCGTGTCCGCCGCGTCCGAGGGCGCGACCGTGGGCGTGGCCGCGTGGTTGCGGCCCTGCATCGCCGGCAGCAGCGCGCGCTCGCTCGCGATCTGGCGGTTGATCTCGATGCCCTTGCGGTAATAGTCCTGCTGCACCAGCTTGTCGGAGCCGCGCGCGGCCACCCAGAAGGTGAAGATCGAGGCGATCACGACGAACGCCGGGCCGGCGATCACCAGCCAGACGAAGCCGTTGCGCCACCAGGGTTCCGCGGGGGCGGCGATGGATGGGAATTGCGAATCGGCCATGGAAGTCTCCTCGTCGTCTCGTGAAGTTCAGCGCGGCACCAGGAACACGGCCTTCTCGCGCACGTGCGCCCCGGCGCCCTGGGCCTCGATGTCGAAATGGATGGGATGCGAGCCGGCCGAAGCGGACCCGTACGGCACCTGCAGCCGCACCGCCACCCAGCGCGACTCCGCCGGGCCGACCACCACGTCCACGTCCGACGCGACCACCAGCCCCGGCAGACCGTCCGCGGCGATGCGGTAGCGCTGGGTCTCCTCGGTGGCGTTCATCACCTGCAGGCGGTAGACGTTCTCCAGCTTGCCGCCGGACACGATGCGCGCCAGCGCGGCGCGGTCGCGCACCACGTCCACCTTGAGCGGCGTGCGCACCACCAGGCTGACGGCCAGGCCCACGCCCAGCGCGGCCAGGAGTGCCGTGTAAGCCAGGATGCGCGGGCGCAGCACGCGGCGCACGATGCCCGGGCGGCCCGTGCCGTTGGCGAGCGCGTTCTCGGTCGTGAACCGGATCAGCCCGCGCGGGTAGTTCATCTTGTCCATCACGCCGTCGCAGACGTCCACGCAGGCCGCGCAGCCGATGCACTCGTACTGCAGGCCCTTGCGGATGTCGATGCCGGTCGGGCAGACCTGCACGCACAGGCCGCAGTCGATGCACGATCCCAGGCCCATGGCGCGGAAGTCGTCGCGGCGGCCGCGGGTGCCGCGCGGGTCGCCGCGGGCGGTGTCGTAGCTGACGATCAGCGTGTCGCGGTCGAACATCGCGCTCTGGAAGCGCGCGTACGGGCACATGTACTTGCAGACCTGCTCGCGCAGGAAGCCGGCGTTGCCGTAGGTGGCGCCCGCGTAGAAGAACACCCAGAACACTTCCCACGAGCTCATGCGGGTCTGCAGGAATTCCATGCCCAGCTCGCGGACCGGCGTGAAGTAGCCGACGAAGGTGAAGCCGGTCCACATGGCCACCGCTATCCACAGCAGGTGCTTGAACCACTTCTTGACCAGCTTCTCCAGACTGAACGGGCCGCCGTCGAGCTTCAGGCGCTGCGGCCGGTCGCCTTCGACGTGGCGCTCGATCCAGAGAAAGATCTCGGTGTAGACCGTCTGCGGGCAGGCGAAGCCGCACCACAGGCGCCCGGCCACGGCGGTGAACAGGAACAGCGACAGCGCGCTGATCACCAGCAGGCCGGTGAGGTAGATGAAGTCCTGCGGGTACAGCACGTAGCCGAACAGGTAGAAGCGCCGCGCCGCCAGGTCGAAGAGCACCGCCTGGCGCCCACCCGCCTCGGTGGCCCAGGACAGCCAGGGCAGGCCGTAGAAGACGATCTGCGTGAGCCACACGAAGGCCCAGCGCCAACGCGCGAACAGGCCGGTGACCGAGCGCGGATAGATCTTCTGGTGCGCTTCGTACAGCGACTGGCTCTCGACCTCGCCGGAGGGAGCCACGGGGATGATGGGGATGACTTTCTGGTTCATGGCGGCAGACGTATGGTGGTCCTGCGCCTCGCCTCCGACCTTGCGCCAGATCAAACACAAGAGCCGTCATCCCCGCGAAGGCGGGGATCCAGTGCGTCCGCCTTCGGCGGCCTGCCGCAAGCTCTGGATCCCCGCCTCCGCGGGGATGACGGGATGGGGGCGCGGGGGGATTAAGGCTTCGCGATCGCCGCCTTGTTCGACATCCCCCACACATACGAAGCCAGCACATGGATCTGCGCCTCGGTCAGCTTGCCCTGCTGGGCCGGCATGGTGTTGGTCTTGCCGTGGTTGACGATCTGCGCGATGGCTTCCTCGCCGTAGCCGTGCAGCCAGGTGTCGTCGGTGAGGTTGGGCGCGCCCATCGCCGGGTTCCCCTTGCCGTCCATGCCGTGGCAGGCCGCGCACGCCGTGAACCTGGACTTGCCGAGCTGGGCGCGCAGCGAATCGTGCGGGCTGTTCGACAGCGACAGCACATAGTGCGCGACGTTCTTCACGTCGTCGGCGCTGCCCACCGCGGCGGCCATGGGCGGCATGGCGCCGGTGCGGCCGGCCGTGATCGACTCGGTGATCTTCGCGGGCGTGCCGCCGTGCAGCCAGTCGTTGTCGCTCAGGTTCGGGAAGCCCTTGCTGCCGCGCGCGTCCGAGCCGTGGCACTGCGCGCAGTTGTTCATGAAGAGGCGCTCGCCGATCGCCATGGCCTGCGGGTCGCCGGCCACCTCCTCCACCTTGCGCGCGGTGAACTGCGCGTAGAGCGGCGCGAGCTCCTTGTTGGCGCGGTCCACCTCGCCCTCGTAGGCGCCCTTGGACGTCCAGCCAAGCTCGCCTTCATAGGTGCCCAGGCCCGGGTACGCGACGAGATACAGGAAGGAGAAAACGATGGTCAGCACGAACAGCCACATCCACCAGCGCGGCATGGGGTTGTTCATCTCGGTCAGGTCGCCGTCCCAGACGTGGCCCGTCGTGTTGTCGGCGGCGGACACGATCTTCTTGCGGGCGGTGACCCACAGCAGGATCAGGCAGGCCAGGATGCCGACCAGGGTGAAGCCGGCCACGTAGACCGACCAGAAGTTGGCGGTGAAATCGCTCATGACGCGCTCCGATCAGTCGTCGTTCAGCAAGGGGATGCGCGCGTCTTCCTCGAAGCGGGCGCGATTTCCGCGGGCATAGGCCCACGCGAAGATGCCGATGAAGGTCGCGAAGCAGGCGAGGGTCGCGACGATGCGCAGGGTGTTGACGTCCATATCAGTTCTCTAGTCGGTTGGGGACGGAGCAATCGCTTCGCGCTTGGTCTGTCCCCAAGATCACTTGGAAAGTGCGATGCCCATCGACTGGAGATACGCGACGAGCGCGTCCATCTCCGTCTTGCCCTTGAGCTGCGCCGGCCCCTCGGCGATCTCCTTGTCCGTGTACGGAACGCCCACCGCGCGCAGCGACTTCATGTGGGTGCCGATGCTGTCGGCGTCGGCCTTGTTCTGCTCCAGCCAGGGATAGGCCGGCATGTTGGACTCGGGCACCACGTCGCGCGGGTTCACCAGGTGGATGCGGTGCCACTCGTCGGAGTACTTGCCGCCCACGCGGTGCAGGTCGGGGCCGGTCCGCTTGCTGCCCCACTGGAACGGGTGGTCGTAGACGAACTCGCCCGCCACCGAGTAGTGGCCGTAGCGCAGGGTCTCGGCGCGAAACGGCCGGATCATCTGCGAGTGGCAGTTGTAGCAACCCTCGCGCAGGTAGACGTCGCGGCCGGCCAGCTGCAGGGCGGTGTAGGGCTTGATGCCCTGCACCGGCTCGGTGGTGCTCTTCTGGAAGAACAGCGGGACGATCTCCACCAGGCCGCCGATCGCGACCACCAGCAGGATCAGCACGATCATCAGGAAGTTGCTGGTCTCCACCCGTTCGTGGGTGAAGCCGGTAGGGGTGTGGGCTTCGTTGCTCATGCTCTTTTCTCGCGAAGGGTCAGGCGGCTTGAGGAGCAGGCACGTTCACGTGCACGGCCCGTCCGCTGGTGACGGTCATCCAGGTGTTCCAGGCCATCACCAGCATGCCGGCCAGGTACAGCAGGCCGCCGATGACGCGGATCACGTAGAAGGGATAGCTGGCCTTGACCGACTCGACGAAGGTGTAGGTCAGGGTGCCGTCGGCATTGACGGCGCGCCACATCAGGCCCTGCATCACGCCGGCGATCCACATCGCGGCGATGTACAGCACGATGCCCACGGTGGCGATCCAGAAGTGCAGCTCGATGGCCGCGACCGAGTGCATCTGCTTGCGGCCGTACAGGCGCGGCACCAGGTAGTACAGGCAGCCCATGGTGATCAGGCCGACCCAGCCGAGCGCGCCGGCGTGCACGTGGCCCACGGTCCAGTCGGTGTAGTGCG
>Ga0247819_10000598_pt1 | contig 21027 bp, 24 predicted proteins | sample 13C_Xylose_Day6_FD_193428 | JGI IMG/M metagenome (GOLD analysis project Ga0247819, IMG submission 193428) | Soil microbial communities from agricultural site in Penn Yan, New York, United States - 13C_Xylose_Day6 | ecosystem: Environmental > Terrestrial > Soil > Agricultural land | place: USA...
AGTTCAAGGGCGCGCTGGACGGCTACAACTCCGCGGTGGAAGACCTGCGCTTCGAGCAGGAGCTTGCCGCGCAGTCCATGGGCATCTTCGGTGCGGCGGCGCAGGACGTGTCCGCGAAGCTGAACGCACAGAAGGGCGCAGCCGACGGGCTCCGCGCCAGCATCCTCGCCCTGAACGAGACGAACCGGGCCGCCCACGATGCGCAGACGGCGTTCGAGCAGTCCGTGGACGACCTCACCGCCTCGTTCAAGGAGCACGGCAACACGCTGAACGACGACACGGAAGCCGGCCGGAAGAACCGGGACGCCATGTCGCAGGCCGCCGCCGCCCAGGATGAGCTACTGGTGTCCGGACTCGCCGCGGGCCAGTCGTTCGAGTCGCTGGTGGGGAAAACGGACAAGCTCCGGGATTCCATGCTGGAGTTGGCGACGAAGGCGTTCGACGGGAACCGCCAGAAGGCCGTCGACTACGTGAACACCCTGCTCGGGACACCCGAGCAGGTGAAGACGACCATCACCCTCGAGCGTCAGGACGCCATAGCCGGTCTCCAGTCCGTCCAGGACGCCATCAACGCCACCCCGGACGCGCACACAGTCACCGTCGACACCCTGAACGCCACCGCCATCGCGGCGCTCGAGGCCGTGGGGCTGAAGACCAGGCAGCTGCCCGACGGGCGGACCGAGGTGTACACGGCGAACGGTCAGGCGCTGGGCAGCATTGAGTCCGTACGGGACGCGCTGAACAGGCTGGACGGCAAGACCGCCCACACGTACACCACGCACACGACCGACTACTACGAGAACTACTTCGTGAACCGGGCGACGGGAGAGACCCGGTCGAGAAAGAAGCTGCGCCCCGGGCACATGGCGGACGGCGGTGTCGTCGACTTCTACGCGGAGGGCGGGTTCAGTCCGCGGCTGGGGTCGGAGAACCACGTTGCGCAGATAGCGCCGGCGGGCGCGTACCGGGTGTGGGCGGAGCGGGAGACCGGCGGGGAGAGCTACATCCCTCTCAGCCCTACCAAGCGCACCCGCTCCCGGGCCATCGCAGAGGAGACCGTGAAGCGGCTGGGCGGCGATCCTGCGGGCATCGCCTGGCACGCCGACGGCAGCGTCACCGGGTGGCGCTACGACCCCTCTACGGGCTCCCTGTACTCCCCCTCGGATGCGGGCGCGGCCGGCCGGAAGACGAAGAAGGTCCGCGGGAAGGAAGTCGAGTACTTCAGCCTCACCGCGGTCGAGAGCAAGCTGCGGTCGGCGTCGAAGGCGACCAGGGCGTGGAACCGGGACCTGGAAAAGGTCGCAGACCGGGTCGGCGGTGACGTCGCGGAAGCCCTCGCGTCGATGGGCGAGGAAGGCGTCAAGCTCGCCGCGAAGATGGCCAAGGGGTCAACCAAGTACATCAACGAGATGGCGGCCGCACTCCGCGGCTTGCAGGCCACCACGAAAGCCTCGCTGACGGACTACACGCGGCAGTTGACCAGCGCGAACAAGGTGAACAAGGAGTTCGCCGCGGACCTTGCCCGGCTCGCCGCCGGCGGTTACGGGGATCTCGCCGCGCAGTTGGCCGCGCAGGGCGACACCGCGGCGCAGCAGCTCGCCGACGCCGCCACGAAGGACAAGGGGAAGGCATCCCGGGCGAACGCTCAGGCGAAGGCCGCGAACAACGCGCTGACGTCGCAGGAAGTTCAGGACCTGGTGGCCATCATCGCCGCGATCCGCACGAAGACCACCGGCATCCACGACGTGGCTGGGGCGACGGGGCTGGGCGAGGACGTCATCATCGCCATCGCCAACAAGGCGAAGGGGCAGATCATGTCCAGCCTCGGTAGCCGCTCCGGCCGGTTCATGTCCGACCTGAAGAAGGCCAACGCCCACCAGGCTTATGCGGACGGCGGCATCCGGGCCGGCCTGTACGCGACCAGGGGCGGGATCATCCGGTTCGCGGAGCCGTCCACGGGCGGGGAGGCGTACCTGCCCCTCGGGGCGAACAAGCGGCGCACGGCGCTCCCGGTCCTCGCCAACGTCGCCACGCGGTTCGGCCTCGGTCTGACGGACGCCGGCGGGGGCAGGACAGTCATCATCCGGCAGGACGCGCCCCTGATCGGCAGCCAGACCAACAACATCACGGGTGGTGGCAGTCCGCTGGAGACGGCGCGCCTGGTGTCGTCTCAGATCGGACGGCAGGTCCGCCGGGCCCGTCGGGGAGGGGTGGCCGCCCGTGCCCAGTGACAGCAGTACGCCCCCACCGTGGGTGGGGGCGTTCCACCGGGGCCATCTGACAGGTAAGGCGCGGGAGCCTATCTGACAGCAATGTCGCAGATACGAATTTATGACCCCTGGTTGTGAGCCCACCGTATCCCGCACCACCGACACCGTTCCCCACGCGATAGGAGCACCGCCATGGCACACCGCCAGCACTCATCCTGGAACGCCCGCGCCGCCAAGCCGAAGAAGGTCACGGACTGGGCGCGGCACTACGACGACGTGAAGCGTGAGGCGACGCAGGCCCTGGCCGAAGGGCAGTTCCGCCCGGCGCCCGGCCTCGAGCCGCCCAGCCGCGAGGACACCTGGATTCAGGACCGGGTGGCCGCGCAGGAAGCCCGCGAGGAAGCCGACCGGCAGGCCCGGCAGGAAGCCCAGGAAGGACAGCAGTGACCAACGCCCCCCTCACCGCCGCCGCCCGCGAGGACATCCGCCGGCGGGCACGCGCGACGGCCGTACGGATGGGCCTCGCCACGCCCGAACCGGCTCCGGACCAGGACCAGGCCCCTTCGGTGCTGCCGAAGCGGCTCACGGACCACCCGGGCGCCCTGCGCGCCATGCTCACCACCGGGCGCCTGTCCGGTGACCAGGCCACCGCCGCTATCGCCTTCCTGGCAGATCTCCAGGCCCGGCAGCGGCAGTCCACCCCCACCCCCGAGTTTCCCGAGGACGCAGCATGACCGAGAGCAGCCCCACCACCATCGCGCCCGTCTACCCGTCCGCCGATGCGGCGATGACCGCGGAGAAGATCCGTGAGCTGAACGATGAGCGCATGCGCGCGGACCAGAAGCACCGGGACCGGCTGAACCGCGTCGACAACGCGTGGAGCTCCCCCGAGGCCACCGCAGTCCGGGAGTTCGTCCAGCAGGACGGCAACGTCGACTGGCGGCCGTTCGTGTCGCACTGCGGCGGCATCCTCGAGGTGGTCGGCCTGGTCGGCGAGGACGGGACGGCCGACGCCGACCGGATCGTGCCGCTCATCGACGCGATGTTCGCCAAGACCGCCGTCACGAAGATGGTTGGCGGCCTGACCATGACCCGCTACCCGCGGAACCGCCCGTATCGCCCGCAGGGCAGGACGGTGACGGACCGGGAGCCGGTCCAGCAGGACGCGGAGAGGCTGCTGGAGGAGTCGCAGCAGACCCGGCCGCGGACGTCCGGCCTGCGGTAACCCAGCTGGGCGTTCCCTGGGCTGGATGTCCCCCGGGGAGCGCCCTTTAGGAGCGTGGCGGCTTGGGTCACCCGTCGCGTAGCGTCCCGCTCCTTTCCGGGTGCGGATCACAGGGACGCGCAACGCCCCCCAGGGAGTTCCTGGGGGGCGTTGTCGTGTCGGCGTAGCCGTGCTGCGAACCGGTTTCCCGGACGGCCTACGCGGAGGCTACGCCCCGGCACTGACAGCCGGGAACGGGCGCGTAGCGGAGGACGGTGACCTGGGCGGTGTTCACCTGCTCGGGACAGAGCCCCATGTGGAGGGCGTATTCGCCCTGCACGGTCTCCAGGTCGGCGGCGGGGGTGTCGACGCAGTCCAGCCAGCATCCGCCGCAGTGCCACCAGTAGCGGCGGAGGGCGCCGCGCCCTTCGGCGAGGACGATGAAGCTGTATCCGCCGGGTGTGGCGGCGTGGAACACGATTTCGGGGCCGACGGTGGCCGGCCCCTTGCTGCGCTTCGGCTTGGTCCCCGCGGTTGTGGTCATACGGCCATGGTCACCCAGGCGCGGGCGTCCGTTGCCCAGGGCCGCGGGCATGGGTGTTGGCCGCATGAAGACCGAACCTTCGCCACTCTCCGTGAGCGGATCCGGCTGCTACTACTCTTCCTCCTCCTCCCGAACACGGGCCAGGAACCCGGTTTTCCCCCGCCAAGAGGCCCGTTCGGCGTCCTTCCTCGGGAAGGAAGGAAGAGTAGTAGAACCACTGTCGGTAGAGTTTCCGCAGGTCAGAGCGCAAGTCGGGTGTTCCTGGTGTCTTCCCGGACCTACTTTCCCTCTTCCCCCGTCGGGAAGTCACTCTCTGTTGAAGTAGTAGCAGCGTGACGGCCCGGCGGGGCGGGGCGGGGCGGAAGCTCTGAACCCCGAAAACCCCCTCCGACGGGCCTCTGGGGCGTATCCAGCACTTCCGCCCCGCCCCGCCCCGCCGCTCCTGTTGTTGCCCTGTTGTTGTCCACCGAAGAACCTCCCGGCGACGCCCCACGGTCCCGGAAACGCCCTCCCAGCAGCGCGAACGCCGACAACAACAGGGCAACAACAACAGGACGACAACAGGCTGGCCACCCTCCGGGGCTTCCAGAGGGGGGCCAGTGCGCGCCGCGCGGAGGTGTCAGGCCGGGACCTGGTCCGCCCCGGCTTCCGCAGCCTCGCCGGCCGTGTCGCCGCTCAGCTCGGCAACCCGCGCGGACACCCAGCCGACGGACCAACCCGTTGTCCGGGCGAGGCCTCGAATGTGGACGGTGCCGGTGTTCACGGCGTCCCGGATCATGGTCAGGGCTTCGTCCTCGCCCACCTTGTTGTCGTCCGCGGCCGCCTTCTTCGCGGTGTTCACGGGGGCCGCCTTCCGGGCGTTCACGGACGGAGCCTTGGGGGCGTTCACGGCGTGCAGCGGCCGCTGTTCACGGGCCGCCGCGGGCTTCGCCTCGGGGCGTTCACGAACGGCCGTCTGACGGCGTTCCCGGGCCTGTTCACGAACGGCTGCCTCGGCCTGTTCACGGCGCTCCCGCTCCTCGCGCTGCTGCTGTTCACGACGGCGCTGTTCGTCCAGCCGGCGCTGTTCACTCTGCTGCGCCGCGGTGATCTCCGCGAGACGGATCCGCTCCTGTCGTTCCAGCTCAGCCTGCCGTTCGGCCTGTTCGCGGGCGAGGCGTTCCCGTTCCATCTGCGCGTCGTGCTCACGCGCTTCCCGGGCGATCCGGGCGTCGTGGTCGCGCTGTTCACGGGCGCGGCGCTCCTCGGCCTCGAGGCGTTCACGGGTTAGCTGTTCACGGCGTGCCTCGGACTGTTCACGCTCCTCCCGCGCCTGCTGTTCACGAACACGCCTTTCCTGTTCGCGGTGCTCCCGTTCAGCGGCCTGTTCACGGCGGATCTGGTCGACCGCGGAGGCGATCGTTCGCCGGTACCGGGGGATGGCCTCACTGGTGGCAATGAGCAGCATCGGGCAGACGGCGTGAACACCCACACCGACCATGTCCCCCTTCAGCGCGGAGTCCCCGATGTTGAGGGCGAGGGTGAACAGTCCGGTCATCCATCGCAGGATCGTCGGCCAGGCGCCGGCGTGGACGTTCAGGCCGCTGATGGTGGCGTCCATGCGGACGACGATGATGACGGCCGCGTCGACCACGAGGGGCAGGATCGGGGCCGTCCAGTCCCATTCCTGGGGGGTGACGCGCTGAACGAGGGGGGTCACCGTGAGCATGGAAAAGATGATCGCGCCGAACGCGATCACCCAGACCAGGCGGAGGGAGCGTTCAGCCTGGGCGACCTTGGCTTGCAGGGCGTCGGCGGTCTTCACGGGGTGGGTCCTCTCGTGCGGTGCGGTGGGGGGATTCATCGGCCGGCCCCAGCAGAGGCGCGGGTGCCGTACGCCTGGGCGCGGAGCTCGGACAGGTTCGGGATGCGGTGGTAGAGGGTCGCTTCGGAGAGCCCCAGTTCGCTGGCCACGGAGCGGATTGACCGGCGGTTGTTGGGGTCGACCAGCAACCGCCGGCCCCGCTCGATCACCTCGGGCTGAACGGTCTTGCGGCCCGCGGGGGTCGCCTTCGTCTTGGTCCATGAGGCGTCGGCTTTGCAGCGTGTGCACGTACGGGCGCCTTCGGCGGTGAACACGACGGTGTCCCGGTCCAAGGCGTGCCCCCGGGGGCAGTGCGTCCGATCGGGGTCCGTGGTCCACGCGTCCGAGGGGGCCTTCTTCCACGCACTTGCCGGCATTCCGGTGGAAGACCGCCAGTTGGGGCCGGCCGCCCGCTCGAGGTCGGCGCGCAGAGCCGCAACGGTCCGGCACGCGTCCCGGAAGACGTCCAGGGCCTTCAGCTCTGACCGCTCTGCGGCGTCCGCGTCGGCCTTCATCCGGTCCCGGGTCTCTGTGAGCATGCCGCCCTGCCAGTGCCGGTCGTTCCGCAAAGCCCGCCGCAGCCGCCCGCGGAGCTTGTCCTTCTCCCGCCAGTCCTTGGACGCCTCGGTCATCCGGGCCATGGCTGCGTCGAGCTCCTGGCACTGCTGGTGAAGCTCCGGCGACTCGCTGACGTAGACGTGGCGGGTGGCGAGGGCGGGCGTGTTCGCCGGGTCGGAAAAGTCCAGCGTGCGCTCGAGCCGGGTCCGGTTCTTGGTCCGGTAGTGCTTCGCGATGACGGTGCGGGCAATGGTTGCCAGCAGACCGAACGGCTTATCCACGTTGGTCATGCGTCCCGGCTGCACGTAGGACGTCCACAGCAGGATGAACGTCTCCTGTGTGAAGTCGTCGACCAGGTGCAGCTGCTCCCGGTCCACGCGGGTGGCGACGAACGCGGAGATCCTGGGGGCGTACTGCTGAAAGATCCTGGTGAAGGTCGCGTGCGCCGCGTCCAGGTCGACGTCGGGGACGGGGGCCTTTGCCTGTACCGTCACGGTGACTCCTTTGCTGGGGTCGGGCGGCCCCGCCCAGGGCCTCGAATCTCTGGGGCGGGGCTGCCGCATCTGCTCTGTGTGTCAGCCGGCGGACTTGCCGTTTCCGGGGCGTCCTCGGCGGTGAGCGGCGGCCGCAGCCTTCACGGCCTTGGCGAGCTGCTTGGGCACGGCCGCCGCGGCGGCGTTCGGGTCCTTCGGGGGCTTCGGCATCTGCTGGATTCCTTCGGCGGTCAGTCCAGAACGGGCTGGTCGGTGAGGCGGGCGGCCGCGGTGTACTGCTCGCGCAGTTCGGCGCGGACCTGGTCCATGTCGGCGCCGCGGGCCTGCCAGACGCTCAGGCGGGCGGCGCGGCGGTCGGCTTCGATCTGGTCGCACCATCCGGTCTGCCGGTTCTCGGCGATGCGCGCGGCGCGGACCTGCTGAACGGCGAACAGGAGGTCGTCGAACGCGGCCACCGGGAACCGGCGGGCGCCGACGATCGGCTGGCCGTGCCAGTCGTCGACGGACAGGGAGACCCGGGTCATGGGGTCGGTGCTGCGGGTGTCGCGTATGTCGTAGGCGCCGGCCAGGCCGCGGAGGGCTTCCTGGAAGGCGTAGAAGGGGGCGCGGCGGCCAACCCAGAGGGGGCTAAGGCGGGGGTCGTTGTCGGCGAGCACGGCGGCGCTCCTCTCAAGGGGTAGGCCCGGGGGTGCCCGATGCGGTGGGCACCCCCGGGGAGGGCGGTCAGACTCCGTCGATGACGGCGGACATCTCCGCGGCCGTCCGGGTCAGGGCGGGGTCGTCGACGGCGGCGACGTGCTCGGCTCCGAGGCGGCGCAGCGTCTGCTGGCGGTCCTCGGGGAGGTCGACCAGGGCGGGGTTCGTGTCGGGGCTCCCGAGGTGCTGGACGACCATGGCCACCAGCGTCCGCAGGTTGCCGTCCTCGAACCCTCCGAGGGCGGCCACCAGGGTCTGGGACTGGTCCGCGTCCAGGTCGGCGGCCAGCAGCTGCCCCAGGTCGGAGACGATCCGGTCCAGGACGGGGTGGAAGCCGGTCAGGTCGCTCATCAGGTCGACGGCCTGGGTCGTGATGGCCGGAACGGTGGTGATGGGGGCGGTGGTGTTCATTCGTCGTCCTCGGCTTCCTGCGGGATGTCGCCGAACATGTCGTCCAGCGCGCGGGTGACGGTCATGCGGTTGTGGGGGTCGGGGTCGGCCAGGACCGCGCGGGTGATCTCGGTCAGGTCGATACCGGCGAACGCGTTGTTGATCTCGGCCGCGAGTTCGGGCTTGGCGAGGGCGAAGACCTGCGCGTTGAACGGGTCGGGCGGCTGGGGCACGGACCGGGAGGCGATGAGCCGTTCCGCGGCCTCGGCCAGCAGCTCCGCCATTTCGGGCGTGAGCCCTACGGCGTGCATGTGGCGGACCTCGGTACTGGTCGGCTCGTCCGGGGTGAGCAGCATCCGGATGTCCGGGCGGCTGCTGATTCGGTCGGTGTAGGCCAGTTCGGCGAGGGCGTCGGCCAGGCGGTCGACGGCCTTCAGGATTCGGTCCCGGTCGGTCATCGCGCACCGCCCGCCGGGAGTTCGGCGCGCACCGGTACGGCGGGCAGGGCCGGCCGGATCCGCGGGGCTCCCATGGCCTCGAGTGCCTTGTTCACCTGACCCTCGGTCCATGCGACCTGGTATGCCGCCTTCTGTGCCCGCCTCCAGGCGGCCCGGGACGGGAACCCGTTGGTCGGGATCGGGAGCGAGGGCGGGGCGGGCGCCTTCGTCTTGGCCTTGGGGGCGACCCGGTACCGGGCCGATCCGGCGAGCTGGACCAGGAGGTGACACAGCATCGGCATCAGCGGCAGGGGCACGCTGTCGCCCTTGGCGTTGTTGCACGGACGGCAGGCCAGGACCAGGTTCCACGTCTCCCAGTGACCGACAACGCAGTTCGGGATGACGTGGTCCAGGCTGGCGTCGTCCAGGTCGACGAACGCGCGGCCGCAGTAGGCGCACTGGAAGCCGTTCCGCTGGATGAGCTCCAGCTTTATGTCGGCCTTCCGGGCGGTCTTCGGTCCGCCGGAAGGGCCGGCCGGGTTCGACTTCCTCCACGCCCGGGGTGCGGGGATGAACGGCACGGTGGGCAGGGAGAAGGCCAGGAACGCCGTCTCCACGGCCTTCGCCAGCATCGGGTCGATGGGCTGCTGGGGGCCTTCGAGGCCGGCGGTCATCACAGGGTCACCGCCTGCTGCGCCAGAGCGCGCTGGGTGGCGTACGTCTCGCGGGTCTGGACGTCGGAGCCGGCCAGCAGGAGACGGGAGAGGGTGACGTACTCGGGGGCCTTCGTGTCGGGGCGGGTGACCGTGCCGGACAGGGAGACCGTGCGTCCGATGACCAGCCATCCCCAGATCCGGTCGTAGGCGACGGAGGGGATGTGGATCACGGTGGTGGCGCCGGTCCCGGAGGACAGCAGCACGACGGCCGTGGGCGGCAGGTACTCGGACCGCTTGTTGTCGTACAGGTGGACGGCCTCGATGCTGCCCCGGATCACGACGAACGTGGTGTCGCGGATCTCGGACAGCCGGCCGGTGGTGATCAGGTGCATCTGGTCGACGCTGACGGTGCCGCTGGGCCGGCCGTAGCGGGTGTCGACGAAGGCGGCGGAGAAGTCGCCGGTGGGGTTGGGCTGCTGGAAGTGGTGGACCAGGGAGGTCGGTTCCAGCACGGTTGCGCTAGCGTTGCGCATGCGAGCACTCCAATGCAGGTTGGACGTGTTTCGCCGGGTCTCTCCGGAGGCCTCCGAGGGTCCAGGTGTTGCCTCACCTGGGCCTTCGGCGTTCCAGGCCCACCGTCGTTCCCGACACCTAGGACACTACATAGAACCTAGGTTCATAGTCAAGGGCCTAGGTTCTGCTATGCTCGGGTCATGACCACTAAGAAGCGAACCGCGCGAGAGATTGCGGACCACCTCCGCGTTCTCGTGCTCAATAAGGAGAAGCAGCCAGGCGACACCGTCACGGTGCAGGAGCTGGCGGAGCAGTACGACGTAGCCCGGGAGACCGCACGGGCGGCGGCGAACATGCTTGCCGCGGAGGGTCTGCTGAAGTCGGTGATGCGCCGCGGGTTCGTGGTGCAGGACCGCGTCCGCCGGCGACGCATCCGCCGGGGCCACGTCGTGACGCGTAACCCCCAGTACGGCTACGTCTTCCCGGCCACTCACGACCCCTCGGAGAAGTGGGGGCCCATCGGGACGCCGTTCCGTTCCCTCGAGGCCGCGCCCGCGCTGGTTGCTGAGACGTTCGGCGTAGAGGCGGGATCCTCGGTCCTCCGCCGGCGGCGCGTGATGGCTCCCGAGGGCGAACCCGCCTTCCAGCTTGTAGACACCTGGATTAGCCCCCAAGCCGTCGCCGACGCCCCCCAGGTTGCCGAACCCGACACCGGTCTGGGCGGCTACATCGACCGCCTGGAGGAAGCCGGACACGGCCCGATCAGTTGGCGCGAGATCATGCGCGTCCGCATGCCGAGTCAGGAGGAATCCAGGCTGCTGGACATCCCCCAGGCGCTCCCGGTCCTCGAGATCTCCATGACGGGATACTCCGCCCGGAATGACCACCCTGTTGAGGTGACCGTGAAGGTCATCCCGAGTGACCGGGTGGAACTGTGCACCGACCTGGTCCGCGGGGAGTCCGCTCAGTGGCCGGTGTCCCCCGTGACCTCCCGCTAGGGGGTCAGGGGGAACATCTCACGCAAGTTATGTCAGGGTCAGAGATAGCCAGAACAGCGTTCCCTGGGAGGGGAAATGCCCTACAGCAAACCGGAGATCTCTCCGGAATGGATGAAGGTCAACGAGGTTGCCGCCGTTATCGGCGTCGACCCTCGCACGGTCGTCCGCATGATCAAGCGGGGTGAGATGAACGTCCGGGCCATCGAGTTCGGTGGCGCGGTCCGTATCCACCGCAACGACTGGGAGACCGAGCTGGAGCGGCGCGCCGCCGCTCTCGCCGTCGTGTAGCAGTACCCCCAGAACGCGCTGAAGCCCGGCGCCTAGGAACGCCGGGCCTCTGATGCGTTTGCGCCGATCGGTCTGAGTTTGGGAAGGCCCGACCGGCACTTGCTCCGTTCACCACGGAAGCTCAATGCCCACCGTACTTGGTCGCGGGGACGACCGGTAGCCGGGCCCTGTGTCTTCACCGCCACAGGGAGCTTCCGCACACTCCACAGGAGTACCTACCCATGAACCCCCGAACCAAGGTCACGGTGAGCGCACTGTGACGACCCCCATGCTCAGCGGAACTGCCTTTGAGCGCGTTGTGCAGGCGCTGAACGACCACGGCAGCAAGGGCCGCGGCAACTCCTGGCAGTGCCCCGCCCACGACGACGGTTCCCCGTCTCTGTCCATCGGGCACCGGAAGGACCGTAAGGGTGTGGTCCTCTACTGCCACGCCGGGTGCGAGGCGGAGGACGTCACCGCTTCCCTCGGTCTGGCCATGACGGACCTGTTCGACGAGCCGCTGGAAAAGCGGGAACGCCCCCAGGTAGTCGCCAAGTACGCGTATCACGACGAGACCGGGAAGGTTCTCTTCCACGTTCACCGGATCGAGCCGGGCTACGACGGCAAAAGCAAGACTTTCCGCCAGTTCGGTCCGAACGGCCGGAACATGGACGGCGCACGCCGTGTCCTCTACCGGCTGCCCGAGGTGATGGCCCAGGCTGCCGCGCATCACCCGATCATCGTCGTAGAAGGCGAGAAAGACGCCGACCGTCTCGCGGCTCTTGGCGTGGTGGCCACATGCAACGTCGCCGGCGCTGGGAAGTGGCGCGACGAATACACCAAGCACCTGCGCGGCGCGTCCGAAGTGGTTGTTATCCAGGACCGCGACGAACCGGGGCGAAAGCATGCTGCCGCCGTCGCTGAGTCTGTAAAGCGCGCGGGTATCCCAGTGCGTGTCGTGGAAGCCGCGCGGGGCAAGGATGTGTCCGACCACCTGAACGCCGGTCTCGGGTACGAGGATCTGGTGCCGGTAGAGGTTGGGCCGGCGGAAGGCTTGGTGCCGTCCCAACCGGGCGCACCAGACGTCCCGCTCACGCCCGACGCCGAGGGCGAGACGCACCCCGGCCGTCTCCCTGAGTCGTTCTGGGGCTCCCGGAAGGTGTTCCAGCACATCCGCCAGTACGCGCACGCCGAGGCCGCGTCGGCCGATACGGCGCTGTTCATGTGCCTCGCCCGACTGTCGGGCATGATCTCCCACCACTACCGTGCGGTGTCCGGCATCGGCGGCCGCGCCTCGCTGAACACGTTCGCGGCCACGGTGGGCGGGTCCGGCGCGGGTAAAACGACCAGCGTGAAGGTGGCCCGGGAGTTCATGCCGGCGCCCGAAGACGACGACTTCCGTGATGGTCTGCCGCTGGGGTCCGGCGAGGGTATGGCCGAGGTTTACATGGGCATGGCCGAGGTGGAGACCGGCGAGATTCACCAGCGTGGCCCCAGCAAGGGGGACCCGGTGGTGACCAAGGTCCGGAAACAGGTCCGGCACAACGCGTTCTTCTACGTCGACGAAGGCGAGACGATCGCCAAGCTCGCCGACCGGAGCGGGTCCACGCTGGGCGAGGCCCTGCGCCGTGCCGCCGTCGGGGAGACGCTGGGGCAGGCGAACGCCACGGAGGACCGGAGCCGGTACGTGCCGGAAGGGTCCTACTCGATGGGGCTCATGGTGGGCTTCCAGCCGAAGACGGCGATGCCGCTGCTGGCCGACGCCGCCACCGGTACCCCCCAGCGGTTCCTGTGGTGCTGGGCGGAGGACAACACGATCCCTTACGAGGAGATCACCAAGCCGGACGTACTGCGGCAGCACCCGGGCTTGAAGCGCCCGACGGGCCCGGTCGACATCACGTTCCCGGAGGGCATCCGTAAGGAGTTGAGGCACCACAAGGTGGCCAAGGCGCGCGGAGACCTTCAGGTGTCCGAACTGGACTCCCACGGACCTCTGATGAAGGTCAAGGTGTCCGCGCTGCTGGCACTGCTGGACAACCGGGAGTTCGTCAACGACGAAGACTGGCGCCTCGCTGAGATCATCTGGCAGTCGTCGTGCGCGGTCAGGGACCACCTCATCGAAGCGGCGAAGCGGCAGGAAGCCGCGGAGCGCCAGCGCCTCGAGGAAGCCCAGGTGGAACAGGCGGTGAAGACGCACTCCGCCAAGTCGGGGCACGACGCCGGCGTGATGCGCGTGGCACGCCGGATTCACCGGGCAGTGGTGGAGAACGGCCAGCCGATGAACCTTGGCGACATCAACAAGAACGTCATCGCCAGCCGGGATCGAAAGCCGTACTTCCGCGCCGCTATCGACTACGCGGAGGCCCAGGGGTGGATCGTCCTTAAGGACGGGAAGGTCTCTGCCGCCGGGTAGCGGTCCGCCAACGACGAACGCCCCCTCCGGAGCCATCGGAGGGGGCGTTCGTCTTTCCGGAAAACCTCGGGCTACCGGCCCCGTGCCTTGGCCCGAGCAGCGTGCAGGGGGTTGTCCTCCTTGCTCTGGGCGGGTTCCACGTAGTGCTTGCGGACGATGGGCGAACCGGGAGTCCAGCGGCCCTGCGCGGTGGGGTCGCCGCCGGCCTCTGAGATCTCCTGGGCGGGCCCGCGGCGGAGTCCGTGGGCGGTGACGGGCCTGGACGGGTCGGAGACGCCGGCCTGGAAGGCGCGGGCCTTCACGATGGCGCCAATGGCGTCCGGGGACAGGAAGTCTCCGCGTTCGGTGCGGCGGGCGGCGGGAAGGTTGCCCCCGCGGGTGATCTGGCGGAACAGGGCCCCCGAGGTGACGCCGTGGGCGTGCAGCTCCCCCAGCCACGCGCGGACGCACCGGACGGGGCAGACGGCCGGGTCGGCCGGGTCGGCCGGCACGAACGTCGTCTCCCCCTTCGCGTCCTGGTCGGTCTTGGAGAAGGCGACGACGACCGTGACGCCGTCGTCTTCCACGGTCAGATTCTCGATGAGCAGGTGGGCGAGCTCTGAGCGGCGGGAGAGCATCCCCCAGCCGAGAGTGAGCAGTGCGGCGTCCCGCAGTGCCTTGGGGCGCTCCCTGGGCGTCGACCAGGTGCAGGTGCCGACCATGGCTGCGAGCATCGATGTGCGGACCGCCGGCGCCTTCCTGGGGGCCTTTCGCTTGGCCCAGTTGCGGGCGTGGCTGCGCAGCATCTCCCGGGCCTGTTTGGTGCCGGGCTGCTGGCCGTCCTGGTGCCACGTGCGGATCGCCGACATGGCGACGTTGATGGTCGCGGGGGAGGCGTCGCGGTCGATGAGGTGGCTCACGTACTCCACGAACGTGGCGGTGGTGCACGGCAGGTGGACGCGGCCGTGGGCCTGGCACCAGGTGCGGAACTGTTCGCGGGCGGACAGGTAGGTGCGGCTGGTGTTCTCCGATCCCGAGGTCTGCACCCGCTGGGCGGTCTTCTGGGTGATGCGGAAGTCGGCTTCGCTGTAGCGGGGAGCGTCGGCGGTGGTGGGGATCGCCTCGCCCGGGGCGAGCATGGTGTGCCGGGTGATAAGCGGCCGCGCCTCGATGTCGGGTCGGACGTCGGGAAGGGCGGCCGGCCGTTCGTCGACCAGTTCGGCGTCGACCACTTCAACGGCGGTGGATTCGTGCACTGCTGATACCCCCTCTAAGTAGCCCTGTATAAGCAATGTTATCCGGGGCTACCACCGGTAGGTACCCCCGACGCGCAACGGTTCGGGATGATGCCGTCTCACCATCGACCCCTGGGGGGAACCATGAACCTGCGCATCACCGCGGCCGCCGTTGCCGTGCTCGCCCTCGCCCTGTCCGGGTGCGCCGGCGGGGACGACGACCCGAAGCCGACGCCGACGTCCAGCAGCGCCACCGCGTCCCCGTCCGTCGACCAGGCCGCCGCGGAGGCCGCGTGCAAGGAAGCGTGGCGGAAGGCCATCAAGGACGGGTCCGTCGACGACGGGTCCGTCTCCGGGGACAACCATCCGGCCGCGTGCGAGGACGTGAAGCGCAGCGCCAAGATGGGCGCCGACGCACTGCGGGAGGCGCGGGAGGCCGGCCGGGAGCTGCTCGAGGCCTGCGCGGAGGACCCCAGCAACCCGGCGTGCGAGGGCGTCCCGGTTCCGTAGGCCCGGACATGGCTCCGCCCCCGAGGTTCTGTGACCCCAGGGGCGGAGCGGTGGGCCGGTGCTGCGATTCCGGCCGGTCCTGTGCTCCGGCGAGCCCTCCCGTTTCGCAGGACCGGGAGGGGTCGCCGGCGGCCGCGCCCTGTGTCGGCGTCAGGGGGCCTCGCCGTTCGTGGAACCGCGTGCCCTCACCCTACTGTGCTTCTGTGCTTCTGTGGTTCTGTGCTCGCTTGCTTCTGTGGCACAGACGCACAGAGACACAGACCTGCGTGCCTCTGTGATCACAGCGAGGCGATAGCGTCCCCGCATGCTGCGAATCGCGTTCATCAACCTCAAGCCGGGCACCGGCAAGACGACGTCAGCCGTGTGGCTGGCGTACGCCTTCCACCGCCGCGGCCTGTCCGTGGCCCTGGCCGACGCCGACCCGGGCGCCTCCGCCCTGGAGTGGTCCGACCAGGCCGACGGCTTCCCCTTCAAGATCGGTGGCCTTCCGGTGCGGGACTTCCACCGGCGGGCCGATGAGTTCGCCACGGACGTGGTGATCGGGGACATCCCGCAGATCGAGGACCACGCCCCGATCGCCCGGTCCGCGATGCGGTGGGCGAACATCCTGGTCGTGCCGGTGGCGCCCACTGGGATCGAGCTGGACCGCATGGCGCCGCTGGGCAACGTCCTCGAGGAGATGGAGGACGTCATGCGGCCCGACGCCAGGACGTGCATCCTGCTGAACCGTGTGGTGTCCGGTGCGGCATCGGGGCCATCGGCGCGGCGGGTACTGACCGGGCAGGGCTACAACGTGCTGTCGACGGCGGTCCCGCGGCTCGAGGTCTTCGCCCAGTCGTTCGGCGCGGAGCCGGACACGAACACCGCGTATGACGCTCTGGCGACGGAACTGCTCGAGGTGGCGCGGTGATGGCGGAGACGGCGGCGCAGCGCGAGGAGCGGATGGCGAAGGCGGCGGCCGGCCGCAACCGGGTGCCGGGGGTCCAGCCTGCGCGGCGGACGGCGGACCGGACGAAGAAGGCCCGGATGACGGTGGACATGCCGCCCGCTCTGCGGCGGCGGCTGAAGTCATGGACGGGATTCGCGGCGACCGAGCTGGACGTGATGGAGGTGGCCGGGGCGGAGGTGGTGCGGATCCTGATTGAGATGCTGACCGCGACGCGGGATGACCCGGCGTGGGACAAGGAGTTCACGCCGGCGCTGGCGCGGCGGGTGCTGGCCGAGGTGGCGCAGCGCCTGGACGAACGGTAGCCACGGGCTTCCGTGCCTCCGTGGCCGCGTGCCTCCGTGCCTCTGTGCCATCGGCCAGGGGGAACGGCGTCAGTGCCAGACGGCATGATGGGGGGAAGGCGTTCGTGGGGAATCGCGGACGGCTGGGGTAGGTGGACGGTGCGCACGAAGGTCCCGGACTGGGAGCGGTCCGGGGCCTTCGTCGTGCCTGGGGTCAGGCGGCGGTGGTGAGGGTGCCGCGGCAGGGGCACCGGTGGGTGCGGCCGGGTGCGGCGGTGGGTTCGGGCTGGGGGGCGCCGCTCATCGTCATGGCCAGGCTGAGGTCGTAGAAGCTGGGCTGCTCCACGGCCATGTAGAAGGCGAGGCGGCGGAGATAGTCGGGGTCGGCTCCGTGAGCCAGGTGGGCCTGGGCCTGGTCGGCGATGTCCTGCCGGTGGACGGCGGCGGGCGGGTGCCGGCGGCAGGTGGCCCAGTGGGCGGCGATGGCGTGGGCGAGGCGGGTGGGCATCGGGGGAATCCGATCCGTCGACGGGACACCCGATCAGCCCGGACCTGGGAGGAAGTCCGGGCCATGACCGGCCCCGCGCCTAGAACAAGCGTGGCACGTATGTCGCCAGATGTTCCCCCTGTCCCCTTCTGGGGGGTGGACATGGGGTGGACAGGGTGGACACGTGGACACGATGTCCACCCCCCCCCTCTCGCACAGTGCGCGAGTGAATATTCATGTCCTTTTTGCCCTTATTAAGTACGGTCCTGAGGGCGATTCTGAGCAACAGGGGGGGTGGACATCGAATGTCCACCCCCCGGATGTCCACCCCTGACGTCCACCCCTGAAAGAGCCTTGCACCTAGGCTCTAGACAATGAACCTAGGTTCATCTAGTGTGGATCACGCAAGCGGCCCCGAACCGGAGCTCTCACCTTCCAGCCGGGGCCTAACGGAACACCTGACGCAACAGGAGCCCGCTGTGACCCACTCTTCCACCCCCCGAGAGCGCCGCGCCCACCGCCGCACCCTCCGCGCCACCGTCCGGACCCGCGCCGCCCAGCACCGCCTGGTCGCCTCCGTCCGCCGCCGGCCCCGCAGCCTCACCACCGTCTGCCTCGCCGCCGGCGTCGACCGCGCCACCGCCTCCGGCACCGCCAACGGCCTCCGCTCCGTCGCCAAGCGCCTCGCCCTGACCCCCGCCGCCGTCGCCCGCACCCGCCGCACCGTCAACGGCGGACGCGCCCACCAGACCCACAACGTCTCCCGCTGGACGCTCGGTCAGGTGCAGGTGCTCATCAGGGCGTACCGCCCGCGTAAGCCCGAGTACCGCGCCGCCGTCGCCCGCCTCGCCGCCCTCTGCACCGCCTGACCACCACCGGCGGGGCTGCCACCATGGGGCCCCGCCGCCCTACTCCCGGAGACACGACCATGACGAACCGCAAACTCACCATGGGCCCGCTCGAGGAAGCCGCCACCGACATCCGCGCCCACGGATACGCCATCGTTCAGACCTCCATCGAGCGCGTACCCGCCCGCTACCGCGGCGCCCAGTGCACCGACCCCGACGGCTGCGAACAGCCCGCAACTCTCGTCACGCTCGCCCTCGCCGAGATCGTCACCCAGCCCAACGGGGCCGGCTTCCGCTTCGCCCGCGACGACGAAGACAACGACCAGGTGTTCGCCGTCCCCGTCTGCCACGCCCACCGCGTCCAGGCCAGTCACGACCTGTACTACACGCTTACGGGCAATGAACGACCCGAAGGCATCCGCGCCTTCGACGTCCCCGGCCAGCACATGAACTGGGACTGACACGCGCCACGCGGCCCCCTCCCCGACTCCACACCGGGCGAGGGGCCGTCCCATGTGCCACGCCACCCGCCACGCTATGAGAGACGCCTCGCACGCCCTACAGGAAGGCACCCGCCATGACCGTGGAACAACTCCTCGACGACCTCATCAGCCGCACCCAAGCCGCCGTCGCCACCATCGCCGGCATCTCCGGAGACATCCAGCTCCACTTCGAAATGCGGGACATCGTGGACACCGTGGAACGCGGCCTGCCCGACGACTACCCCATGCCCGACACCGGGGCCGGCGCGCGCCGCCAGATGATCGAACGCATCGCGGTGCACATCCTCACCGGCGAGTGACGGCCGACGTCCATGTGCCACGCATAGATGTGCCACGCCCGGCCGTTCGAGGCACGCCACCCGCCTCGCCACAACCGGCGCCTCGCAAGCCTTCTGACGCCCGAACAGGCCGCCCCATGAGATAGGCCGCGCCGGGCCCCCGGAGACCGGAATAGCGAAACCCACAAGACGCCGAAACATCGACTCCATCCGCAGGCCCATAAGTCCCGGTATGTCCACCGAACCCGCAAACACATAAGACGTGTGAACAATGGGGGCCGTTCTGAGCGGGGGGAAGCCCGGGACGGATCGGCCCTACGCTGCCCGTAGGGCTGGGCATGCACGGCCCTCCGGACCCCTCCGGACCCATGGGGATGAGACCGGACCCCACCGGACCCCTGGGGACGCTCACACGTAGTGGGCCGCCGTCACATCAGACGCACTCCCTGGGGCTTTCCGTGGACTCTCTACGCAGCGTGCATGCCCGTGTTGCCGCCCTCGCCCGCCACCGCCAGCCGGACGACCCGGACGTGGTCACCGCCCGCGCCCAGCTCGCCGTGTGCCGCGAGGAGACGACCGCGCGCCGCGCGCTGGGGAGCCTGCCGCCGGAAGCGCGCGCCCGGTTCCTGGCCTCACTCCAGGGGGCCACCAGTGTCTGAGTGGAATCTGTCGGTACGCCTCACCGGCCAGGGGACCGGCCTCTCCCGCACCCTCCGCGGCCTCTCCCGCGACGCCAACGCCGCATCCCGCAACGTCAACGCCCTCCGCCGGGACATCGCCCAACTGCGGCGCGCCACCCGCAACCCGGTGAAGCTGCGCCTGGACGTCGACGCCGGACACCTGCGCTCCGACGTACGGGCCGCCCTGTCCACCGCCGGCACCGGCCAAGGCCTCACCGTCGACCTGCGCCTGGGGAACGCCAACAACCTCCGCCGCGAAGTCGCCGCGGCCGTCCGCTGGGCCGCCTGGGGCCACCGGATAGAGATCCCCATCGGCCTGCGCGACCCCATGCAACTCCGCAGGGACGTCACCGCGGCCGTCAGGTGGGCGCAGGACGGGCAGACGATCCGCCTCCGGACCGACGTCGACACCAGCGCCCTGCGGGGCCTGCGCGCCGCCCTCCCCGGCGGGAGCAGCGGCGGCGGTGACCCCCTCGGTATCCAGCTGGGCAGTCTCGTCCCCATGGCCACCGCGGTGGTCCCCCTGATCGCCGGCCTCGCCGCGAACCTGACCACCCTCCCGGCCGCGTTCGGTTCGGCCGCCCTCGGGGCCGGCGCGTTCGGCGCCGCGATCGGCGGCCAGGCGGAGGAGCTGGGGGAGCTCGCCGACGCGGAGAAGGCGTACGCCGACGCCGTACGGGAGCACGGGCGTAGCTCTCTCGAGGCCGCTCAGGCGCAGCTCGCCTACCAGCAGCAGCTCGCCGCGATGCCGGAGGAGACGCAGCGCGCGGCGATGGCCATATCCACCCTGAAGGAAGACTTCCAGGGCTGGTCGGATGAGATGTCCGCCTTCACGATGGAGCCGGTCACCAAGGGCGCCACGCTCCTCGGGGAGCTCCTGCCGCGCCTGTCGCCCGAGGTGGAATCGTTCTCGGAGCAGATGAACCGGCTGATGGACGTCGCCGGTGGTGGTGTCGCCTCCGGGGCGTTCGACCGGATCGCGGACGATGTCGCCCGCCTCACCGACTCCCAGCTGGACTCCTTCACGGACTCCGTGATCCACCTCATGCGGGTGATCTCCGAAGGGGACGCGGACGACGGCGTCATCGGGCAGATCGTCGACTACATGCGGGAGAACGGGCCGCAGGCGCGCGCCGCGCTGGACGCCATCGGTGATGCGATCGGCACGCTCGCCCAGGGCGCGGCGCAGGCCGGCCCCATCATGCTGACACTGGTGACCGCTGCCGCCCGTCTGGTGGCTGCGCTGCCGCCCGAGGTCGTCGCGGTGATCCTTCAGGCTGCTGCCGCCCTGAAACTCCTTCAGCTCGCCGGGGCGGGCGCTGCCGCCGCTGCCGCCGGGTACGGGCGGGTGCGTACCGCGCTGCTGGGGCTCGCCGCAGCGTCCACGGCCGCCGGTGGTGGCCTGGCGGGCCTGCGGGCGGCGTTCCTGGCCCTCGGTACAGCGGCGAAGGCGTCCGTGGTCCTCGCCGGTATCGGGGCGCTGGTGTACGCCGTCTCCGAACTCTCGGACATGGGGGAGCAGGCGCCGCCAAACGTCGACAAGCTCACCACCAGCCTCGGGAAGCTGGGCGCTACCGGGAAGGTCACCGGGGAGGCCGCGAAGGCGTTCGGGAAGGACTTCGGGGAGCTCCGCGACCAGATTGACAAGGTGCTGGACCCGTCCGTGACGGACAGCATCAACAACTGGGGGGCGGACATCACCGGCGGGCTGCTGGACGCCTCCGACGCCACGGAGAAGTTCAACGGCTCCATGGACTCCATCGACGAGTCGCTGACCAACCTGGTGCGCGGAGGCAAGGCCGACCTTGCCGCGGCCGCGGTGGAGAACATGCTGAAGGGCATGGACCCGGGCCAGGCCGCCAAGTTCAAGGGCGCGCTGGACGGCTACAACTCCGCGGTGGAAGACCTGCGCTTCGAGCAGGAGCTTGCCGCGCAGTCCATGGGCATCTTCGGTGCGGCGGCGCAGGACGTGTCCGCGAAGCTGAACGCACAGAAGGGCGCAGCCGACGGGCTCCGCGCCAGCATCCTCGCCCTGAACGAGACGAACCGGGCCG
>Ga0247819_10000601_pt1 | contig 20961 bp, 15 predicted proteins | sample 13C_Xylose_Day6_FD_193428 | JGI IMG/M metagenome (GOLD analysis project Ga0247819, IMG submission 193428) | Soil microbial communities from agricultural site in Penn Yan, New York, United States - 13C_Xylose_Day6 | ecosystem: Environmental > Terrestrial > Soil > Agricultural land | place: USA...
CCTGGCCAGCTGCTCGGCCGCGAGCAGCTCGACAACGGCGCCCAATGGCTGGGTCTGCTGCTCGACAGCCCCGACACCGTCCTGGCGCTGGCGCCCGACCACGCACGACTCAAGGCCCTGGGGCAGAAAGTCGGCGTGGCCGCGCTCTACCCCGCGCCCGACAGCTCGCTGCTGGTGCGGCGCTCCAGCCGCGAAGCACGCGCCTTCGCCACGGCGCCCGCGCAAACCGCAAGGCCCGCGGTGCAGCTGGAAGTGCGCGCCTTCGCGGCCGCGACCGGCATCAACGAAGACCCGGTCACGGGCAGCCTCAACGCCAGCCTGGCGCAATGGCTCACGGCCGAAGGCCGGCTGCAGGCGCCTTACATGGCCAATCAGGGAAGTTGTCTGGGACGTGACGGCTGGGTCCACGTGCATGCCGACGCGCAAGGGCAGCTCTGGGTTGGCGGCCATACCGTGGGCTGCATTCAAGGCACGGTCCTGCTGTAACCGCTGCCGTCCCGCAAGTGACAAAGGGCGCAAAACCCGTCGCTTGCGTGACTTGCGGCGCTGGGCGGCCTGCCCACAATCCGGCCCATGGGAACCCTCTACCTTGTGCGCCACGGCCAGGCCTCGTTTGGCGCCGACGATTACGACCAGCTCAGTGCGCGCGGCCGCCAGCAGGCCCAGCGCCTGGGCGAATACTGGCGCGAACGCGGGCTGGTATTCGATACCGTGCTGGTCGGCAGTCTGCGCCGCCATGCGCAGACACTGGAAGGCATCAGCGCCGGCCTGCAGGGGCTGGCCGCACCGGTCATCACCCTGCCCGGCCTCAACGAATACGACAGCCATGCGCTGCTCACCGCCATCCACCCGCAGCCCCTGCCCAAGCCCGACACGCCCGAACTGTTCCGCCAGCATTTCCGCCTGCTGTGCGATGCGCTGGCGCAATGGATGGCCGGAGTGATCAGCCCCCATGGCATGCCCAGCTGGGACGAGTTTTCGGCCGGCGTGCACGCTGCGCTGGAACGGGTGCGGCATGAGCATGCCGGACAGAACGTGCTGCTGGTGAGCAGCGGCGGCCCGATCTCCACGGCCATAGGCCAGGTACTGGGCTCCACGCCCGAAGCCACGATTGCGCTGAACATGCGCATCCGCAACAGCGCCGTGACCGAGTTCAGCACCAGCCCCAAGCGGCTGATGCTGCAGACCTTCAACGCCTTGAACCACCTCGACAGCGATGCGCACCGCGATTGGGCAACGTACGCCTGAAGTTAAGCACCCCCTGAGCGTCTTCGACGCTTCCCCCTCTCAACCTCCGGTGGAGGGGGACGACACCAGCGCTGCGGGGCGGCCCTTGCGCGGTGTACCCTTGCTGAGACACGCCAGTCTCATAGGCTGTAGACAAAACAATCCACCAGCCGGGTCATTCCTGTTTTTGAGGTACAACGTGGCATGACCACCCTTTCCGACCCGCCCTGCGTGACCCTGCACCTGGGCACGACCCAGGGCTGGCTCGCGCTTTCCGAAGACGAGCGCTACGACCTGCCGCTGGGGCTGCACACGCTGGTTCAGCACCGCTTCCAGGGCCGCATGCCCGATGCGCTGGCGCTGGAGCTGGGCATAGAGGAGGTCGAAGACGCCATCATGCCCGCCGGGCCCTGGCTGCCCCGGCCCGTGTGGCTGCAGACCCACGACGCGCTGCTGCACGCCATCGCCGGCGTCGCCGCGGCCGAGAACGTGCTCACGCGCGAGGCGGTGGAGCAGCTGTTCGAGCGCCTCGCGCGCCAGGCCGAGCGCGCGGGCCCACCCGATGCGCTGCTGCCGCAGGACCCGCTCTGGGCCGCGGCCCTGCTGGTGCTGCGTGAATGCATGCACCATTGGCAGGTGCAGGAACTCCACCTCGCGGGTATTGCCGCTTAGCGGTCCTTAGCACCATGACCGCCCACTGGCTCTGAAACTGGCGCGCCCCAGCAAGGAGGCAGCGAGGAAGGGCCGCCCCGCACCGAGGCTGCCGTCCCTAGCCGGGCGCCCCCCTCCACCGCAGGTTGAGAGGGGGAAGACGGGGCGCGCCTAGCGCGAAGCGGCTCAGGGGGTGTTTTTCAGTAAGGCCGTGCTTCATCGACGATCGTCGAGTCTGGCAGCGCATGGATTTCCTGCAGCAGCTGGGCCAGGCCCTGGGCCGACGCTTCGACCATGGCCTGGCCGCGCTCGGCCGTCGCCGCGGCCGCATTGCCCACCGCGCCCGCCGGGTTGTAATCCTGTATCGCCCAGCCCATCTTGGCGCTGCGGCCGTTGCCCAGCAGCGGGTAGAGCTTGGACCGGTCTTCGGAAGTGGACGCGAAATTGCGCGCGTGCTCCATGCCCACCGTCTGCGGCGCCAGGTGCAGCATCATCGAGGTCTCGACTTCGCCGCCATGGATGCCGAAACGGTGTTCGTGCGCGCAGAACTGCTGGTTGGCCGCGTCGCCCGCGAGTCCGAACCAGCTCGTGCTGTAGACCAGCAGGCGGTGCTTGATGCGCAGTTCGCGTGCCACGATGTCCATGGCGCTGACCTGGCCGCCATGGCCGTTGAAGATCAGCAGCTTGCGCACGCCGGCGCGCGCCACGCAGGCGCCGATTTCCGTCCACAGCGCGATCAGCGTCGCGGGCTCCAGCGTCAAGGTGCCGGGATAGGCCGTGTGCTCCATGCTCAAGCCGATGTTCTGCGGCGGCAGGCACAGCAGCGGCAGGTCATCGGGCAGCAGCGGCAGCGCCGCATCGATCACGCCCTGGGCCAGGGTGGCGTCCACCGACAAGGGCAGGTGCGGGCCATGCTGCTCCACCGCAGCCACCGGCAGCAGGGCCACCGTGCGGGCCGCGAGCCCGTTGGTTTGTGCCGCGGCGAAGTCGCGCGCTGAGGCCTGGGCCCACCAGCGCGAAGGCCAGCGGGGCGGGGGTGCGGAAGAAGACTTGGGCATGCCCGCCATGGTAGTGCAGATGCCCGCCACAGCAGACTTCGGCCGGCCAACGCACAATGCGCCATGGCCTCCTCCTCGACCCGCGACCTGACCCAAGGACCGATAGGCAAGACCCTGCTGGTCTTTTCCCTGCCCATACTCGCCGGCAACGTGCTGCAGTCGCTCAACGGCTCGGTCAATGCCATCTGGGTCGGCGGCTATCTGGGCGAGGCCGCGCTCACGGCCACGGCGAATGCCAACAACCTGCTGTTCGCGCTGATCGGCCTGGTGTTCGGCGTGGGCATGGCGGCCACCATCCTGGTCGCCCAATCCATGGGCGCGCACAACCTGCCGCAGGCCAAGCGCGTGATCGGCACCAGCGCCACGCTGTTCGGCGCGGCCTCGATCGCCATTTCCATCCTGGGTTGGCAGTTGTCGGCCCGCATCCTGGACTGGCTGGGCACGCCCACCGAAGCCATGGCCCTGGCCGAGGCCTATCTGCGCGTGATTTTCCTGGCCATTCCGCTGATGTACCTGTTTGCCTTTGTCTCGGCCGTGATGCGCGGCGCGGGCGACACGCGCACGCCGTTTTATTTCCTGCTGCTGGTGGTGGTGCTCGACACCGCGCTCAACCCGCTGTTCATTTTCGGCTGGGGACCGGTGCCGCGCATGGGCATCAGCGGCTCGGCCATGGCCACGCTGGTCGCCAACAGCATCAGCTTCACCGCCATGCTGTGCTGGCTGCGCTGGCGCCGCCACCCCCTGTGGATAGGCGCGGGCGAACTGCAGCTGTTCCTGCCCGACGCGCGCATTCTGCGGGCCTTGATCGTCAAGGGCCTGCCCATGGGCGCGCAGATGGTGATGATTTCCATGGCCATGCTGATGTTGATGGGCATGGTCAACAGCCATGGGGTGGAGCTGTCCTCGGCCTATGGCGCGGCGCTGCAGCTGTGGACCTATGTGCAGATGCCGGCCATGGCCATAGGCGCGGCCTGCTCGGCCATGGCCGCGCAGAACGTGGGCGCGCGCCTGTGGGGCCGCGTGGACGCCACGGCCCGCGCCGGCGTGCTGTGCAATGTGCTCATGACCGGCACGCTGATCCTGCTGGCCGTGGTCTGGGACCGGCAGGTGCTGTCGCTGTTCCTGCCCGCGGGCAGCGCCGCCCTGGAAAAGGCCCGCCACCTCAACCACATCGCCATCGGCTCCTTCCTGTTCTTTGGCGTGACCTTTGTGATTTCGGGCGTGGTGCGCTCCACGGGCGCGGTGGTCGCACCGCTGGTCATCCTGGGCCTGGCCTTGTGGGGCGTGCGCGTGCCCGTGGCCCAATGGATGCAGCCGGCCTGGGGCGTGGATGCGATCTGGTGGAGCTTTCCCATCAGTGCCGGCTGCGCCATGCTGATGTCGCTGGCGTATTACCGCTGGGGCGGCTGGCGCCAGGCGAGCATGCTCGAGCCCGCCGAAGACCGCGTAGCCACACCCGCCGAAGTGGCCGGACTGCCGCCGACGCCAGTCTGCGCCCAGCCACCCACGCCGGACCGGATCGCACCGGCCCAGTAAACCCGGCCCGCCCGCGCGCGCTACCATTCCAGGGCACTGACCCTGGCTTGGCCGGCCGGCAGACCCATCGTTTTCCTGAATCAGCACGGTCGGCGAGGAACCAAACCGCCCTGGCCTGGCTCCTACCTTGCGAACATGATCTACAGCCTCCTCCTTCGTCGCCGCTCCTGGAGCCCTGCCGCCTGGCTGCTCGCTCTGGCCGCCATCCTCCTGTGCTCCCCCAGCTGGGCCCAGATCCAGCTGCGCAGCAGCCTGACCACGGCCGGCGCGGCCGGCCCTGTCGTCACCACCCCGCGCGCGCGCGTCGAACTGGTGGCCCAGGCGCCCGACGGCGTGGCGCCCGGCAAGCCCCTGTGGCTGGGCCTGGCCGTCGCCCACCAGCCCGGCTGGCATACCTACTGGAAGAACCCCGGCGACTCCGGCCTGCCCACGCAGCTGCAATGGCAGCTGCCGGCCGGCCTGAGCGCCGGCGAGATCGACTGGCCCGTGCCCGAAGCCATTCGCGTCGGCCCGCTGCTCAACTACGGCTACGAAGGCCGGCTGCTGCTGCCCGTCCCCATCACGGTGGCCCCCGACTTCCAGGCCCCGGCCGGCGATGCGCTGACCATACGCCTGCACGCCAGCTGGCTGATCTGCCGCGTGGAATGCATTCCGGAAGAAGGCGACTTCGAGTTGCAGCTGCCGGTGCGCAGCGCCACCGCCACGCAGGCCGACGCCTTTGCCGCCGCCCAGGCCCGGCGCCCCACCGACATCGCCGGCCAGAGCACGGCCAGCGTGCAGGGCGAGCGCCTGCAGCTGCGCATTGCCGGCCTGCCCGCCCAGTTGCAAGGCCAGCCCTTGACGCTGTACCCCGAAGCGCCTGAAGTCCTGCAACACGCGGCCATCGAAGGAAGCGACTGGAAACAGGCCTGGGACGGCGCCGTCTGGACCGCCGACTGGCCGCTGTCGACCATGCGCGGCGAAACGCCTGCGCAACTGCCCGTGGTCCTGACGCTGGCAAAACCGTCAGCCGACGGCACCGGCCCGGCCGCCTGGCGCGCCGTCGCCACGGTACAAGGCCGCTGGGACAGCGTGCCCGTGGCCGGCGTCTCGCCGGCGCTCGCGGCCGCGCTGGCCGCCAACGCCGCCAACGCCCAGCCCGCGGCTGCGGCGCCGGCCGCCAGCAGCGCCAGCCTCTGGTTCGCACTGCTGGGCGGCCTGCTCGGCGGTCTGATCCTCAACCTCATGCCCTGCGTGTTCCCGGTGCTGGCCATCAAGATCGTGGGCTTTTCCCGCCACGGCCAGGACCAGCGCGCGCAGCGCCTGAGCGGCCTGGCCTATGGCGCGGGCGTGGTGCTGTCGTTCCTGGCGCTGGGCGGCCTGCTGCTGGCGCTGCGCGCGGCCGGCCAGCAACTGGGCTGGGGCTTTCAGTTGCAGTCGCCAGGCCTGGTCGCGGCCATGGCGGCGCTGTTCACCCTGCTGGGGCTGAACCTGACCGGCATGTTCGAATTCGGCCAGATGCTGCCCAGCCGCTGGGCCAACGCCCATGCCCGCCACCCCGTGGGCGAGGCTTTTCTTTCGGGCGTGCTGGCCGTGGCCATTGCCTCGCCCTGCACCGCTCCTTTCATGGGCGCTTCGCTGGGACTGGCCATCGACATGCCCGCCGCCCAGGCGCTGACGGTGTTTGCCGCCTTGGGCATAGGCATGGCTCTGCCCTTCGTGCTGGCCAGCTGGATTCCCGCCCTGGTGCGCTGGCTGCCGCGCCCTGGCGCCTGGATGCTCACTTTCCGCCGGGCCATGGCTTTCCCCATGTTTGCCACCGTGGCCTGGCTGGTCTGGGTGCTGGGCCAGCAAAGCGGCGTCGACGGTGCGGGCGCGCTGCTGCTGCTGCTGGTCGTCCTCAGCGCCCTGGTCTGGGCCTTCACCCTGGGCGGCAAGACCCGCTGGCTGCTGGGCGGATTTCTGCTGCTGCTGGCACTGTGGCTGGGCAGCGCTTTCGGCCCCCACATCACGCGTGCGACGCCCGTGCCTGGCGCAGCGCCCACGGCCAGCGCCGACGGCTGGCAGCCCTGGACGACCGGCCGTGTGGAGGAGCTGACGGCGGCCGGCACGCCGGTGTTCGTCGATTTCACGGCCGCCTGGTGCGTGACCTGCCAGGTCAACAAGCACACTACGCTCAACCGCGACGACGTGCGCGCGGCATTCGCCGAGCGCGGCGTGACCTTGCTGCGCGCCGACTGGACCCGGCGCGACCCGGCCATCACCGCCGCGCTGACGGCCCTGGGGCGCAGCGGCGTGCCGGTGTATGTGCTGTATGCCCCCGGCAAGCCCCCGCTGGTCATGACCGAGTTGCTGTCGCCGTCCGACGTGCTGGCCTCCTTGAAAACCCTGTAAGCGTCAGACTACACCGCAAACCGGGCATGCCGGCCTAGACTGGAGACATGCTGCATGCACCTGCAGCGTGCCGCGACGCCCGCAAGGGCATGCCGGCCTTGTCCACCAGGAGGTTTGCCATGACCGCTGCACTGCGCCACCGCCACATTTCTCTGGACTCCAACCCGCTGTGCAAGCCCGCAGCGCAGCGCTGGCGCTACGGACTGCTGGCCCTGCTGGTAGCCTGCCTGGCGATCGCCGGCGCGATCCTGCCCAGGGTCTGGCGCCTGCTCGACATTTTCGACCACCTGCCCAAGATGGCCTGGATGCAGTCCCTGCTCGCCCAGTGGCCTGTCCTGAGCTGGTCGCTGATGCTGGTCTGGGGCACGGCCGTGTCCCTCGCGCTGATCGCCACGCTGGCCCTGCACTGGCATTGGCGGGGCGCGGTCCTGGTCGCCGGGCTCACGCTGTGGGCTGTACTCTGGTACGTGCACATGCCGAACGTGGACCAATGCCACGCGCTGTACGACCCGAGCACCGCCTGCAATACCTGGCAGTGGGTATTCAGCCTCAGCCTGGCCCTGGGCACCGCGTTCTACATGTTCGCCATTTTCCTGCTGGGCCTCTTCGCGCTGGGCCTGCTGTTCACCCGCCCTGGCGAGCTGTCCGAAGACACGCCGGAAGAATAACGCTCAGTCCCCGCGCTGACGGCGGTAGCGCGCGGGCAGGTCTTGCATGCGCGCCATCAGCGGCAGGTCGGCGGTCTGGAAATCCGGGTCCCAGGCCGGTGCGCCCAGCACCTTGGCGCCCATGCGCAAATACCCCAGGATCAAGGCCGGTGGCTGCACGCTCACCGCCGCGGCGCTGCCCTGGGCTGGCAAAGGCAGGGCCGTGCGCGGCGTCACCTGCATGCCGGGTTCGGCCAGAAAGCGCGTGCCCAGCTGCTGCCAGATGGCGGCCGCGCCCTCTCCATAGGCCAGGCCCGGGTGGTACATGGGCATGCTCGCGCAGCCCAGCATGGCTTCGAGCCGGTTGCGTTGCATGAACTCGGCCAGCGCACCCCACAGCGCCACGATGGTCGCTCCACTGCGCCAGTCGGCGTGCACGCAGCTGCGGCCCAGCTCCACCAGGCGCGGACGCCAGGCATCCAGGGGTGCCAGATCGAACTCGTTGTCGGCATACAGGCCGCCCGCGCGCCGGGCTTCGACGGGCGTCAGCAGCCGGTAGGTACCGACCACCATGCCGCTGACCGCATCGCGCACCAGCAGGTGCTCGCAGTAGGCATCGAAATGGTCCATGTCGTGCCCCGGCAGCTCCGTGGGCAGGCGCGCGCCCATTTCCTCCATGAACACCTGATAGCGCAGGCGCTGGGCCTCGCGTACCTCGTCCAGGTGACGCGCCCACTGCACTTGCAGCCGGGCCGGTGCGACGGCGCCGGGCGAGCGCAGCAAGGCGGGCAGAGGCTGTGGCCGGGCCGGCATCCAGCTGGCGGGCGAAACGACTTGGGGGTTCGAGTCCATACAGTCTCCCTGGCGCGGTACGCATTGAATTGGCGTGATACCGGGATCGGGTGGGCGATGGGTAACCGCATCGCTCCCCTTTTTTCAGCCCCGGCTCACGCTATGCATTGTTCGCCAGCGATGTGACAGCCCCGTGATGAGGCAGTGACAATTCCATGTCTTATCGGGCCAAGCCCTGAATCACCAGCGCATTGACGATGTCGATAAAAAACCCGCAGACCAGGGGCACGACGATGAACGCCCGGTGGGCCGCGCCGTGGCTGTGGGTCACGGCCGTCATATTGGCCATGGCCGTGGCCGTCGAGCCCAGCGCGATACCGCCAAACCCCGAACAGATCACGGCCGCCTCGTAGTCGCGGCCCATGCAGCGAAACACCACCAGGATGGTGAAGGCCACGGTGAGCGCCACCTGCAGCACCAGCACCGTCAACACAAAGCCCATCACGCCGCTGAGCATCCACAGCTGCAGGCCCATCAGCGCCATGGTCAGGAACAGCCCCAGGCAAATCTCCGAGATCAGCGCCAGTCCCTGGCGTATGCCCAGCCAGTGGTGGGTATCGCCCGGCCCGCCGACCAGCCAGCGGCCCAGCAGATTGCGCAGCAGCATGCCGGCCATCAGGCAACCGACGAACATCGGCAGCTGCAAGCCCAGCCGGTGGAACAGCGGCGTGACCACTTCACCCAGCATCAGCGCCATGTTCAGCCACAGCAGGGCACGCAGCACGCCGACGTAATCCAGCGGCGGACTCTTGTGCTCCACCGTCACGCCGACATCCAGTGCGCCGACGCCGCCCACCAGACTATGGCGGCGCATCAGGTAGCTGGCCACCGGCCCGCCAATGGTGCAGGCGACGATCAGGCCCACCATGTTGCTGGCCATGCCCAGCTCGACGGCATTGGTGATGCCCAGCCGCTCGACAAACTCCGGCCCCCAGGCCAGGGTGGTGCCGATACCGCCCGTCAGCGAGATCGATCCGGTCATCAGGCCCGCGCGCGGGTCCAGCCCGAACACGCCGGCCACGCCCATGCCCAGCAGGTTCTGCAGCACGATGAACAGCGAAGCCAGGCCCAGCAGCCACAGCAGGGGCCGCCCGCCCTCGCGCAAGGTGCGCAAGTCCGACTTGAGCCCTATGCCGGCGAAGAAGTACAACAGCAGCATGTCGCGCACGCCGAGGTCGAACTCCAGGCGCAGGCCCAGCACCAGGTAAGCCATGCCCACCACGCAGGCGCACAGAAAGCCTCCGACCATGGCTTCAGGAATGCTGTAGCGGCGCAGCAAGGCCGAGTGCTGGCTCAATTTCTGTCCGATGAAGAACAACAAAATGGCCAGGGTAAAACTTTGAAAAGCAGGTACGGTCATCGTCTCAGGCAAAGTCACGAACACTCCATCTTTCAAGCGCCTCAACGGCAGACCCTGAGCGAAAAAAAGCTGCCATTGTGCATGTTGATAGAAGGGTTATCCAGTGGAATTTACTGCCCCTGGCTTTGCCTGCGAAAAGCCCTATCCGTTAGACTTACCGGTTGCCCCGAACCAACCATCGACCGTTTGACCAGGCCTGCAAGCGGCCTGCCCAAGCGCCGTCCATGGCCGTCGGATGCGCCCTCGCGGCCCAGCATCCGGCCCGGCCGAGCCCCCTATGTGAGTGAGCACCATGTCTTTTGCCCCCCTTCAAAACGACACTTTCCTGCGCGCCTGCCGCCGCCAGGCCACCGACTACACCCCGCTGTGGCTGATGCGCCAGGCGGGTCGCTACCTGCCGGAATACAAGGCGACGCGCGCCCAGGCCGGCAGCTTCATGGGCCTGGCCACGAATGTGGACTACGCCACGGAAGTGACGCTGCAGCCGCTGGAGCGCTTTCCACTCGATGCCGCCATCCTGTTCAGCGACATCCTGACCATTCCCGATGCCATGGGCCTGGGCCTGAGCTTTGAAGCCGGCGAAGGCCCGCGCTTTGCCAAGGTGGTGCGCGACGAGGCCGCCGTGGCCGCGCTGGCCGTGCCCGACATGGACAAGCTCAGCTACGTGTTCAACGCCGTGACCTCGATCCGCCGCGCCCTCAACGGCCGCGTGCCGCTGATCGGCTTTTCGGGCAGCCCCTGGACACTGGCCTGCTACATGGTCGAAGGCCAGGGCAGCAGCGACTACCGCCTGGTCAAGAGCCTGATGTACGCGCGCCCCGATTTGATGCACCGCATCCTGAGCGTGAATGCCGACAGCGTGGCCGCCTATCTGAATGCGCAGATTGACGCCGGCGCCCAGGCCGTGATGATTTTTGACAGCTGGGGGGGCGTGCTGGCCGACGGCTGCTTCCAGGAGTTCAGCCTGGCCTATACGCACCGGGTGCTGGCCCAGCTCAAGCGCACCGGCCCGGACGGCAGCGACGTCCCCCGCCTGGTCTTCACCAAGGGTGGCGGCATCTGGCTGCCGGAAATGAAGGACCTGGACTGCGAAGTCCTGGGACTGGACTGGACCGCCAACCTGGGCAAGGCCCGCGCCATCGTCGGCGGCGAAGTCGGCGGCCCGGGCAAGGCACTGCAAGGCAATATCGACCCGAACGTGCTGTTTGCCGCGCCAGAGCAGGTGGCAGCCCAGGCCCGCGCCGTGCTCGACAGCTTCGGCAAGCCGCATACCGACCGCAACACCTGCGGCCCTACGCACATTTTCAACCTGGGCCACGGCATCAATCAGTTCACGCCGCCCGAGCATGTGTCGGCGCTGGTGGAGACCGTGCACAGCCACTCGCGGGCCATGCGCCAGGCTTGAGCAGGCTTGCGGCATGCAGGTCAAGGTGAGCAAGCGCCCACCTTGACCGCATGCCAGCCATGATCAGTTATGCACAGCGCTGGGGCATGCACGCATGCGTTGATCCAGCTTGGTGCAGCAACAGAGCGGCAAGTAAAAGATCCGACAGAGATATATAAGTCGTTGATTTAAAAAGAGATTTTTTTACGTACCAGGTGACACCAAAGCCAGCCGATCCAAAGCAGCGCGGGTATTGCGCCCTGGTCGCCAGCCCTTGTGCACAAAGTTATCCACAGATTTTTCGACAGCCCGGCAAAAAAGCCCTGAAATCAAGGACTTGCAGCGGGTTTGTCGGATTTTCCTGCGAAGCCGTCGCCTCTGGTCGCAAAAAAGCGGGGGTTAAAGGCTCTTGACACCGCCCCCCTTGTCGACTTATGCACATTAATCTGCGAGCGACAGCCTCGATTTTCAGACCATTTCAGCACTGTGACAGGCTCTGGGCAACGCATGCAAGCTATTGTTTTATAAGAAAAATCCTTGTAATCCCGAAATACCCGAGGTGAAGCTCCCGCGGGACGCCGGTCCACTTGCCCCCGCCTGGCCCCACAATCCCCACAAAGTTATCCACAGAAAACCGCGGAAACTGGGGAATCACCGGATTCCCCACCCCAGCATGTTCCCCTGCTGCGCGGCCTCCAGCCTGCTGTCCACCATGCCCGCCCTTTTCCCCGTCCACATCGCCCTGCAAATGCCGGCCCATAGCGGCGTCGGCCATCTGCTGACCTATGCGGCCGGCAGCCCCCTGCCGCCGGGAACGCTGGTGCGGGTGCCGCTGGGCCGGCGCGAAATGCTGGGCGTGGTCTGGGACAGCCCCGGTGATGCCCAGGCCCTGCCCGAAGGCACGCAGTTGCGGGCCGTGGCCAGCGTGCTCGAAGGGATCACGCCCCTGCCCGACGCCTGGCGCCGGCTGGTGGCTTTCGCCGCACGCTACTACCAGCGCAGCATTGGCGAAATCGCCATGGCGGCACTGCCGCCGCAGCTGCGCGAGCTGTCGAGCGAGCAGCTGGCGCGGCGCCTCAAGCCGGCCAAGGTACCCAAGACCGCTGCCGCGGCGCAGGCCGCCGCCGCGCCGCTGCCCCTGGTGGCGCTCAGCGCCGAGCAGCAACAGGTGGTCGAACAGATCGCGGCCGGCAAGGCCGGCGAGCGGCCGTTCCTGCTCTACGGCAGCACCGGCAGCGGCAAGACCGAGGTCTACCTGCGCTGTGTGCAGACCGCGCTCGACGCCGACCCCACGGCCCAGGCCCTGGTGATGGTGCCCGAAATCAACCTCACGCCCCAGCTCGAAGCCCGCTTCATCGAGCGCTTTGCGCCGCAGTACGGCGCGGGCGCCGTGGTCAGCATGCACAGCGGCATGACCGGTCCCCAGCGCCTCAAGAGCTGGCTGGCCGCACACACCGGCGCCGCCCGCATCGTGCTGGGCACGCGCATGGCGGTGTTTGCCAGCCTGCCCGGCCTCAAAGTGATCGTCGTCGACGAAGAGCACGATGCGAGCTACAAGCAGCAGGAAGGCGCGCGCTACTCGGCACGCGACCTGGCCATCTGGCGCGCGCGCGCCCAGGGCGCGCAGATCATCCTGGGCAGCGCCACGCCGTCGTTCGAAAGCTGGCACGCCAGCCGCCCGCCGTCCGAGGACGACCCGCAGGGCGGACGCTACCTGCGGCTGCACATGCCCAGCCGCATCGGCGCCGCGGCCCTGCCCAAGGTGCGGCTGGTCGACATGACCCAGCAGCCCAAACGGGCGGTGTTCTCCCCACCGCTGATGGCGGCCATCACCGAGCGGGTGCAGCGCGGCGAGCAAAGCCTGGTGCTGCTCAACCGCCGCGGCTTCGCGCCCGTGCTGTACTGCGCCGACTGCGAATGGAAAAGCGACTGCCCGCATTGCAGCGCCCACCAGGTGTTCCACAAGGGCGACCGCACGCTGCGCTGCCACCACTGCGGCTTCACCCAGCGCGTGCCCGTGGCCTGCCCGTCCTGCGGCAACCCCGACATCCTGCCGCTGGGCAAGGGCACGGAGCAGCTCGAGGAAGAGCTCGCGCGCCTGCTGCGCAACGTGCAACGCCCCGACCACGAACCCGCGCGCGTGGCCCGCATCGACGCCGACACCACCAAGGCCAAGGGCGCGCTCGAAGAGCAGTTGGCGCAAATGCATGCAGGCGACATCGACGTGCTGGTCGGCACGCAGATGGTGGCCAAGGGCCATGACTTCCGGCGCATCACCCTGGTCGCGGCCGTGCAGCCCGACAACGCGCTGTTCTCCAACGACTACCGCGCATCCGAGCGGCTGTTCTGCCTGCTGATGCAGGCCGCCGGCCGGGCCGGTCGCGACGCCGACTACCTGCTGGCCAACGGCAGCCGCGCCGAAATGTGGATACAGACGCGCGACCCGCAGCACGCGGTGTTCACGGCCCTGCGCAGCCATGACTACCCGGCGTTCGCCGCGCAGCAGTTGCAGGAGCGCGCAGACGCGGGCATGCCGCCTTTTGCCTACCAGGCGCTGGTGCGCGCCGATGCGCGCACCCAGGAGGACGCCCAGGCGTTTCTGCGCGCCGCCAGCCAGGCCGCGCGCGACGCCCAGCTGCCCGGTCTGGATGACGTGTTTCTTTTCCCGCCGATTCCCATGACCATCCAGCGCGTGGCCAACGTCGAGCGCGCACAAATGCTGCTCGAAAGCCTGGACCGCACGGCGCTGCAGCGCTTCCTGCACGCCTGGCAGCCGCTGCTGCACCAGCTGCGCGCCCAGCCCGAGCACCGGCCGCTGGTGCGCTGGCTGGTGGATGTGGATCCACTGGCGATCTGAGGCCCCCACGCTCGCCCACTGACGTGTGGCTCGCTGCCCCCCAAGGGGGCCGTCCGCCGCCTTGGGGCGGCCCGGCGGCGGCGGATTGAGACCTCCACGCTCGCCCACTGGCACGTGGCTCGCTGCCCCCTTGCTGGGGCGGGGGGGCGCGCCAGTTGCACTGGCTATCGCCCTAGTGTCAAAGGCATGACAGGCCCATGGCTTTGGGCCTTGCCAATACGGCCACGGCGGTACATCCTGGCGCCTTGGCTGGTGCGCTGCGGTGCCGCCGAGGCGCGAACCATCCTGTGCTGGAGTCTTTCACCATGAATGCTTCCCCCCCACCTCTGTGGCGCCTTGCCCTGTGCAGCGCCGTCCTGGTTCTGAGCGCGTGCACGACGGCCCCGCCTTCCAGCACGCAGGACGCACAGGCGAGCACCATGCCGACGCCCATGGCCGCGCCAGCCCCCGTTGCCGCGGCGCCTGCGCCCGCCCTGCCCCATGTGGTGGTGCTGGCCACGGGCGGCACCATCGCCGGCGCGGGCGCCTCGACCGCGAGCAGCGCCACCTACCAGGCCGCCAAGGTGCCCGTGGAGCAATTGCTCATCGGCCTGCCCGAGCTGGGCAAGGTCGCGCGGGTGTCGGGCGAGCAGGTGTTCCAGATCGCCTCGGAAAGCTTCACCAACCAGCATTTGCTGACGCTGGCCCGTCGCGTGCAGGCGCTGGTGCGCCAGCCGGATGTGCAAGGCATCGTCATCACCCACGGCACGGACACGCTGGAAGAAACCGGATTTTTCCTCAACCTCGTGGTGCAGACCGACAAGCCCATCGTGCTCGTCGGCTCCATGCGCCCGGGCACCGCCCTCTCGGCCGATGGGGCGCTCAACCTGCTGGGCGCCGTGAGCGTGGCCGCCAGCCCGGACTCCGTGGGCAAGGGCGTGCTGGTCAGCATGGCCGATGAAATCCACACCGCGCGCGACGTGGCCAAGCTGGTCAACATCAAGACCAGCGCCTTCGGCAGTCCCTGGGGGCCGCTGGGCATGGTGGTCGAAGGCAAGACCTACTGGTTCCGCGCACCCATCAAACGCCACACCAGCGCCAGCGAATTCAGCATCGACCGCATCCAGACGCTGCCGGCCGTCGACATCGTCTACAGCTACGGCAACGTACCGAGCACGGCCATCGACGCGCTGGGCGCGGCTGGCGTGCAGGCCATCGTCCACGCGGGCACGGGCAACGGTTCGGTGGCCGACCGCATCGTGCCCCGGCTCAATGATCTGCGCGGCAAGGGGGTGGTCATCGTCCGCAGCTCGCGCATTCCCGGCGGCTTCGTGCTGCGCAATGCCGAGCAACCCGACGACAAGTACGGCTGGGTCGTGGCCCACGACCTGAACCCGCAAAAGGCCAGGCTGCTCACGGCCGTGGCGCTGACGCAGACGCGCGACACGCGCGAGCTGCAGCGCATTTTCTGGGAGTATTAGAGGCACCCCCTGAGCTGGGCCGCGCCAGTTTCTGAAGCGGTGCTCAGCCGCGCGTCATCAGCGCCACGGCGCCCGAGAACGTCAGAAAGGCCAGCGCCGTGCTGACCAGGATGATGCGCGCCACGCGCCCGCCATGGGCGCCGAAGCGCTCGGTCAGCAAAACGACGTTGCTGGCGCTGGGCAGGGCTGACAGCAGCACCAGCACGACCAGCGCCTGTTCGGACAGCGGCACGCCCAGGGCGATGGCCGCGCGCCCGCCCAGCCATACCAGCAGCGGGTGCAGCAGCAGCTTGGCCAGGGCCAGCGGCACATAGTCGCGCGCCGGCACGCGCTCGCTCTGGTTCATCTGCGAGCGCGCCAGCACGGCGCCTATGGTGAACAGCGCCACCGGCGAGGCCGCGCCGGCGAGCATGGCCACGGTCTGGTCCACGGGCGCGGGCAGCGTCCATTGCGCCCACGAAGCCAGGGCGCCGAGCGCGATGGCCCAGGGCATGGGGTTGGCGGCCATGCCTTTGAGCGCATTGCGCAGCGCCACCCAGACGCCGCCCGGATGGCCCAGCCGCGACAGCGCAATGCACAGCGAGGTGGTGACCAGCATGTCCACCGCCATGGTCACGATCACCGGCCCCGCGCTGTGCGCGCCCAGCAGGGCCACCAGCAGCGGCACGCCCATGAAGCCGGTGTTGGGAAACGCGGTGACGAGCGCGCCGAAAGCCGCGTCGTTCCATCCCTGGCGGCGGTGCGTGAGCACCACCACGGCGCCCACCATCACCAGGCCGCAGGCCAGGTAGACGCCGGCCACGGCCGGGTCCAGCAATTGCGCGATGGGCGTGGCCGCGCCAAAGCGGTACAGCATGCAAGGCAGGGCGAAATACAGCACAAAGCTGTTCAGTCCGGCAATCGCCGGCAGCGGCAGCAGGCCCCAGCGGGTCGCCGCGAAACCACACAGTACCAGCGCAAAAAACGGAGAAGTGAGCAGCAGGACGGACAGCACGGTGACACAAAGGTAAGAAAGAAAGACGGTCAAAACGGCGGCCAGCGCCAGCATAGGCGCAGCGGCTGCGCACGAAGTGTTACCGCTGTGACACACCCGCGCAAGGCCCCAGGCCTTGGCAAGCAACAACACCAGAGGATGCGGTCGGCCAGTATCATGGGCACCTGGCCTGATGCGGCTCCCGGACGCTCTCTCCCCCGCGCCGCCCCACCAGCCTGTCTTGTCACCCTCCCTTTTCTGTCTGTCTGCCTATATGTCCGCCGGTCTCAACCTTGCCCAACTCCAAGCGGTCCACTACACCGAAGGCCCCTGCCTGGTGCTCGCTGGCGCCGGCTCGGGCAAGACGCGGGTGATCACGCACAAGATCGGTCGACTGATAGACACCGGCCTTTCCCCCAAGCGCATCGCCGCCATCACCTTCACCAACAAGGCGGCCGCCGAAATGCGCGAGCGCGCCAAGGGCCTGATCGGCCGGGCGGCCAAGGATGTGCTGATCTGCACTTTCCACGCCCTGGGCGTGAAGATGGTGCGCGAGGACGGCCAGGCGCTGGGCCTCAAGCCCCAGTTCAGCATCCTCGATTCCGACGATGTGGTGAGCATCCTCAAGGACGCGGCCGGCGGCACCACCGACGTGGCCACGGCGCGCCAATGGCAGTGGACCATCAGCAAGTGGAAGAACATGGGTTACGACAGCCGCGAAGCGCTGGCCATGGCCCAGGACGACAGCGAGCGCAGCATCGCGCTGCTGATGGCGCGCTACGAAGAGCGCCTCACGGCCTACCAGAGCGTGGACTTCGACGACCTGATAGGCATGCCGCTGCGCCTGCTGCGCGACCACGCGGCAGTGCGCGAGAAATGGCAGAACCTGCTGGGCCATGTGCTGGTCGACGAGTACCAGGACACCAATGCCACGCAGTACGAGCTGCTCAAGCTGCTGATCGGCGAGCGCGGCCGCATCACCGCCGTGGGCGATGACGACCAGTCGATCTACGGCTGGCGCGGCGCGACGCTGGACAACCTCAAGAAGCTGCCGCTGGACTACCCGCAGCTCAAGGTCATCAAGCTCGAGCAGAACTACCGCTCGACCAGCGCCATCCTGCGCGCGGCCAACAATGTGATCCAGCCCAATCCCAAGCTGTTTCCCAAGACACTGTTTTCCGAACTGGGCGAAGGCGAGCCGGTGCGCATAGTCGATGCCGACTCCGAAGAGCACGAAGCCGAGCGCGCCGTGGCCCGCATCCAGGGCCTGCGCGCGGCCAGCAACCCGCCGCCGGACTGGAAGGACTTCGCCATCCTCTACCGCGCCAACCACCAGGCCAAGCCCTTCGAGAAGGCGCTGCGCAAGGCCGCGATTCCCTACAAGGTCTCGGGCGGCACCAGCTTTTTCGACCGTGCCGAAGTCAAGGACCTCTGCGCCTGGTTCCGGCTGTGGATCAACAACGACGACGACCCGGCGTTCCTGCGCGCCATCACTTCGCCCAAGCGCGGCATAGGCCACACCACCCTGGGCAAGCTCGGCGAGTTCTCCACCCAGCACAAGCTCAGCATGTTCGGTGCGCTGTTCAGCCATATGCTGCCCGCCGTGCTGCCGACCAAGGCCCATGACAGCGTGATGGAGTTCGGCCGCTACGTGAACGACCTCGAATACCGCGCCCGCCACACGCTGGGCGCCGAGGATTCGCGCGCCTTCCTCGCCGAATGGCTCAAGGAAATCGACTACGAGCAGCACATCTACGACAGCGAGGACAGCGCCACCGTGGCCGCCGCGCGCTGGAACAATGTGCTGGAGTTCTGCGACTGGATGTCCCAGCGCGCAGGCGGCCAGATCGACGACACCAGCGGCAGCACCATCACCAGCGAAAAGAAAAGCCTGCTCGAAGTCTCGCAGACCATTGCCCTGCTCTCCACCATCAGCGAACGCGAGAAAGAGCAGGACATGGTGATCCTGTCGACGCTGCACGCGTCCAAGGGCCTGGAATGGCCGCATGTGATCTTGGTCGGCGTGACCGAAGGCATGCTGCCGTTCAAGCTCGACGACGACAACGGTCGCCAGGAAAAAGTCAGCGACGAAACCGCCCTGCGACTGCAGGAAGAGCGCCGGCTGATGTACGTGGGCATTACCCGCGCCCAGCGCACCCTGGCCGTGAGCTGGACCAAGCGCCGCAAGAAAGGCCGCGAAATGGTCGCCGCCATGCCCAGCCGCTTCATCAAGGAAATGGGACTGGACCAGTCCACCGCCCGCGAAGATCCGCGGGAGAAATTGCGCCAGCTGCGCGCCGAATTTGCCCGCAAGGCCGCTGCTTCGCAAGCGCCTTCCCCCTGACCCCTGATCGCCATGCCTTTGTCCTCTTTGCTTTCTCTTCGCCGGGTTGCGGCCCTGCTCTGCCTCGCGGCCGGCCTGGGCGCCGCCTATGCCGGCCGCGCCCACGCGCAAACCACCTGCACCGACGCCACCGATACCAGCCAGCGCGAGCTGCTGGGCCACTGGACCGCGCAATTCGCCACGCCCGCCGCCCAGGCTTCGCCGCTGCAGGCGCTGCCCACCACGGCACAGCTTGAACTCACACCCCACCCCGAACTCCTGGCCAGCGTGCGCGGCCGCGTGCTGCGCCCCGGCACCCAGGCCCTGGTCGCGGGCGACGTCGACGACGGCGACTTCACGCTCGAAGAATCGGTCAACGGAAAAAATATCAGCGCGACCTGGATAGGCCAGGTCGTGCAAGGCAGTTGCGGCAAGGAGATTCGCGGAACATGGTCCCAGGAACAACCCCCTCTCACGCTTTCCTTCGTGCTGCGCAAGCAGCCGTCCCCATGAGCGTACGCGCAACCGCCCTCGCAGCCTGGGGCCTGCTGGCCCTGCCGGCATTCGCCGCGGGCCATGCACCGAGTACCGCCGCGCCGGCGAGCATGCCTGCCGATGCCTGGCGGCTGTGCATGGCGGCCGACGACGGCAAGGCGCGCCTGGCCTGCTTTGACCAATGGGCCGGACAGCAGCCCTGGCAGGCCCCCGCGGCCAGCGCCCAGGCCCAGACGAACCAGCCTCCCCTGCCCGAACCAGCCCCCATCGTGACCACATCGGCCGCACCGCTCACGGCCGACCCCATGCCGGCCGAGCCTGTGGTGCGTGGCTGCAACAATGCCAAGTACAGCCCGCTGACCCGCTTCTGGGAGCTGACCGAAGGCACGGACTGCGACACGTTCACGCTGCGCGGCTACCGGCCGGTGTCGGTCTCGGTGGTGGCGTCCGACAGCGTCAACCGCCAACCCTCCTCGCCCGCGCTCGACCACCAGGCCACGCGCGAAACGCCTTACCGCCACACCGAAACCCGCCTCAACCTCTCGGTGCGTACCAAGCTGGCCAAAGGCCTGCTGACCAACACACCCGAGCGCAAGGACTCGCTGTGGTTCGGCTACACCCAGCAGTCGTACTGGCAGGTGTTCACTCCGGACATTTCACGGCCGTTCCGCACCACCGACCACGAGCCCGAAGTGCTGTACATCTATCCGCTGTCCAAGGCATTGCCCGGCGGCTGGAACTGGGCCTATGGCGGCGTCGGCCTGGTGCACCAGTCCAACGGCCAAAGCCTGCCGCTGTCGCGCAGCTGGAACCGCTGGTATTTGATGACCGGCCTGGAAAAAGGCAATGACTGGGTGCTCACCGGCCGCATCTGGAAGCGCGTCAACGAAAGCGCCGCCCAGGACGACAACCCCGGCATCAGCAACTACATCGGCCGCTCCGAGCTGTCTGCTGCCTGGAACCCCAGCCAGAACCACACTCTGAGGGCCACGCTGCGCAGTTCGCTGGGCTCGACCCAGCGCGGCTCGGTGCGACTGGAATGGCTGCGCACGCTGGGCGAAGGCCTGGGCGGCGCCAGCAGCAACCTGCGCCTGCACACGCAGCTGTTCTCGGGCTATGGCGACAGCCTGATCGACTACAACCGCAAGCGCACGGTGTTCAGCGTGGGTTTGAGCCTGCTGGATTTCTGATGCCCCCCTGAGCCGCTAACGCGGCCTCCCCCTCTCATCCTTCGGTGGAGGGGGACGACATCCTCGCTGCGGGACGGCCCTTGCTCGATGTCCCTCAGTTGGAGCACGTCAGTTGCATGGGTTGCGAACGGTACGAGCGCTGAGAAACAATGCCCTCGTACTGGCCACCGCTACAAACAACGGGGCTTTGGCAGCGCTTTCCCGGCTTTGCCAAGGCCCCGGTTCCCCGCAAAATGGCGTTTGAAGGAGGAACGATGGATCTGCAATACCAGCTCAAGGCCGGCCACTACTACCTGTACGACATGCGCGACACGCCCAGCAGCGTCACGGGCGAGCGCCGCTTTCGGCTCAGGACAGAGACCGTCGCCATCGCTTTCGACCTGTACACCGGCGAAGTGCACGAGCACGGCACGCCCACGCGCATCCATTCCTGGGCGCTGACCGCCCGCCGGCGTCTGCGCGCCGCCGGAGCATGGGACTCGGCCGACGACATCATCGTCGTCTCCGGCCCACTGCCCATCGATGAAATCAACAACTGCCTGCGCATCCGCGGCTACTGCCGGCGCATGTTCCAC
>Ga0247819_10000602_pt1 | contig 20934 bp, 20 predicted proteins | sample 13C_Xylose_Day6_FD_193428 | JGI IMG/M metagenome (GOLD analysis project Ga0247819, IMG submission 193428) | Soil microbial communities from agricultural site in Penn Yan, New York, United States - 13C_Xylose_Day6 | ecosystem: Environmental > Terrestrial > Soil > Agricultural land | place: USA...
GCCTCGGCCCCTCCCTGGTCCTGCCCGACGACGGCGGTCTCCGCGTCCGGCGCCTCGGGAGCGCCCAGAGCGGCGGCCGGTGCCGGAACGGCCTGCGGTTCCCCGGCCACGGGCACATCCGCCGGAGCGGCAGCCTCCGCAGGGGGGACCGGGACGGCCCCGGCCGCCGGGGCCGGCTCCGGTACGACGTCCGGCTCGGGGGCCAAGGCGACGGCCTGCGGCGGCGCCTCAGCCCCGGCGCCCGGCTCCCGCGCGAGCTGCGGAGCGGGCACCTCGGCCGGCGGCACCGCGCCGGGAGCGGGCACCTCGGCGGCCTCCGGACGCGGCGCCTGCGCGACCGCGACGGCTTCGCCGCCCTGCACGGCCCCCGCCTCCGTGGCGACACGGGCGACGACCGCCTGGGCCACGTCCACCGGCTGAGGCGCCGGCACGGACGCGGGCACCGGAACAACCGTTTCCGCAGTCGGCGCCCCCGCGCCCACCTGGGCCTGCGCCACCCAGGGCGCGGCTCCCTGCGGTGCCGTCGCCTCGCGGGCGCGCGGGATGTCGAGGTACTCCGGGCCCAGGGTCGGCGGCCCCGCGTGGCGGGCCGGCAGGTCGGCGGGCCCCCGGTCGGCGAGCGAGCGGACCGGGCCGGCGGAGACGTTGGGGATGGGCGGTCCCAGGTGCAGCGGGCGGCGGGGCGCCGCCTGGGCCGGCTGCGGGGCTTCGGGGAGCCGGACGCCGCTGAGGTCGACCGAGCCGCTGTCGCGGCCGGCCGTCTCGTGCGGGCCCGGCTCGTGCACGGTCTCGACGACCGGTTCGGGCGCGGGCGGGGCGATCTCGTTGCCCCAGGCGCTCTGGGCGCCGGGCAGCAACAGGTCTTCGTCCTCGGCGGGACTGTCGGAGAGGTAGGTGTACGCCTCGGGCGCGATGACGCCCGGCTGCTCCACCATGCCTGCGTTCTCCGGCAGTCCCTCGCCCGGGACCTGGCCGGTGTCGGTCATGCGTACCCCTCGCCCATCGGTTAGTGCTCCTACGACCAGCTCACCCGGAACGGCGCACCGACCGCCCCACACTGAAGAACGAGCGTGCGTCCCCAGCGGCACGAACGGCCCGTCCGAAAAAGGCGACAAAGCCCTTCACCGTCATTGTCGCGGCCGTACGGCCGTCGCGTCAGCTTGATCGGCGACGGTTCCACTGTGGACTGCGCCACGTTGCGCGTCCTCCGGTTCCCTGCCGTACCACGACCCACCCCAAAACGGGCACGCTTTCCGGACATTGGCCGACGAAGCGCCGGGTGTCCGGGTGCGGTACAACGATCGGCCAGCCTACCCCGCGCGGTCGGACAATCCGATCACGGGGACGGCAATCGGATCAGTTGCCGCGAGCGGGCAGCACCCCGCTGAGCAGGAACGCGACGCTCCGCTCCTTCTCCGTCCAGGCCCTGGTGTCGAGTTCGACGGACTGCAGCAGCGCGCACTCGACCTGGTAGCCGTGTTCCGTGAGATTCCGGCCGATGAGTTCGGCCGTGTCCCGGGTGGCGGCGTGCGTGACGATGCGCTGCGGACGGCGGTCGGCGACCGCGGAGACGACGGCCGCTCCCCCGCCGCCGACCCGGACGACATCCGGCTCGGGGAGGTTCTCCAGGACGTGCGGGGCGGTGCCGTGCACGATCTGCAGCTGGACGCCGTACCGGCGGGCGGTGGCGTCGGTGCGGGCGCAGGCGCCCGGATCGCTGTCGACGGCGATGACGGCGGCGCCCGCGCGGGCGGCGTCGGTGGCGAAGGCGCCGCTCCGGCACCCGATGTCCCAGACGAGGTCGCCGAGCCGCGGGCCCAGCCGGGCGAGTTGGGAGGTGCGCAGGGGTTCCCGCTCGCCCTCGCCGAGGTCGCCGCCGTACTCCCCGGCGGGCAGCGACCAGCCGCGGGGGCCGCCCGCGGGGTCCCGGCCGGCCAGCCAGCCGCCGGACTCACCGGCGCCGGCCCGGCCGCCGACGACGATGACGACGTTGGGGTCGCGCCAGGTGTGGTCGGCTGCCTTCTCCGAGGTGACGACGCTGACCTGCTCGCGTGCGGTGCCCAGTTCCTCGCAGATGACGAAGGTGCGGTGGACGCCCTCCAGGAGCAGCCCCAGTTCGGCGGGGCCGGCGCCGGGCGAGGTGAGGACCGCCACCTTGGTGTGGGCCCGGCATACGTTCACCGCGCGTCGCAGGGTGCGCGGGTGTGCGACGACCACGTGGGCGTCGTCCCAGGGCATTCCGGCGCGGGCGAAGGCCGCGGCGACGGAGGAGACGCCGGGGACGACCTCGACCTCGAGTCCGAACTCGGGTGCGCGCAGGGTCCGTACGACGCCGAAGAAGCCGGGGTCGCCGTCGGCGAGGACGACGGCCGTGCCGCGGTGGGCGGCGATGCGGCGGGCGGCGAGCGCGACGGATCCGAGCCGGATGCGCTCGGCTCCGCGGGGCACCTCGGGGAGTGCCAGGTGATGGGCCGCGCCGGCCACCAGTGTGGCGGCGCCCAGGGCGGAGCGGGCCGCGTCGGTCAGCGGCGAACCGTCCCAGCCGATCACCGTGACCCGGTCGGCCATCGTCGTCAGTCTCCTGGGGTCTGCGCAGGTCGTCGTCGGCTGTCCCGCGACGGGGCGGGTCCCGTGAGACTACCTGGTGCGGCCACGGACCGCGCCGCCGGTACCGCGTCCGGAGCTCAGTTCCAGTCCGGGTACGCGCTGAAGCCGCCGGTGTCGGCGAGTGGTCCGTCCGCGCCCTCGATGTCCTCGGGCAGCAGGCTCCACACGATGAAGTCGGTGCGCACGTCGCTCCAGCCGTCCTCGGTGCGGACATGGGCTATGCACGCGTTGCGCAGCACGCCCTCGCTGATGCAGCCGATCTTCTGGGCGACCTGCTGGGAGGCGGCGTTGTCGGCGGCCGTGCGCAGTTCGACCCGCTCGAACTTCTGGTCGCCGAAGAGCCACTGGGCGGTGGCGAGCGCGGCTTCGGAGGCGTAGCCCTCGCCGCGCGCCCAGGGGGCGACGATGTACGAGAGCTCGGTGGCGCGTACGTGCCAGTTCGTCCTGGTGAGCTGGATGAGGCCGACCAGGCGCTGGGTGAGGAACTCGGTGACGGCGAGGTCGAGTCCGCGGCCGGCCGCGCGCTCGGCGGGGGCGTGATCGGTGATCCAGGTGCGGGCGGCCTGTTCGGAGAAGGGCTGGGGGACGTCGGTCCAGGCGCCGACCTGCTCGTCGTTCATCATCTCTGCGAGGGCGGGGACGTCGTCCGTGTCGAGGGGGCGCAGCACCAACCGCTCCGTGCTGATGGAGATGTTGGGGAAGGTGCTCGTCATGCGCCGCTCCGTAACCTGAGAGACCGTCGGGTGCTGCTGAACTGCCCAGCATGCAGCATGGAAGCACGGCGCCGCACCACGGGGTCTCACCCCGTGGTGCGGCGGGCGCGGCGGATCAGAAGGACGCGAGGACGGAACCGGCGTACTTGTCCTCGATGAACTTCTTCACCTCGGGCGAGGTGAGGAGCTCGGCGAGCTTCTTCACGCGCGGGTCGTCCTCCTGGCCCTCCTTGACGGCGAGGAGGTTGTTGTTCGGGTTGCCCTCCGCCTTCTCCAGGACGAGGGCGTCGGCGGCGGGCTTGAGGTCGGCCTCGATCGCGTAGTTGCCGTTGACGACCGCCGCGTCGACGTCCTCGAGGGAGCGGGGCGTCTGGGCCGCCTCCAGCTCCTTGAACTTGAGGTTCTTCGGGTTCTTCGTGATGTCCTGGGGGGTCGCCGCGGTGCCGACGCCGTCCTTGAGGGTGAGCAGGCCGTTGGCGGCGAGCAGCTGCAGCGAGCGGCCCTCGTTGACGGTGTCGTTGGGGATGGCGATGGTGGCGCCGTTCTTCAGCGCGTCGGCCTTGTCGACCTTGTTCGAGTAGAGGCCGAGCGGCTCCAGGTGCACGTCGACGACGGACACGATGTGCGTGCCGTTCTTCTTGTTGAAGTCGTCGAGGTACGGCTGGGTCTGGAAGAAGTTGGCGCCGACCGAGCCGTCCTCGGTGGCCGTGTTCGGGGTGACGTAGTCGGTGAACTCCTTGACCTCGAGGTCGAGGCCGGCCTTCTCGGCGAGGTTGTCCTTGACGAAGGTCAGGATCTCGGCGTGCGGCACGGGGCTCGCGGCGACGATCAGCGGGCCGGAGGTGTCGGAGGCGGAGTCCTTGTCGGCGCCGCAGGCGGTGAGCCCGAGGGTGAGGGCTCCGGCGGCGAGGACAGCGGTGGTGATCTTGGCGGTGTTACGCACGAAAAGTGCCTTTCCTTGGGTGGTGCGGCCCCGTGTCGGGTATTACGGGGAGTCTTCGGGGGCGGGCGGCGGTCACGCGACCTTGCCGACGTCGGCCCCGGCGGGCTCCTTGGCCCTGAGGAGCCGGAGCCTGGGCGAGGGGCCGGAGCGGCCGCCGCGGCGGTGCAGGGAGCGGGCCGCGAAGTCGCCGGCGAACTGGATGACGGAGATGACCACGGCGAGGATCGCGACGGTGATCCACATCAGTTCGCTGTCGAAGCGCTGGTAGCCGTAGCGGACGGCGAAGTCGCCGAGGCCGCCGCCGCCCACGGCGCCGGCCATGGCCGAGTATCCGATGAGGGCGATGACCGTGGTGGTGGTGCTGGCGATCAGCGAGGGCAGCGCCTCGGGGACGAGGACCTTGCGGACGATCGTCCAGGTGTTGCCCCCCATGGACTGCACGGCCTCGACGAGCCCGTGGTCCACCTCGCGGACGGCCGTCTCCACGAGCCGGGCGAAGAAGGGGATGCCGCTGATGGCGAGCGGCACGATCGCGGCCTCGCTGCCGATGGACGTGCCGGTGACCCAGCGGGTGAAGCTGGTCAGGGCGACCATGAGGATGATGAACGGCATCGAGCGGCCGATGTTGACGATCTGCCCGATGACCTTGCTCACCAGGGTGTTCTGCAGCAGTCCGCCCCTGTCGGTGAGGACGAGCAGGACGCCGAGCGGAAGACCTCCGGCGACGGCGATCAGGGTGGACCAGCCGACCATGATCAGCGTCTCGATACACGCCTGTTCGAGCAGCGGCTGCATCTGGGTCCAGGTCACTTGGCCCCCTCCTTCACCAGCGCGGGCTGTTCCCGGTTCACGACGTCGATCTGGAGGCCCTGTTCGCGCAGGAAGCCGATGGGCACGACGTTGTCCTCGTAGCGGCCGGGCAGTTCGATGCGCATCCGGCCGACCTGGAGGCCGCCGACGGTGTCGATGGCCGCGCCGAGGATCGATATGTCGATGTTGTAGGTGCGCGAGAGCTGGGAGATGACCGGCTGGGTCGCGCTCTCGCCGTGGAACGTGATGTCGAGGACGGTGCGTTCGTCGCCGGTGGCCTCGCCGCCCACCGGGAAGAGCGCGGAGGCCAGTTCGGAGCCGGGGGTGGCGAGGAGTTCGCTGACCGTGCCGGACTCGACGATGCGGCCGTCGTCCATGAGGGCGGCCGAGTCGCAGATCTGCTTCACGACGTCCATCTCGTGCGTGATGAGCAGGACGGTGAGGCCGAGCTGCCGGTTCAGGTCGCGCAGCAGCTGCAGGATCGAGCGGGTGGTCTCCGGGTCGAGGGCGCTGGTGGCCTCGTCGGAGAGCAGCACCTTGGGGTCGCCGGCCAGGGCGCGGGCGATGCCGACGCGCTGCTTCTGGCCGCCGGAGAGCTGGGCGGGGTAGGCCTTCGCCTTGTCGGCGAGGCCGACCAGGTCGAGGAGCTCCAGCGCCTTGCGGGAACGTTCCTTCCCCGAGGTGCCCAGGATTTCCAGCGGCAGTTCGACGTTGTCCTGCACGGTGCGCGAGGAGAGCAGGTTGAAGTGCTGGAAGACCATGCCGATGCGGCTGCGCGCCTGCCGCAGCTCCCGGCCGGCCCGGGGGCCGCGGCCGGCGAGCGCGGTGAGGTCCTGTCCGGCCACGGTCACGGTGCCCGAGGTGGGCCGTTCCAGCAGGTTGACGCAGCGGATGAGGGAGGACTTGCCGGCGCCGGACTGGCCGATGACGCCGTAGACCTCGCCCTCGCGGACGTGCAGGTCGACGCCGTCCAGGGCGGTGACCTCCCGGCCGCGGGAGCGGTAGACCTTCGTGAGGCCCGAGGTGGTGATCACGTGGGTTTCCGTCACTGTCGAGGGCACGGCGCGTCGTGGGCGCCGGGCCCGGGGCAATCAGGGTCGAAAGCAGCAGCAGGGCGCACTGATCCCGCGGGTGCGGCAGAGAAGTCCGTGGAGAACGTGCGCGGGGGCGTGGCTCAGTCGCACAGGGGGGACGGACATGAGCCGGCTCTCGCTTCGGGGCGCGAGGCTCAGATGGTGCGGGGGCCCTCTAGAAGGCGCACATTCGGCACTGGCACATACAACGAGCACCGGGCGTCGTGGTCGCCTCGGTCGCAGGGATGCGGTCGCTCGTCGTGGTCATGCGGTCAGTAAAGCAGACGTTTGCTCCTGACCGGATACGGCTGTCCGCATTATGGACAGCCGTGGACACCAGTGAGCCCACGTCAGGGGCGTGCGGAGATCTCCACCCCGCCGTCCGTGACCTGTACGGACAGGGCCGAGAGGTCCTCGACGACGAGGTCGGCGGTCAGCTCGTGGGCCCGGTGGGTTGTGGCCAAGGCCACGGTGGTCATCCCGGCGGCGCGGCCGGCCTGGAGCCCGGCCGGGGCGTCCTCGAAGACGACACAGTGCGCGGGGTCGACGCCCAGGGTGCGGGCGGCGAGGAGGTAGGGCTCGGGGTCGGGCTTGCCGCGGGTGATGTCGTCGGCGGCGACGAGGGTCTTGGGCAGGATGCCGACGGCCTCGAGGCGGGCCTCGGCCAGGCGCCGGGTGGCGGAGGTGACCACGGCCCAGCGCTCGGCGGGCAGCGCGGCGAGGAGGTCCCGGGTCCCGGGCAGCAGGTGGACACCGCCCTGGGGCACGTCCTCCACCTCCAGGTCCTCGATCCGCGCCACGGCCTCCGGCACGACATGGGCGGGCAGCAGGTCGGCGGCTATCTCCGCGGCCGGCCGCCCGTGCAGCTCGACCCGCCCGAACCGCTCGGCCGTGATCCCGTACTCGGCGGCCCAGCGCGTCCAGCAGCGGTTCACCGAGGCGAGGGAGGAGACGAGGGTTCCGTCGTTGTCGAACAGCAGGGCCTGTGCATGGATGGTCATGCCATCGACCTTACGGTCCTGCCGTACCCCGCCGGATTCCCCGGGTCCGGCACCGGCCGCGGCGGACTCCGGAACCGGTGCTCGCGGGGGCGCGGACACCGGGGGTTTTCCGGCGTAATAGGGTCGCTGGCATGCTTGATGTCCTGACCGTGGTGACCGGTGTCGCCGCGCTGCTGCTCGGCGCCTGGTGCGGTTGGGCCGCCTACCGTGACCAGCCCACGAAGGACTGGCACTTCATCGGGATGGCCGTGGTCACGCTGCTGGCGCTGGTCCAGCTGGCCGTCGGGATCGTGCGGCTGGCGGGGGGCGGGACGCCGGAGCAGGGTACGACGGTCTTCGTGGCGTATCTGCTCGGCGCGTTCGCGTGCGTTCCCGCGGCGGGCTTCCTCTCGCTGGGCGAGCGCACCCGCTGGGGATCGGTGACGGTCGCCGCGAGCGGTGTGGTGCTGGCCGTGCTGGAGGTGCGCCTCTATGACATCTGGGGAGGCTGAGATGACCGCGACGCGGGAGAAGCCGGCCGGGACGCGGCTGATCGGCGGGCCCGGACTGCTGCTGGTGTGGCTGTACGGGGTGATGGTCGTCGGCGCGGTGTCGCGCTCGGCGTACCAGATCGCCACCGAGTTCGACCGGGCGCCGCTCGCGTACACGCTGTCGGCGCTGGCCGGGCTGGTCTACGGCTTCATCACCTACACCCTGGTGCGCGGCGGGGAGACGGCCCGCAGGGCGGCGCTGGTGTGCTGCGCCGCCGAGCTCGTGGGCGTGCTGACCGTGGGCACCTGGACTCTGGTGGAGCCGTCCGCGTTCCCCGACGCGACCGTGTGGTCGGACTACGGGATGGGATACCTCTTCATCCCGGTGCTGCTGCCCCTCACCGCCGTGTACTGGCTGCGCAGGGCGCGTCCCGGGCGGCCGGCGTCCTGATTCACGCGGTCGTCGCGTACGCCTGCGACCGCTTCTCCAGCACGATCATCGGTACGCCGTCGGCGCCCTGGGACGTGCCCACGCGCTGGTAGCCGACCTTGCTGTAGAGGCGCAGGTTGCTCTCGCTGCGGTGCCCGGCGTGCAGCCGGAACGTCCTGGCGCCCCGTTCGCCGGCGAGGGCGGACTCCGCGGCCCGGAGCAGACGCGCCCCGATGCCGTGTCCCTGGAGGCGGGGGTGGACGCAGAGCTTGCCGATCGCGGCGGCGCCGTCCTCGGTGATCCTGCCGTGCACCGAGCCGACGATCTCGTCGCCGAGGCGGGCGACGAACACGCAGTCGGCGGCGACCTCCTCGCGGACCGACTCGAGGGTCTGGACGAGCGGGTCGATGCGGTAGTTGCCGTAGAGGGCCGCCTCGCTCTGGAAGCACAGGTACTGCAACCTGAAGATCTGCTCGGCGTCCTGCTCGGCCGCCGCAGAGATGGTCACGCTCATGCCCATGTGCGCATGCCTCCCGCTCACCTGATCACCTGTCGTCCCTCACTCCTATCCCCGTCCTCAGCGCCCCGCAACCTCCGGTGTGAGCAAACGCCGCAGACATCCCAGGCATCTGGAGCGTTCCGGGCCGAGACTGCCCTGTGAGATAGCCAACTCCCCCGCGATTTCCCGGTATGTCGGCTCGCGAGGGGACAGCAGCGCCTCGATCAGCCGGGGGCAGCGGCCGGGCAGTCGCCGTGCGGCGTCGCGCAGCGCGCGGCGGCGGGCGGCGGCGAGCACCAGGCGTTCGGGATCGTGCCGGCCGGTGTCGGCGGGGTCGCCGGTCAACGCCGTTTCCCGGCGGGCCCTGCGGCGGGTGCGGCGGGCCTCCGTGCGGACGGCCCGGCGCAGCCAGTCCGGCGGGTCGGGCGGCGGGCCGTCGGTGCCGAGGCGTTCCAGGAGGCGCAGCCAGACCGCCTGTTCCAGGTCGCCGGGCTCGGCCCCGCAGCCGGGCGCCTCGGCGGAGGCCTCCGCGGTGAGCAGCGGGCGCAGCGAGACGAGCAGTTCGTACGCCGTGACCGGTACAGGTGTCATACGCGCAACGACTCGGCCGCCCCGGGCACGGTTGCCGGGGCGGCCGCGGTTCACCCCTGGCGGGGCCGGACGTCTCAGCCGTTGACGAAGTCCTCGCGGGCCAGCAGCCCGGTGTCCGGGTTGTCGGTGAAGACGCCGTCGATGCCGGTGGCGAAGTAGGCGCGGTAGGCGCCGAAGACGTCGCCGTAGGCGTCGGGGTCGGTGCCCTTGCGGAAGTCGGCGGGCAGGAAGGGGTTCTCGTTGCGCATGGTGTAGGGGTGCAGGATCAGGCCCGCGCGGTGGGCGTCCCGCACCAGGCTGCTGGGCGCGGTGAGCCGGCCGCTCGCGTCGCGCGGGATGACCAGGTCGAGGGTGGGGCCGATGCCCTGGGCGTAGGAGGCGATCTCCTTGAGGCCCTCGGGGGTGACGAGGTCGGCGACGGTGCGCGGGTCGCCGGACTCGACGAAGTCCCAGGGGCGGCTGTTCGCGCCGGACAGCAGCACCACGAGCGGGTTGCCGACGAGCCCGCGCAGCCGCTGGACGCTGGTCGGCTCGAACGACTGGAGGATCACCGGCGCGTTCCGGCCGTCCTTGCCGTGCTTGCGCAGCAGCTTGGCCACCCGCTCCTCCAGGCCGAGGCCGAGACCGCGGAAGTAGGTGGGGTGCTTGGTCTCGGGGTAGATCCAGACCTGCTTGCCGCGCTTGCGGGTCTGCTCGTCCTGCCAGCGCAGCACCTCCTCGAAGGTGGGGATCTCCCAGCGGCCGTCGTACAGGGTGTTGTGCGGGCGGTTGGCGGGGATGCGCTCGACCGCGCGGAGCCGCTTCAGCTCGGCGAGGGTGAAGTCCTCGGTGAACCAGCCGGTGACGGCGGCGCCGTCCAGCGTCTTGGTGGTGCGGCGGCCGGCGAACTCGGGGTGGTCGGCGACGTCCGTGGTGCCGCCGATCTCCGGCTCGTGCCGGCAGACGATGTGGCCGTCCCTGGTGGGCACCAGGTCGCCCGCCTCGACGATGTCCGCGCCCATGTCGAGGGCGAGCTGATAGGCGCCGAGGGTGTGCTCGGGCCGGTAGCCGCTGGCTCCGCGGTGGCCGACGATCGTGGGGACGGGCAGGCCCTTCAGCCCCCGGCCCGCGCCGTGCCGCGCGTCGGCGGCCCGCGCCGTGCCGGCCGGTCCCAGGACCGCTCCGCCCGCGCCCAGCACCGCCGCGCCGAGGAGGGCCCGCCGTCCGGTTCCGCCCGCGTGTCCGTTCGACTCCCGCTGTGCCATGTGGGCCCTCCTGATGTCGGCTGATGTCGGCTCGTTCGGTGCGGGCCGATCGTAGGTGGGCCCATGTGACGGGCGGGAGACCCCGGACCGAACACACGGATGATGTTGGATGGCGTAAGGCGGCCGCCGGCGCGTCGTACGTCTGTCGTATTTCACCCGGTACCTGAGGGCCCGTCGGATCCGTCCGCCCGGAATGGGGCACCCGGGCGGTGCGCGGGATCCCGCCGGGCGGCCGAGGGTAAACGTGTGTCAATAGTGCGTAAGGCCTCGGTGAACCGCACGTGCCCGATGTGCGCAACCCACGGGATCGCGAGTAATGTCCTCACCTGCACAGACTCATACGGCATTCACCGACGTACGTTTCCCACGGAGGGCCCGTTGTCCCGCTTCGCGCTCATCAAGGCCACGCTCGGTCCGATCATGCGCCTGATGTTCCGCCCACAGGTGGAGGGCGCGGAGAACATCCCGGGCGACGGTCCGGTGATCCTGGCCGGCAACCATCTGACGTTCATCGACTCGATGATCCTCCCGCTGGTCTGCGACCGTCAGGTCTTCTTCATCGGCAAGGACGAGTACGTCACCGGCAAGGGCCTCAAGGGCCGGCTGATGGCGTGGTTCTTCACCGGCGTCGGCATGATCCCGGTCGACCGCGACGGCGGCCGGGGCGGTGTGGCGGCGCTGATGACCGGCCGCCGGGTGCTGGAGGAGGGCAGGGTCTTCGGCATCTACCCGGAGGGCACCCGCTCCCCCGACGGCCGGCTGTACCGGGGCCGTACCGGCATCGCCCGGCTCACCCTGATGACCGGCGCGCCGGTCGTGCCGTTCGCCATGATCGGCACGGACAAGCTGCAGCCGGGCGGTGCGGGGCTGCCCCGGCCGGGCAAGGTCACGGTGCGCTTCGGCGAGGCGATGGAGTTCTCCCGGTACGAGGGCATGGACCGCGACCGCTATGTGCTGCGCGCGGTCACCGACTCGGTGATGACCGAGGTGATGCGGCTGTCCGGGCAGGAGTACGTGGACATGTACGCCAGCAAGGCGAAGGCCGCGTAGCGCCGGACGCCGGCCCGGCGCGCGGCCTCGGCCCCCGGCCCCGCGTCGCTAGACGGTCTCGTCGAGGCGTTGGCCGCGGAGCATGAACCAGGACGCCGCCGCCGCGGCCAGCAGGACCGTCGCGCCCGTGCCCGCCGCCAGGGTGAGGCCGTCGACGAAGGACTGGCGGGCCGCGTCCAGCATCGGCCCGGCGACACCGGCGGGCAGGTGCGACGCCGCCTCCACCGCGCCGCCCAGGGACTCGTGGGCCGCCGCCGGTGTGCCCGCCGGACCGGTGAATCCGCGGTAGACACCCGTCACGACGGAACCGAGCACGGCGATGCCGAGGGCCGCGCCGAGTTCGTACGCCGTCTCCGAGACGGCGGAGGCGGCGCCCGCCTGCTCCTTGGGCACGCTGGAGAGGATCACGTCGGCGGTCACCGTGAAGGAGAAGCCGGCGCCCAGACCGACCATCAGCAGCGCCGCCCCGAGCAGGGGGTATCCGGTGGACCGCTCGATCACCGTCAGCGCGGCGAGCGCCAGTCCGATGGCGGCGAGCCCGCCGGCGACCACCGAGCGCACCGAGTAGCGCCGGGCGACCCGGCCGGCGACCAGTCCGGCCGCCACCGCGCCGATCGCGGCGGGCAGTTCGGCCAGTCCCGCCTCGAACGGGCGCCTGCCCTGGACGAGTTGCAGATACTGCGAGAGGAAGAACACCAGGCCGGACAGGCCGAGGATGGTCAGCAGGTCGGCGAGCACCGCTCCGCTGAACCCGCGGTGCCGGAACAGCCGCATGTCCAGCAGCGGGACGGGGAGCGTCAGCTGACGGCGCACGAACCCGTACAGGGCGCCCGCGCCGAGCAGGCCGGACACCAGGACGGGCACGCCGAGACCGTGCGACGCCGCGTCCTTGACCGCGTACACGACGCCGATCATGCCGGCCAGGGACAGGACGACGCTGGTCAGGTCCCAGGGGCCGGGGTGCGGGGTGCGGGACTCGGGGAGCAGCCTGATGCCGACGACGACCAGTACGGCCATCACGGGCAGGTTGATCAGGAAGACCGAGCCCCACCAGAAGTGTTCGAGGAGGAAGCCGCCGAGGACCGGCCCGATCGCGGTGCCGGCGGAGGCGGTGGCGCCCCAGATGCCGATGGCGAGGCTGCGTTCGCGCGGGTCGTGGAAGAGGTTGCGGATCAGGGCGAGGGTGGCCGGCATCAGGGTGGCGCCCGCGACGCCGAGCAGCGCCCGCGCGAGGATCATCAGCTCGGGCGTGTGCGCGTAGGCGTTGAGCACGGATATCGCGCCGAACGCGGTGGCGCCGTGGAGCAGGAGCCGCTTGCGTCCGACGCGGTCGCCGAGGCTGCCCATGGAGACGAGCAGGCCGGCGATCACGAAGGAGTAGACGTCACCGATCCACAGCAGCTGGGTGCCGGTGGGCGCGAGGTCCTCGCTGATGTACGGGGTGGCCAGGCCGAGCACGGTCGCGTCGACGGCCACCAGCAGCACGGCGAGCACGAGCACGGAGAGGGCGAGCCAGCGGCCCGGGCGCCTGATGTCCTCGGTGGCGGTCTCCGGCCGCAGGGCGCTGGTCATGCTTCCTTCCTTCGCGCCGGGGCGTCCGGGCGGCGTACGCCGCCGAGCAGCAGCTCGACGATCATGTGGGTGAAGTCCTTGGGGGCGACACGGCCCTCGGCCACCGCCCAGGCGCCGGAGGCGAGCAGCCCGTAGAGCGCCTCGGTGAGCCAGGCCGGGGTGAGGTCGATACGGAACTCGCCGCTCGCCTGGCCGCGCCGGAACAGGGCGGCGATGCGCTCGTCGATCGCGGCCCAGTCGCCGTTCTGCTCCTCGCCCTCGAACAGCTGGTTCTCGGTGTAGAGGAAGGCGAGCAGGGGGGCGTGCGGTTCCACCTCGGCGACCAGACGGCGCACGGCGTCGGCGGCGGGCCCCTCGTCCGGCCGGGCCGCCTCCAGGGCCGCCTCGCACTCGGCGATGCCGAGCGCCTCCAGCGCCCGGACCAGCGCGTCCCGTCCGGCGAACTGCCGGTGCAGGGTGGCGCGGCTGATCCCGGCGGCCCGGGCGACCTCGTCCATGGTCGCGGTGGATTTGCGGGTCAGCAGGGCGGCGGCACTGCGCAGCACCTGGTCACGTTCGACAGCCATGAGACGACGATAGCGCATGTGAGACATTCATGTCTCATTCAAGGTGCGCATGTCTCATGGCGGACGGTGTGCGGGCGGAACGGCCGCTCAGTGCCAGGGCAGCTGCCCGCGCCGCTCCCAGTAGGCCCCCGGCTCCTCGGCGAGCGCGGCGAGGCGGGACGCCTGCTCGTCGGTGAGGTCGACGACGGCGGCGTGCAGGTTGGAGGCGAGCTGGGCGGTGGTCGCCGCTCCGGAGAGGACCACACCGGCCCACGGCTCCCGCAGCACCACCGCGAGGGCGACGGCGTCACAGCCCAGACCGGTCTCCTCGGCGACGGCCCGCAGCGCCTCCGGGGCGTGCGGGGCGGCGAGCCGGCCGTTGGCCATGCCCTCCTTGACGATCACCGTGAGTCCGGCGTCACGGGCCTCGGCGAGCGCGGGCCCCGCGGAGGTCTCCAGGGCGTTGTACGTCGACTGGACGGTGCGGAAGAGGGGCTCGCCGTCGACGGTGACGGCGAGGGCGGCGCGGATGGCGTCCGCCTGGGCCGGGCCGCTGGTGGAGAAGCCGACGGTGAGGCCCTGGCCGGCCGCCTCGGCGAGCCGGGCGTGCAGCTCCTTGTCGGTGAGGGCGGGGCTCTCCGGGGTCACCGAGTGGATCTGGTAGAGGTCGAGCCGTTCCCCGAGCAGCGCATCCGACTCGGCGCGCTGACGCTCGTACGCGGCGAGGGAGTGGTCCTTGATCTCGTGCCGCTCGGCGTCGGTGGTCCAGTCGGCGGTGTAGGTGTAGCCCCACTTGCTGCCGACGACGACGTCCTCGACGTCGGTCCGGTTCTTCAGCCAGTCGGCGAGGAACTCCTCCGAGCGGCCGTAGGAGCGGGCGGCGTCGAAGTAGCGCACGCCCTGGGCGTAGGCGGCGTCGAGGAGTTCGTGCGTGCGGGTGCGCAGCGTCTCGACGCTGCGGTCCTCGCCGAGGTCGTCGTTCCGGCCCAGGTTGATGTAGCCGGGGCGGCCGATGGCGGCGAGGCCGAGGCCGATGTGGCAGGTGGGGGTTGTCGCTGTTGCCAGTCGGGCGAAGGGCATCGCGGGCTCCGTTCGGTCGGGTCCGGTCCGGTTCCCGACCAACGTAACCCGCGATGACCTTGGTTTCGCCCGGGCGCTCGGCTCCCCGCGCCCCCGGACGGCTGCCCCCGGCGGTGTCCGGTCAGCTCCGCCGCTTCGCGTTCGCCCAGGCGTGCTGGGCCGCCAGGTCCGCCTTCACCTCGGCGAGCTGGACCGCGACCGCGCTCGGGGCCGTGCCGCCCCGGGCGTCGCGGGAGGCGAGGGCGCCCGGGACGTTGAGGACCGTGCGGACCTCCGGGGTGAGGTGGGCGGAGATCTTCGCGAACTGCTCGTCGGTCAGCTCGTCCAGTTCCTTGCCCTCGGACTCGGCGACCTTGACGCACTCACCGGCCACCTCGTGCGCCACACGGAACGGCACGCCCTGCTTGACCAGCCACTCGGCGATGTCGGTGGCGAGCGAGAAGCCGGCCGGGGCCAGCTCCTCCATGCGCTCGCGGTGCACCGTGAGGGTGGCCATCATGCCGGTGAAGGCCGGGAGCAGGATCTCCAGCTGGTCGATGGAGTCGAAGACCGGCTCCTTGTCCTCCTGGAGGTCGCGGTTGTACGCGAGCGGGAGGGCCTTGAGGGTGGCCATCAGGCCGGTCAGGTTGCCGATGAGACGTCCCGACTTGCCGCGCGCCAGCTCGGCGATGTCGGGGTTCTTCTTCTGCGGCATGATCGACGAGCCGGTGGAGAAGGCGTCGTGCAGGGTCACGAAGGAGAACTCCTTCGTGTTCCAGATGATGACCTCCTCCGCGATCCGGGAGACGTTCACGCCGATCATCGCCGTGATGAAGGCGAACTCGGCGACGAAGTCCCTCGATGCGGTGCCGTCGATGGAGTTGGCCGCGCTGCCGTGCTCGAAGCCGAGGTCCTCGGCGACGGCCTCCGGGTCCAGCCCGAGGGAGGAACCGGCGAGCGCGCCCGAGCCGTAGGGCGACACGGCCGTGCGCTCGTCCCACTGGCGAAGCCGCTCGGCATCCCGGGACAGCGCCTGGACGTGGGCGAGGACGTGGTGGGCGAAGAGCACCGGCTGGGCGTGCTGCAGGTGGGTGCGGCCGGGCATGGCCACGTCCGGGTGGGCCTCGGCGAGGCCGGTGAGCGCGTCCTGAAGGTCGGCGATCAGACCGCCGACGGTGCGGGCGTGGTCCCGCAGGTACATCCGGAAGAGGGTCGCCACCTGGTCGTTGCGGGACCGGCCGGCGCGCAGCTTGCCGCCGAGGTCGGGGCCGAGGCGTTCCAGCAGACCGCGCTCCAGAGCGGTGTGCACGTCCTCGTCGGCGATGGTGCCGGTGAAGGAACCGTCGGTGACGTCCGCCTCGAGCCGGTCGAGTCCGGCGAGCATCCGGGTGAGCTCGTCCGCGGTGAGCAGCCCGGCCGTGTGCAGCACACGGGCGTGGGCGCGCGAGCCGGCGATGTCGTAGGGCGCGAGCCGCCAGTCGAAGTGGACGGACGCGGACAGCTTCGCCAGGGCCTCGGCGGGACCGTCGGCGAAACGGCCGCCCCAGAGCCGTACGTCACCGCTGTTGCTGCTCACTACCTGCGCTCCTCAAGGATGGTGATGAAAAGCGCCCCCGAAGGGGCGCGGGGAACCGCGCGATCGGCCACAGCGGGCCCGCAGTTCCCCTCCCACAGCCATATCCTGGCCGTCAGGCCAAGTCCCGCTTCGCGGCGATCTTCGACGACAGACTGTAGATGTCGATGAACCCCTTCGCGGCGGCCTGGTCGAACGTGTCGCCCGTGTCGTACGTGGCCAGGTTGAAGTCGTACAGCGACGACTCGGAGCGCCGGCCGGTGACGACCGCGCGGCCGCCGTGCAGGGTCATCCGGATGTCGCCGTTGACGTGCTGGCTGGCCTCGGTGATGAAGCCGTCCAGGGCGCGCTTGAGCGGCGAGAACCACTGGCCGTCGTAGACCAGTTCGCCCCAGCGCTGCTCGACCTGCCGCTTGTAGCGGGCGAGCTCGCGCTCGACGGTGACGTTCTCCAGCTCCTGGTGGGCCGTGATCAGGGCGATGGCGCCGGGCGCCTCGTACACCTCGCGGGACTTGATGCCGACGAGACGGTCCTCGACCATGTCGATCCGGCCGATGCCCTGGGCGCCGGCGCGCTCGTTGAGCTGCTGGATGGCCTGGAGCACGGTGACCGGCTTGCCGTCGACGGCGACGGGGACGCCCTCCTTGAAGGTGATGGTCACCTCGTCGGGCTCACGCGGCAGGGCCGGGTTCTGCGTGTACTCGTAGACGTCCTCGATCGGGGCGTTCCAGATGTCCTCGAGGAAGCCCGTCTCGACGGCGCGCCCGAAGACGTTCTGGTCGATGGAGTACGGGGACTTCTTGGTGGTCGCGATCGGCAGGCCCTTGGCCTCGCAGAAGGCGATGGCCTTGTCGCGGGTCATGGCGTAGTCGCGGACCGGGGCGATGCACTTCAGGTCGGGGGCGAGGGCGACGATGCCGGCCTCGAAGCGGACCTGGTCGTTGCCCTTGCCGGTGCAGCCGTGGGCGACGGTGGTGGCGCCGTGCTTCTGCGCGGCGGCGACGAGGTGCTTGACGATCGTCGGCCGGGACAGGGCGGAGACCAGCGGGTAGCGGTCCATGTAGAGGGCGTTGGCCTTGATCGCCGGGAGGCAGTACTCCTCGGCGAACTCGTCCTTGGCGTCGGCGACCTCGGCCTCGACGGCACCGCAGGCGAGGGCGCGCTTGCGGATGACGTCCAGGTCCTCGCCGCCCTGGCCGACGTCGACCGCAACGGCGATGACCTCGGCGCCCGTCTCCTCGGCGATCCAGCCGATGGCGACGGAGGTGTCCAGACCGCCCGAATAGGCGAGTACGACGCGCTCGGTCACGGGTTTCTCCTCACAGTGCATTCGCTGACATGCATGAGTATGCAGGACTCCGCATGAATCGTCAATCTGCCCGGGAATCGGGGCGTGGGCTGAACGCCCGAAACCGCTTTCGCGTACTGGTGTCCGGACGCAGGCGCCGCGTCGGACCGAACGAGACCGCACCGACCGACCGTGACACCCCCGACCCGAGTGAGGCATCCGCATGTCCAGGGCCCTTCCGAAGTACAACAAGCGCCGCGTCGGCTTCATCGGCGGCGCCGCCGCGGTGGCGCTGACCGGCGCGGTGATCGCCGGCACCGCCCTCGCCGGCGAGTCGTCCGGAGACGGCGGCGCAGCGAACGCCCGGACGCTGGCGGGGCCGGGCACGGTCTCCTGCCCGGACGTGGCCCCGGAGCTGCCCGCGATCCCCGCCTCCGCGCAGGCGGAGGTCGAACGCACCCTCGCCGACCTCGACAAGCAGATCGCCGAAGCCGACAAGCGACTCGTCGACACCGTCGGACAGGGCGGACCCAACTTCGTCCAGAACGCCATCCTCGGCCCCCTCGAGGACAAGCGCTTCGCCGCCATCAACCGCATCGCCACCGCCATCGGCCGCACCGCCGAACGCCCCTCCGGGCTGGACTCCCTGGCCGCCTGCACACTCACCAAGTGAGGTGACAGGCGCTGTGGCCGCCCCGTTTCAAGCGCCGGCCGGGGCGGCCACGGTATTCCTCCGCACCGATGGCCACTTATTGCTTAGACAAACGAAAGACTTGCCCGCATAATCGGTGGCCATGGGAAAGACGTATGAGCGCATAGACGGCCGCCTCCGCACCTTCATCGAGGAACAGCCGGTCTTCTTCACCGCCACCGCCCCGCTGTCCGCCGACGGCACGGTCAACCTCTCGCCCAAGGGCCTCAAGGGGTCCTTCGCGGTCCTCGACGAGCTCACCGTGGCCTACCTCGACTTCGCCGGCTCCAACGCCGAGACCATCGCCCATCTGCGGGAGAACGGCCGGATCACCCTCATGTGGTGCGCCTTCCAGGGGCCCCCGAACATCGTGCGGGTGCACGGCCGCGGCGAGCCCGTCTTCCGGGACGACCCCCGCTTCGGGGAGCTGCTCACGCACTTCCCCGACATCGACGCCTCCGCCCACGGCCTGCGCGCCGTCGTCGTCGTGACGGCCGAACTCGTCCGGGACACCTGCGGATACGCGGTGCCCTTCATGGCGTACGAGTCGGAACGGGACCTGCACGCGCGGCGGTTCGCGCGGGAGGACGACGCCTCCCTCGACGCGTACTTCACCAGCAAGGAGTACATCGCGACCAGCATGGACGGACTGCCCGGGCTGCCGTTGCCGCTGCCCCCGTCCACGGTCTGAGCCATGCGCCCAGGTGTCGCCCCCGCCGCCGTCCTCGTCCCCTGTCCCTGATCGGCTTCCGCGCGCAGTACGTTACTGAACCGGTCTCCCCTCTGAACACTCCGCCGTGACGGCACGTATCTGTGGGCCAAGGGCCAAGTCCCACGGAGGAACCGTGACCACCACGCTCGCCGGCGGCCGTGCCGCCCGCCGCCAGACGATGCGCCGCATCCGTCCGCGCCGCTCCCCCGCCGTGCCGCTGCTGCTCGCCGTGGGCGCGGGCGCGGTGGCCGTGCTGTGGCTGTGGTGGACCAGCACACCGTCCATCGCGGACACCACCGGGAAGATCATCGCCGCCGGCCGGATCACCGGTCTGCTCGCCGGCTACCTGATGGCCCTGGTGGTGCTGCAGATGGCGCGGGTGCCGGCGCTGGAACGCCGGGTCGGTTCGGACCGGGTCGCCCGCTGGCACGCGATGAGCGGCCGCTACACCGTCACCCTGGTCGTCGCGCACGTGTTCCTCATCATGTGGGGCTACGCCCGGCAGGCAGGCAGGAGCCTCGGCGGCATCGTGCAGCAGACGATCACCTCCGTCGGCACGCTGCCGGACATGGGCAAGGCAGCCGTCGGCACCGGTCTGCTGTTCGTGATCGCCTTCCTCTCCGTCGGCCCGGTCCGGCGCCGGCTGCCGTACGACGCCTGGTACCACGTGCACCTGCTGACGTACGCGGCGGTGTTCCTGACGTTCTGGCACCAGATCACCACCGGAAACGAGTTCGCCGTCGAACCGGCCGCGAAGACCTTCTGGTACGGGCTCTACGGCGTGGTGACCGCCCTGGTCCTGTGGTACCGGGTGATCACCCCGGTCCGGCTGAACCTGCGGCACCGGATGCGGGTCGAGGCGGTCGTCGAGGAGACGCCGGGCATCGTGTCCGTGCTGATCGGCGGGCGCAGGCTGCACCGGATGGGCGCGGAGGCCGGGCAGTTCTTCCGCTGGCGGTTCAAGGCGCCGGGCATGCGGTTCAGCTCCCACCCGTACTCGCTGTCGGCGGCGCCCCGCCCGGACATGCTGCGGATCACGGTGAAGGCGATCGGCGACCACACCTCACGGCTGCGCGAGCTGCGGCCCGGGACGAAGGTGTGGGCCGAGGGCCCCTACGGGGCGCTGACCGCGCAGCGGCGCAGCCGCGGGAAGGTGCTGCTGGTGGCGGGCGGGGTGGGGATCACCCCGATGCGGGCGCTGTTCGAGACGCTGCCCGGCGCCGCCGGTGACATCACGCTGCTGTACCGGGCCAACAGCACTCAGGACCTCGCGCTGTGGAGCGAGTTGGCGAAGATCGCCGAGGAGCGGGGCGCCCGGCTGATGTACGCGGTGAACAGCCCCGACGGGGAGCGGCCCGACATCTCGGCGGAGAGCCTGCGCCGGAAGATCCCGGACGTCGACCGCCACGACGTGTTCATGTGCGGGCCGCCCGGGTTCGCGCAGTCGGTGTACGACGCACTGCGCGACGCCGGTGTCCCCGCGCGCCGTATCCACCACGAGTCGTTCGAGATGTGAGCGACGGGCCGTCCACCCGGGTCACCCACACCCGTCAGGAGCTTGAGAAGCGATGAGGAAGAGTCACCCCGTCCGGCGTGCCGTGCTCGCGACCGCCGCCACCGTGTCCGGCATCGTGCTGCTGCTGTCGCTCAAACCGGCGTCCGATCCGGGCTCGGCCGCCGCGGCCGGCGGTGCGGCGCCGCCCGCGGCGGCGCAGTCGCCGCAGGGCGGCGCCGAGCCCATCGGGAACGGCACCGTCACCGGTGACGCGGCGCAGACCCAGTACGGCGCGGTGCAGGTACGGCTGACCGTGAGCGGCGGGAAGATCACCAAGGCGGAGGCGGTCCAGGCGCCCAAGGGCGGGCAGAGCGACCGGATCACCTCCAACGCCGTGCCCCGGCTCAACCAGGCCGCCGTCGCGGCCCAGGGCGCGGAGATCGACGCGGTGTCGGGGGCGACCTACACCAGCGGCGGGTACAAGAAGTCGCTGCAGTCGGCGCTGGACAAGGCGCGGGCGGCCGGCGCCGGGCAAGGAGCCGGCACCGGTTCGGGTTCGGGGCAGGGT
>Ga0247819_10000603_pt1 | contig 20931 bp, 16 predicted proteins | sample 13C_Xylose_Day6_FD_193428 | JGI IMG/M metagenome (GOLD analysis project Ga0247819, IMG submission 193428) | Soil microbial communities from agricultural site in Penn Yan, New York, United States - 13C_Xylose_Day6 | ecosystem: Environmental > Terrestrial > Soil > Agricultural land | place: USA...
TTATCCAGCATCTTTTTCAGACCATCGAGAGGCGTGCGGCCCCACACGCGGGCAGATGGCACGCAGGAAGCCCGGACTAATAAGATGGCATTGAAATCCCCCGCGTTTCGTAAAAAATTCCCGTTGCTGGTCACCGGCGGTCTGCTGGCGCTGCAACCTCTGGCCACCTCGTATGTGGTCGCCGCAGAGCAATTCGACTGCCAAGTGTCCGCTGCCGGAGGCTGGGACTGCAAGCCCAAAGCCAATGCTGCCGCGCTGCCGCCTCGTCCGGTGCATCCGGGTGCAGCTGCCAGCTCGACGGGTGAAGCCACCGCTGAGACCGGCGAAGCCGTCGAAGAGGCCGGCAAGGGCCCGATGCTCGTTACCGAGAGCAAAGGTCGTGTGCTGAAATCCCGCAGCGCCGACTACAGCCACCTGGACTGGGTTCCGCGTGATCAGCTGACCCCTGCCCAGCTCGCCGAAACCGGGCCGTACTGTGCCGGCGCCTATATCGAGCCGACCCGTCCGGGCATGGATGACACCACGCCAAAAGACGAAGCCCCGACCTTCATCGGTGCCAAGGTGTCCCGCTACCAGCAAGAGCAGCAGATCGCCACCCTCGCCGGTGATGTGGTCATGCGCCAGGGCAGCATGCAGGTAGAAGCCGACGAGGCCAACCTGTACCAGGCCGAGAATCGTGGCGAACTCGCCGGCAACGTCAAGATCCGTGACAACGGTTCGCTGGTGGTTGGCGACCATGCCGACATTCAGCTCGACACCGGTGAAGCCAAGGTCGACAACGCCGAATACGTGATGCACAAGTCGCGCATCCGCGGTAGCGCGCTGTACGCCAAGCGCGCCGAGAACGCCATCATCCGCCTCAAGGATGGTACCTACACTACCTGTGAGCCGAACAGCAACGCCTGGCAGCTCAAGGGCAACAACATCACCCTGAACCCGGCCACCGGTTTCGGTACCGCGACCAACGTCACCCTGCGGGTCAAGGATATTCCGGTGTTCTACACGCCGTATATCTACTTCCCGATCGACGACCGCCGCCAGTCCGGCTTCCTGCCGCCATCGTTCAGTACCAGCAGTGACACCGGCTTCATGCTGGTCACGCCGTACTACTTCAACCTGGCGCCAAACTACGACGCCACCTTGTATCCACGCTACATGGCCAAGCGCGGCATGTTGATGGAAGGCGAGTTCCGCTACCTGACCAAGTCCAGTGAAGGTCAGTTCGGTGGTGCTTTCCTGAATGACAAGGAAGACGAGCGCAAAGAACAGACCGACTACGAAGACCAGCGCTGGATGGTCAACTGGCAGCACAAGGGCGGCCTTGACGAGCGTCTGCTGACTGAAGTCGACTACACCGACATCAGCGATCCGTTCTACTTCCAGGATCTGGAATCGGATCAGATTGGTGTCGAAAGCCAGGACTTCCTCAATCAGCAAGGTGCCTTGACCTGGCGTGGCGACAGCTACACTGCGCGCTTGAACGTGCAGGCCTTTGAGCTGGCGACCATTTCGCAGATCACTCCGTATGACAAGCTGCCACAAGTCACCATCAACGGGATGCTGCCTTATCATCCGGGTGGCCTGGACCTCAGTTATGAGACGGAAGCTGTTCGGTTTGACCGTAATTTGAAAAATGACCTAGTTTTCGACGAGGATGGTAATCCAGACCTCACTGCTGGCGCTGTTACAGATGCATCTGGCAATGTCATTGGTGGCAAAAGGCTTGACGAAAACGTATTCGGTCTGGCCCGCGCAAACGGCACCCGCCTGAACGCAGCACCGAAAATTAGCCTGCCTCTTACCGCGACCTACGGTTACCTGACGCCTTCGATCAAGTATATGACCACTCATTACGATCTTGATCTGGACAGTAAAGGCAAGAACGATCTGGCGACCGCAACCCCTGAGTTTGTAGACCTGCAGGGTAACTTCAAAGGCACGCAAAATCGCAATGTGCCCATTTTCAGCGTAGACAGCGGCCTGTACTTCGACCGTAACACTCAGTGGTTCGGGAAAAACTATCGCCAGACCCTGGAACCGCGCCTCTACTACCTGTATGTGCCCTATGAAGACCAGAAGGATATTCCAATCTTCGACTCTGGCGAGAGCACGTTCAATTACAGCTCGCTGTTCCGTGATAACCGCTTCGCCGGTATTGACCGTATTGGCGACGAAAACAAGCTGTCGCTGGGCGTGACCAACCGCTGGATTGAAGAAAACGGCTTCGAGCGTCAAACATTCAGTATTGGCCAAGCACTGTACTTCAAGGACCGCAAGGTCCAGCTTCCAGGCATTGACTGGAAAACCCGTGATGACGCCCAATCGGATGTATCGCCTTACGCGCTGGAGTACGCCTACCGCTTCAACCGCGACTGGCGCTTCAACTCCGACTTCAACTGGGACCCGGACAGCCACAGCACCCGTTCGGGCAGCGCGATGTTCCACTACCAGCCTGAAGACAACGTCAACAAGGTTGTTAACCTCGGTTACCGCTACCGCAATGACACGGTCTCCTACAACAGCACTACCGGCCAATGGCAAGTAGGCGGTGGCGACTACGGCAAACCAGGCGACCCGAACTACATCAAGGACTACTACAAGATCCAGCAACATGACTTCTCGGTCATGTGGCCGATCGTTCCGCAGTGGACCGCGATCGCCCGCTGGCAGCACGACTACAACCGCAACCGTACCCTGGAAGCCTTCGGTGGTTTCGAGTACGACAACTGCTGCTGGAAGCTGCGTCTGATCAACCGTTACTGGATTGACTACGACGATTTCAGCCAGGCAACTCCGCAAAACGAAAAAGGTGACCACGGCGTCTTCCTGCAGGTTGTGCTGAAAGGCCTCGGCGGCGTAGTGGGCAATAAGGTCGAGTCTTTCCTCGACAAAGGCATTCAAGGTTATCGTGAACGTGAAGACCAAGCTTACTGATTGTCTGCGCCCGCTGTTGCTGGGCGCTGTATTGCTGAGCGGCGCGGCGCATGCCGCGGTGCAACCACTGGATAGCGTTGTGGCCATCGTCGATAACGACGTGGTCATGAAGAGCCAGCTGGACCAGCGCGTGCGTGAAGTGCAGCAGACCATCGCCAAGCGTGGCGGCGCTGTGCCGCCTGCTGGCGTGCTCGATCAACAGGTGCTTGAACGCCTGATCGTCGAAAACCTGCAACTGCAGATCGGCGACCGCTCCGGCATCCGCATCACCGACGAAGAGCTGAACCAGGCCATCGGCACCATCGCCCAGCGCAATGGCATGAACCTGGAGCAGTTCCGCGCAGCCCTGGCCCGCGACGGCCTGTCCTATGACGATGCTCGCGAGCAAGTTCGTCGCGAGATGATCATCAGCCGTGTGCGTCAGCGTCGTGTCGCCGAGCGCATTCAGGTGTCGGAGCAGGAAGTGAAGAACTTCCTCGCCTCGGACATGGGCAAGATGCAGCTGTCGGAAGAGTTCCGTCTGGCCAACATCCTGATCCCTACCCCGGAACGTGCTGATTCGGCCACCATCCAGGCCGCAGCCAAGCAAGCGGAGCAGGTTTACCTGCAACTCAAGCAGGGGGCCGATTTTGCTCAACTGGCCATCGCCCGCTCGGCAAGCGAAAGCGCGCTGGAAGGTGGTGAGATGGGCTGGCGTAAAGCGGCTCAGCTGCCACCTCCCTTCGACCGCATGCTCAGCTCGATGTCGGTGGGTGATGTCACCGAGCCGGTCCGCACCCCGGGCGGCTTCATCATCCTCAAGCTGCAGGAAAAGCGTGGCGGTCAGACCATGGTCCGTGACGAAGTGCACGTTCGCCACATCCTGATCAAACCTAGCGAGATCCGCAGCGAAGCGGCTACCAAAGCACTGGCAGAGAAACTCTACGAGCGCATCCAGAACGGTGAAGATTTCGCCCAGCTGGCGAAGAGCTACTCCGAAGACCCGGGTTCGGCTCTCAACGGCGGCGACCTGAACTGGATCGACCCGAATGCCCTGGTGCCCGAGTTCCGTGAGGAAATGGCCAACGCCCAGCAGGGCCAGGTCACCAAACCGTTCAAAACCCAGTACGGCTGGCATGTCCTCGAAGTCATCGGTCGTCGCGCCACTGACAGCACCGAGCAAGCCCGTGAGCAGCAAGCGATGAACGTACTGCGTAACCGCAAGTACGACGAAGAGCTGCAAACCTGGCTGCGTCAGATCCGTGACGAAGCCTACGTTGAAATCAAGCTTCCTGGCGCCGATCAGGCCTCCCAGTGAAACTTCAGCGCTTCGCCCTCACACCCGGTGAGCCGGCCGGTATAGGTCCCGACCTGTGCCTGCTGCTCGCCGCGCAAGCCCAGCCTCACCCCCTGATTGCCATCACCAGCCGTGACCTGCTCGCCGAGCGGGCCACGCAGCTGGGTGTGGCTGTCAATCTGCTCCCGGTCAGCCTCGACGCACTTCCCGACCAGCCAGCTCCAGCCGGCAGCCTGTATGTCTGGGATACACCACTGCAGAACCCGGTGGTGGCTGGCCAGCTGGACAAGGCCAATGCCGCTTTTGTCCTGGAAACCCTGACCCGCGCAGGCCAAGGCTGCCTGGATGGGCATTTTGCCGGGATGATCACCGCGCCCGTGCACAAGGGTGTGATCAACGAGAGCGGTATCGCCTTTTCCGGTCATACCGAATTCCTCGCCGACCTCACCGGCACTGCGCAAGTGGTGATGATGCTGGCCACTCGCGGCTTGCGTGTGGCCCTGGTGACCACTCACCTGCCCCTGCGCGATGTAGCCGACGCCATCACCCCGGAACGCCTGGAACGCGTCACGCGGATCCTGCACGCCGACCTGCAACAGAAGTTCGGCATCGCCAATCCGCGCATCCTGGTCTGCGGCCTGAACCCGCACGCCGGTGAAGGTGGCCACCTTGGCCATGAAGAAATCGACACCATCGAACCCACATTGGCGCGCCTGCGCAGCGAAGGCATGGACCTGCGCGGCCCGTTGCCCGCCGATACCCTGTTTACCCCCAAATATCTGGAGCACTGCGACGCAGTGCTGGCGATGTACCACGACCAGGGCTTGCCCGTACTCAAGTACAAGGGCTTTGGCGCCGCCGTCAACGTGACTCTGGGCCTGCCGATCATCCGCACGTCGGTCGATCACGGCACCGCCCTGGATCTGGCCGGCAGCGGCAAGATTGACACCGGCAGCCTGCAAGTCGCCCTGGAAACCGCCTACCAGATGGCCGAGACCCGACTATGAGTGAGCAATACCAACACCGGGCGCGCAAGCGCTTCGGCCAGAACTTCCTGCACGATGCCGGGGTCATTGACCGCATCCTGCGCTCGATCCACGCCAAGGCGGGCGATCGCATGCTGGAAATCGGCCCGGGCCAGGGCGCCCTGACCGAAGGCCTGCTGGGCAGCGGCGCACAGCTTGACGTGGTCGAGCTGGACAAGGATCTGGTGCCGATCCTCAACCAGCAATTCGCTGGCCGCGACAACTTCCGCCTGCACCAGGGCGACGCCCTGAAGTTCGACTTCACCAGCCTGGGCGCCGCGCCGAACAGCCTGCGCGTGGTCGGCAACCTGCCGTACAACATCTCCACGCCACTGATCTTCCACCTGCTGGCCAATGCCGAGCTGATCCGCGACATGCACTTCATGCTGCAGAAGGAAGTGGTCGAGCGCCTGGCTGCAGGTCCCGGTGGTGGCGACTGGGGCCGCCTGTCGATCATGGTCCAGTACCACTGCCGGGTCGAGCATCTGTTCAACGTCGGCCCCGGTGCATTCAACCCGCCACCGAAGGTCGACTCGGCCATCGTGCGCCTGGTTCCGCACGAAACCCTGCCGTTCCCGGCCAAGGATCACCGCCTGCTTGAGCGCATCGTCCGCGAAGCCTTCAACCAACGCCGCAAGACCCTGCGCAATACCCTCAAGGCCCTGCTCAGCAGCGAAGCCATCGAAGCCGCTGGCGTCGACGGCAGCCTGCGCCCGGAGCAGCTGGACCTGGCCGCCTTCGTCCGCCTGGCTGACAAGCTGGCCGAGCAACAAGGCAGCCACTAAGCCGCTGCAACGGCCAGTCATGCCCGCATGACTGGCCGGCAACCCCGCCAATAGCCTAGACTGGACGCAATTGCCGTATCCGCGTCTGCTTCCAAGGCCCCTTGCATGTCTGATCCCCGCTACCAGATCGACGTCAGCGTCGTGACCCGCTTTCTCAAAGAACAATCCGACCCCGAAAACGAGCGTTTCGCCTTCGCCTACACCATTACCGTGCAGAACAATGGCTCGGTGCCAGCCAAACTGATGTCGCGCCACTGGCTGATCACCAATGGCGATGGCCAGGTCGAAGAGGTCAAGGGCGCAGGCGTGATCGGTCAGCAACCGCTGATCGAACCCGGCAAGAGCCATACCTACAGCAGTGGCGCAGTGATCAGCACCCAGGTCGGCACCATGCAGGGCAGCTACCAGATGTTCGCCGAAGACGGTAAACGCTTCGAGGCCATCATCGCCCCGTTTCGCCTGGCCGTTCCCGGAGCCCTGCACTGATGGCGGTGTACGCAGTAGGTGACTTGCAAGGGTGCCTGCAACCGCTCAAGTGTCTGCTTGAACGAGTTAACTTCAACCCCGCCGTCGACCGCCTGTGGCTGGTCGGTGACCTGGTCAACCGCGGCCCGGAGTCGTTGGAAACCCTGCGCTTCCTGTATTCCATCCGTGAATCACTGGTGTGTGTGCTGGGTAACCACGACCTGCACCTGCTGGCGGCCTGGCACAACATCGAGCGTCTGAAAAAGAGCGACACCCTGCGCGAGATTCTCCAGGCGCCGGACGCTGACGAACTGCTTGACTGGTTGCGACAGCAAAAACTGCTGCACTACGACGAGCAGCGTGGCGTGGTCCTGGTCCATGCTGGCATTCCACCGCAGTGGACCTTGGGCAAGGCGCTGGAGCTGGCGAGTGAGGTCGAGGAAGTGCTGCGCGACGACAACCGCCTCAAGCCCTACCTGGACGGTATGTATGGCAATGAGCCGAACAAGTGGAGCAAAGATCTCAGTGGCGTGACCCGCCTGCGGGTGATCACCAACTACTTCACCCGCATGCGTTTTTGCACCAGTGAAGGCAAGCTCGACCTCAAGGGCAAAGAAGGTGTCGAGACCGCCCCGCCGGGCTACAAGCCGTGGTTCGCCCACAAAGGGCGGCGCTCGCGGCATGTGAAGATCATCTTTGGCCACTGGGCGGCACTTGAAGGCCGCTGCAAGGAGCCAGGCGTGATTGCCCTGGACACCGGCTGCGTCTGGGGCGGGGCGATGACCCTGTACAACGTCGACAGTGGCCAGTTCCATCGCTGCGATTGCACCGACGAAGGCACACCACGCCCTCTACCAGCGCCAGCACAACCCGCTAGAATAAGCGACCAGTCCTGAAGGAAACCGTACCCATGAGCGAATTCAAACGCATCCCTCCCGAGCAGGCTCAGGCGCTGCGCGAGCAAGGTGCGGTCGTGGTCGATATTCGCGACCCGCAAACCTATGCCCTCGGCCACATCACCGGTTCCAGGCATCTGGACAACCATTCGGTGGCAGATTTCATCCGCGGCGCCGACCTCGACGCCCCCACGGTGGTGGTCTGCTATCACGGCAACTCCAGCCAGAGCGCTGCCGCCTATCTGGTCAGCCAGGGCTTTTCCGACGTCTACAGCCTCGACGGTGGCTTTGAGCTGTGGCGTGGCACGTACCCGGCAGAAACCGCTCAAGGCACTGCCGAATAATTTTTTTCACCTGCCGCAGCCCGCGTCCTGTGCGGGCTCGCGCCTGACCAGACGAACGGTCATGGCGAACTTCATGCGCAACCGCCCTTGACCTCCCCGATTACGAACTATCCTTAAGCCCAGGCCATCCAAAAAGGGGAGAGCCGGTACACCGGCGTGCGGGTCATCGGTAGCGAGTTCTAGGTGTTCTGGGGGGTATACAGCAATCGGCATTCGTCGATTGCATGCCAGCATCAGCTGACTGATCCGGCGTCGGCTCCACGTATCGAGCGAGGTGACGTCATGAGTATTTTTAGCCACTTCCAACAACGTTTCGAGTCCACCCGTCAGGAAGAACTTTCGCTGCAGGAGTACCTTGAGCTCTGCAAAAGCGATCGCAGTGCTTACGCGTCGGCGGCTGAACGCCTGTTGATGGCCATCGGCGAGCCGGAACTGGTCGACACCTCGAACAACTCAAGGCTGTCGCGAATCTTCTCCAACAAGGTGATCCGCCGTTATCCGTCCTTTGAGGACTTCCATGGCATGGAGGAGTGCATCGATCAGATCGTCTCCTACTTCCGCCATGCCGCTCAGGGCTTGGAAGAGAAGAAACAGATCCTCTACCTGCTCGGCCCCGTGGGTGGCGGCAAGTCCTCCCTGGCCGAAAAACTGAAGCAACTGATGGAGAAGGTGCCCTTCTATGCCATCAAGGGCTCGCCGGTCTTCGAATCGCCTCTGGGGCTGTTCAACGCCACGGAAGACGGCGCGATTCTCGAAGAAGACTTCGGGATTCCGCGGCGTTACCTGAATACCATCATGTCGCCCTGGGCGACCAAGCGACTGGCCGAGTTCGGGGGCGACATCAGCCAGTTCAGGGTGGTCAAACTGTACCCGTCGATCCTCAACCAGATCGCCATCGCCAAAACCGAACCGGGTGACGAGAACAACCAGGATATTTCCGCCCTGGTCGGCAAGGTCGATATCCGTAAACTCGAGGAATACCCACAGAACGATGCCGACGCCTACAGCTATTCGGGCGCACTGTGCCGGGCCAACCAGGGCCTGATGGAATTCGTCGAGATGTTCAAGGCGCCCATCAAGGTTCTGCACCCGTTGCTGACTGCCACCCAGGAAGGTAACTACAACAGTACCGAAGGCCTGGGTTCGATCCCCTATTCCGGGATCCTGCTGGCCCACTCCAACGAATCGGAATGGCACAGCTTCCGCAACAACAAGAACAACGAAGCGTTCATCGACCGGATCTACATCGTCAAGGTGCCTTACTGCCTGCGGGTCAGCGACGAGATCAAGATCTACGACAAACTGCTGTTCAACAGCTCGCTGGCCAAGGCCCATTGCGCACCTGACACCCTGAAGATGCTTGCCCAGTTCACCGTGCTGTCGCGACTCAAAGAGCCGGAAAACTCGAACATCTATTCGAAGATGCGCGTCTACGACGGCGAAAATCTCAAAGACACCGACCCGAAAGCCAAGTCGATCCAGGAATACCGCGACGCTGCCGGAGTGGACGAAGGCATGAACGGCCTGTCGACCCGCTTTGCCTTCAAGATCCTATCGAAGGTGTTCAACTTCGATCCTCACGAGATCGCTGCCAACCCGGTGCACTTGCTCTACGTGCTGGAGCAGCAGATCGAACAGGAACAGTTCCCGGCCGAAGTGCGCGAGCGCTACCTGCGCTACCTGAAAGAGTACCTGGCACCGCGCTACATCGAGTTCATCGGCAAGGAAATCCAGACTGCTTACCTGGAGTCCTACAGCGAGTACGGTCAGAACATCTTCGACCGCTACGTGCTGTACGCCGACTTCTGGATCCAGGACCAGGAGTACCGCGACCCGGAAACCGGCGAAATCCTCAACCGCATCGCACTCAACGAAGAGCTGGAGAAAATCGAGAAACCGGCGGGCATCAGCAATCCGAAGGATTTCCGCAACGAGATCGTCAACTTCGTGTTGCGCGCCCGGGCCAACAACAACGGCAAGAACCCGACCTGGCTCAGCTACGAAAAACTGCGGGTAGTGATCGAGAAGAAAATGTTCTCCAACACCGAAGACCTGCTGCCGGTCATCAGCTTCAACGCCAAGGCGAGCAAAGAGGATCAGCAGAAACACAACGACTTTGTCACCCGAATGGTGGAACGCGGCTACACAGACAAGCAAGTTCGGCTGCTCTCGGAATGGTACCTGCGGGTCAGAAAATCGCAGTGACCGAGCTGTAAGTGGCAAGCCGCAAGCTCTGCGCCAGGCTTTTGTCAGCCGCCTGGCCCGACTTGCGGCTTGAAGCTTGAGTCTTCAGCTCCCCGGAGGGGCCTATGAGCTATGTGATCGACCGACGCCTGAACGGCAAGAACAAGAGCACGGTCAACCGCCAGCGTTTCCTGCGGCGTTACCGTGACCACATCAAGAAAGCCGTCGAGGAGGCCGTAAGTCGCCGCTCCATTACCGACATGGAGCATGGTGAGCAGATCAGCATTCCCGGTCGTGATATCGACGAGCCGGTGCTTCACCACGGCCGCGGTGGCAAACAGACTGTGGTCCACCCAGGCAACAAGGAATTCACCGCCGGCGAACACATCGCCCGGCCACAGGGTGGCGGTGGCGGCGGCGGGCGAGGCAAGGCCGGCAATTCCGGCGAGGGCATGGACGAATTCGTCTTCCAGATTACCCAGGAGGAATTTCTCGAATTCATGTTCGAGGACCTGGAGTTGCCCAACCTGGTCAAACGCCACCTGGCCGGCACTGACACCTTCAAGACCGTGCGGGCCGGTATCAGCAATGAAGGTAACCCCTCACGCATCAACATCATCCGCACGCTGCGTTCGGCTCACGCCCGACGCATCGCGTTGTCTGGCAGCAGCCGCGCCAAACTGCGTGTAGCGCAAGAGGAACTGGCGCGACTTAAACGGGAAGAACCAGACAATTTCGGCGATATTCAGGAAATAGAAGCCGAAATTGAGCGCCTGAGCGCAAGAATAAACCGCGTACCTTTCCTCGACACCTTCGACCTCAAGTACAACCTGCTGATCAAGCAACCCAACCCCAGCTCGAAAGCGGTGATGTTCTGCCTGATGGACGTTTCCGGGTCCATGACCCAGGCCACCAAGGACATCGCCAAGCGTTTTTTCATCCTTCTGTACCTGTTCCTCAAGCGCAACTACGACAAAATCGAAGTGGTGTTCATCCGCCACCACACCAGTGCCCGTGAAGTCGACGAAGAGGAATTCTTCTACTCCCGGGAAACCGGCGGCACCATCGTCTCCAGTGCCCTGAAACTGATGCAGGAGATCATGGCCGAACGCTACCCGGCCAACGAATGGAACATCTACGCCGCCCAAGCCTCCGACGGCGACAACTGGAACGATGATTCACCGATCTGCCGCGAAATCCTCACCAAGCAGATCATGCCGTTCGTCCAGTACTACACTTACGTTGAGATCACCCCCCGCGAACATCAGGCATTGTGGTTCGAATATGAACGCATCGGCGAAGCCTTTGCCGATACGTTCGCCCAGCAGCAGCTGGTGTCGGCCGGCGATATCTATCCGGTCTTCCGTGAACTCTTCCAGCGCAGGTTAGTGACATGACCGCTAGAGAGCAGAAGCGCCACCCCATATCCACCGGGTCCGAATGGACATTCGAACTGATCCAGGCCTATGACCGGGAAATCAGCCGCCTGGCCGAGCGCTATGCCCTGGACACCTACCCCAACCAGATCGAAGTGATCACCGCCGAGCAGATGATGGATGCCTACGCGTCCGTCGGCATGCCTCTGGGCTATCACCATTGGTCCTACGGTAAACACTTCCTCAGCACCGAGAAGTCCTACAGCCGAGGCCAGATGGGCCTGGCCTACGAGATCGTGATCAACTCCGACCCGTGCATTGCCTACCTGATGGAAGAAAACACCATCTGCATGCAGGCCCTGGTGGTTGCTCACGCCTGTTACGGGCACAACAGCTTCTTCAAGGGCAATTACCTGTTCCGCACCTGGACCGATGCCAGCTCGATCATCGACTACCTGGTGTTCGCCAAGCAGTACATCACCCAGTGCGAGGAACGCCACGGCATCGATGCGGTGGAGGACCTGCTCGACTCCTGCCACGCCCTGATGAACTACGGTGTCGACCGCTACAAACGCCCCTACCCGATTTCCGCCGAGGAGGAACGGCGGCGGCAGAAGGAACGCGAAGAACACCTGCAAAAGCAGATCAACGATCTGTGGCGGACCATTCCCAAAGGTGCCGACAAGAACAGCGACCGTGACAACGCGCGCTTTCCGGCCGAGCCCCAGGAGAACATTCTCTACTTCATCGAAAAACACGCACCGCTGCTCGAACCCTGGCAACGCGAGATCGTGCGCATCGTGCGCAAGATCGCCCAGTACTTCTACCCGCAACGCCAGACCCAGGTGATGAACGAGGGCTGGGCGACTTTCTGGCACTACACCCTGATGAACGACCTGTACGACGAAGGCCTGGTCACCGAGGGCTTCATGATGGAGTTCCTGCAGTCGCACACCAGCGTGGTGTTCCAGCCCGGCTTCGACAGCCCCTACTACAGCGGCATCAACCCCTATGCGCTGGGTTTTGCCATGTACCGGGACATCCGGCGCATGTGCGAACACCCCACCGAAGAAGACCGCCGCTGGTTCCCGGAAATCGCCGGCAGCGACTGGCTGTCGACCATCAAGTTCGCCATGAGCAGCTTCAAGGACGAGAGCTTCATCCTGCAGTACCTGTCACCCACGGTGATCCGCGACCTCAAGCTGTTCAGCATCCTCGATGACGACCAGCGCGATGACCTGCTGGTACCGGCCATCCATGACGAAAGCGGCTACCGGATCATCCGTGAAACCCTGGCCGCCCAATACAACCTGGGCAACCGCGAACCCAACGTGCAGATCTGGAGCATTGACCGTCGTGGCGACCGTTCCCTGACCCTGCGCCACCAGCAACACGATCGCAAGCCGCTAGGCGACTCGACCGAGGAGGTTCTCAAGCACCTGCACCGCCTCTGGGGCTTCGATATCCACCTGGAAACCCTGCAGGGTGACCAGATCATGAAAACCCACCACGTGCCGCCCAAGGGCGAGCATGGCGAGGCCGAGTACGGGCGCCTGGACCTGGCGGTCGTGCACCTCTAGCCAGCCCTCCGTTGCTGCCAGACAGGGTATCCTGTGGCATCAACGGAGGATTTTCATGCAGATCTACAAAGTCGGCGGTGCCGTACGCGACCGCCTGCTCGGCCGGCCGGTCAGTGATATCGACTGGGTTGTGGTCGGCGCTAGCGCAGAGCAAATGCAGGCGCTCGGCTATCGGCCCGTGGGTGCCGACTTTCCGGTGTTCATCCACCCCAAAAGCGGCGAGGAATACGCCCTGGCGCGCACCGAGCGCAAGAGTGGCCGCGGTTACGGTGGCTTCACCTTTCACGCCAGTCCCGAGGTAACCCTCGAGGAAGACCTGATCCGGCGCGACCTGACCATCAATGCCATGGCCGAAGATGAGCAGGGTAACGTCAGCGATCCTTATGGCGGCCAGAAAGATCTCGAAGCCCGAATTTTACGCCATGTTTCCCCGGCATTCGCCGAAGATCCTCTGCGGGTCCTGCGCGTCGCCCGCTTTGCCGCGCGCTATGCCGCAATGGGTTTCAAGGTAGCGCCGCAAACCATTGAGCTGATGCGCCAGCTCAGCGAATCCGGTGAACTCCAGGCACTCACCGCCGAGCGCAGCTGGAAAGAAATTTCCCGGGCACTGATGGAGGATCAACCTCAGGTGTTCATTCAGGTGCTGCGCGATTGTGGCGCCCTCAAAGAGCTGATGCCTGAACTCGACGCTCTGTTCGGCGTACCGCAACCTGCAGCCCACCATCCGGAAATCGACACTGGCATACACACCCTCTCGGTCCTCGCACAAGCCGCACAGCATCAGCAACCCCTGAGCGTGCGCTGGGCTTGCCTGCTCCACGATCTGGGCAAAGGGCTTACCCCGGAGGAGGAATGGCCGCGGCACATCGCTCACGAACAACGCGGGCTCAAGCTGATCAAAGCCGTCAACCAGCGTTTCAAGGTGCCACGTGAGTGTCAGGAGCTGGCGGCACTGGTCGGTGAGTACCACACGCACTGCCACCGCGCCCTGGAACTCAGGGCGTCGACCTTGCTTGAACTGCTGCAAAGCTTCGATGTTTATCGTCGGCCGCAGCGTTTTGAGGAGTTCATTGCTGCTTGTGAAATGGATGCTCGGGGACGCAAGGGACTGGAGCAGCGGCAGTACCCCCAAGCCGATTACCTGCGCGGTGCAGCGGCGGCGGCGCGGGCAGTACAGGTGCAGCCACTGGTGCAGCAGGGGCTCACTGGCCAGGCGCTGGGTGAAGCACTGAAGAGGGCGCGGCTGAAAGCGCTGCAGGTTTACAAGGACGGTTTCCGCAACTGATACCGTGGCGCTCGCATCGCCGGCAAGGCCGGCTCCCACACTGCCTCGCACAAGAACCTTGTGGGAGCTGGCCTTGCCAGCGATTGGGCCTCAAAGATCGGTTAATTGTTGCCCACGCCACTCAAAGGGCACGGGCGCAAGCACCTGGTCGATCTGCGCCTCTTCCCACAACCGGCCCATGGTTTTGCCTGCTCCCGGATGCAGCAGCTCAGGGGCAATCAACGAAAGCGGCCACAGCACAAAGGCATTCTTGAGGATCTCGGCGCGGGGCAGCACCAGGCCGTCAAAACTGCCATGCAGATCGTTGTACATCAGCACATCGATATCCAGCGGCAGGCCTTTGCGCTCTGGCGCATAGCGGCCATTGTCAGCCTCGATGAACTTGAGCCGACGGTCCAGCTCCATCAACGGCATATCGGTCAATCCGGTCACCACCAGATTGAAGAACGGACCGCTTTTTATGCCTACCGCCTGGCTTTCGAACACAGCCGAACACTGCATGTCCTGCAGAAAAACAGCCAGCGCATCCAGCCCCGCCGTCAAATGCCGTTCACGCTCGACATTACTGCCAAGGCCAAGGTAAACCCGGTTCAGAGACATCCGCGCTCAATCTCCACGCCCACTCCAGTGGCGGCCGCGATGGCGCCGGGCTTGGTCAACTTGAGGGATAGCCAGGGAATCTGGAATTCGCTCATCAGCACTGCCGCAAGGCGTTCGGCAAAGGTTTCAACCAGTTCAAACTCCGCTTGCTCGGCAAATGCCTGGATACGCGCAGTTACACTGGCGTAATCCAGGGCCAGGGTCAGGTCGTCGCCCGCCGCTGCCGGCCGGTTGTCCCAGGCAAAACGCAGGTCCAGGCGCAGGCACTGGCGAATGCCACGCTCCCAGTCATAGGCACCGATGACGGTATCGACTTCCAGGCCTTCGATGAACACTCTGTCCAAGCACTTCTCTCCACTGCACGACAAGGGCGACTGGCGCCGTTAGAATCAAGGCGTCCTCGCCCGGAATAGTTAGCATGTTTTGGTTACTGGCGCTGCTCGCCTACCTGCTTGGCTCGCTGTCCTTTGCCATACTCCTCAGCCGCCTCAATGGCAGCCCGGACCCGCGCATGAGCGGTTCTGGCAACGCCGGGGCAACCAACATGCTGCGTCTGGCCGGCCGCAAACTGGCGGTCCTGACCCTGCTTGGCGACCTGTGCAAGGGCTTGCTGCCCGTGCTGGTCGCCAATCTTGCCGGCCTTGACCTGCAACAACAGGCCTGGATCGGCGTGTGTGCAGTCATCGGCCACCTGTTTCCGGTGTACTTCTGCTTTCGCGGCGGCAAAGGTGTCGCCACCGCTGCCGGCCTGTTACTGGGGCTCTACCCGCCAGCAGCACTGCTGGCCATCTGCGCCTGGCTGCTGACCTTCTACCTGACCCGCACCAGCTCCCTCGCAGCACTGATCGCCACACCTCTGACCCTGCCACTGCTGGCCTGGCGCGAGCCGGAAGCGCTATTGCCGATCAGCGTGCTGACCGTGCTGATCGTCTGGCGTCACCGCGGCAATCTACGCGACCTTTTTGCCGGCCGCGAACGGCATTTCTGAATCGGACGCATGAACGCCGCTCATCACAGCGGCGCCAGCTGCTCCATCGGCCAGCGTGCCTGCACACTGATCGCCAGACTTTCCTGCTGCCCTGCAGCCAGACGCTGGCAACCGGCATAGGCAATCATGGCGCCATTATCGGTGCAGAACTGTGGGCGCGCGTAGTACACATTACCCTTGATGCCCGCGAGCATGTCTTCCAGCGAGGTCCGCAGGGCCTTGTTGGCACTGACACCACCGGCGATCACCAGGCGCTTGAGGCCGGTCTGCTTCAGGGCACGCTTGCACTTGATGGTCAGAGTCTCCACCACCGCCTGTTGGAAGGCCAGCGACACGTCGCAACGGGTTTGCTCGCCGTCGTCTCCAGCACTCTGGCACTGCTGCCAGGTGTTCAGGGCAAAGGTCTTGAGGCCGCTGAAGCTGAAATCCAGGCCAGGACGATCGGTCATCGGCCGCGGGAAAACGAAACGTCCGGGAACGCCCTGAGTCGCAAGGCGGGCGATCTCCGGGCCACCTGGATAATTCAGCCCCATCAGCTTGGCGGTCTTGTCGAACGCCTCACCCGCTGCGTCATCAAGGGTTTCACCCAGCAATTGGTAACGGCCAATGCCGTCCACACGCACCAGCTGGGTATGTCCACCGGACACCAGCAAGGCGACAAACGGGAACTCAGGCGGCTGCTCTTCGAGCATCGGCGCGAGCAGATGACCTTCCATGTGATGCACGCCCAACGCCGGAATACCCCAGGCAAACGCCAGGGCCTGGGCGCAGGACGCCCCCACCAGCAGCGCACCGACCAGCCCGGGGCCGGCGGTATAGGCAATGGCATCAATTTCGGTAGCGACACAGTCGGCCTCGTCCAGCACCTGGCGGATCAACGGCAGCATGCGCTTGACGTGATCGCGTGAGGCGAGCTCCGGCACCACGCCGCCATAGGCACGGTGCAGGTCGATCTGACTGAACAATGCATCGGCCAAAAGACCGCGTTCACTGTCGTATAATGCGACGCCGGTTTCGTCGCAGGATGTTTCCAATCCCAGTACTAGCATGGGTCTGCGCCTTGTGGAGGCTGAATTCGAAGGCGCGCATGATAGTCCCCACTCCCGGTGCCGACCAGCGGTTTTCGATCAGAGGCTTTGCATTCCGGCTGGCTAAGGGTTAACATCCGCAACCCTTAAAAACCGACGTTCTCCAGTGCACAGTTTTGCCACGAGTTCGTTGACCCCCGGTAATGAATGAAGGTAGCTCTGGATGCCAGCCGTCAAAGTTAAAGAGAATGAACCCTTCGACGTAGCTCTGCGTCGTTTCAAGCGCTCCTGCGAAAAAGCCGGTGTTCTGGCTGAAGTTCGTAGCCGCGAATTTTACGAGAAGCCGACTTCTGAGCGTAAGCGCAAAGCAGCAGCCGCTGTTAAACGTCACGCCAAGAAAGTTCAGCGCGAACAGCGCCGCGCCGTTCGTCTGTACTAATACAGACGTCCGTCGCAAGCTTCTGCCTCGCCCGGCCCAAAGCCGGGCTGCCGGCAGTAGTTGTTTGATCCTCAGGCCTTCGTGCCCGAGGCGTCCCATTGCCCTGCAGTGTGGACAACCTGCCTGAAACGTCAGAACTGGCCTCAACGCCAGCTGTGCACGTCATTACTGACGAGCCCTCACCGGCTACAGACGAGCACGTCTTTCCGAATTTTGTGTTACGCCATTCGACATCGCTCGAACGCGCAGCCGTTCCCGCAGCATTAGCGATTACACTTGCTTATCGCCTGATGATGAGAGTGCCATGGCCGGGCTGATTCCCCAAAGCTTCATCGACGACCTCCTCAACCGTACCGACATCGTCGATGTGGTGAGTTCGCGCGTGCAGCTGAAAAAGGCCGGCAAAAACCTCACCGCCTGCTGCCCGTTCCACAAGGAAAAAACCCCGTCCTTCAGCGTCAGCCCCGGCAAGCAGTTCTATTACTGCTTCGGCTGCGGCGCGGGCGGCAACGCCCTTGGCTTCATCATGGACCACGACAACCTGGACTTCCCCCAGGCCGTCGAGGAACTGGCCAAGGCTGCCGGCATGGAAGTCCCTCGCGAGGAAGGCGGACGCGGGCAAAAGCCCCGGCAACCCACCGACTCGCCGCTATACCCACTGCTGGAAGCGGCTGCCGAATTTTATCGCCAGGCCCTGAAAAGCCACCCGACCCGTCGCTCGGCGGTGGAATACCTCAAGGGCCGTGGCCTGTCCGGGGAAATCGCTCGCGACTTCGGTCTCGGCTATGCGCCGCCCGGCTGGGACAACCTGTTCAAGCATCTGAGCAGCGACACCCTGCAACAGAAGGCCATGATCGATGCCGGCCTGCTGATCGAGAACGCCGAGTCTGGCAAGCGCTACGATCGCTTCCGTGACCGGGTCATGTTTCCGATCCGCGACAGTCGCGGCCGGGTCATCGCCTTTGGCGGCCGGGTACTCGGCGACGACAAGCCCAAGTACCTGAACTCCCCGGAAACCCCGGTGTTCCACAAAGGCCAGGAGCTGTACGGGCTCTACGAGGCGCGCAAGTTCAACCGCAACCTCGATGAAATCATCGTCGTCGAAGGCTACATGGACGTCATTGCCCTGGCCCAGCAAGGCCTGCGCAATGCGGTGGCGACCCTGGGTACCGCCACCAGCGAAGAGCACCTCAAGCGCCTGTTCCGCGTGGTACCCAGCGTATTGTTCTGCTTCGACGGCGACCAGGCTGGCCGCAATGCCGCCTGGCGCGCCCTGGAGGCCACCCTTTCGAGCCTGCAGGACGGCCGCAAAGCACGCTTCCTGTTCCTGCCCGAAGGTGAAGACCCGGACACCCTGGTCCGCGCCGAAGGCACTGACGCGTTCCGCGCCCGCATCAACCAGCATGCCCAGCCTCTGGCCGACTACTTTTTCCAGCAGCTGACCGAAGAAGCCGACCCGCGCTCGCTTGAGGGCAAGGCGCATATGGCCACCCTGGCAGCACCGTTGATCGAAAAAGTGCCCGGCGCCAACCTTCGCGCATTGATGCGCAATCGCCTCAAGGAAATCACCGGGCTCGACAACCAGCAGGTCGAGCAACTGAGCCATAGCGCCCCCAGCGAAGCGCCACCCAGCTACGACCCGGGCATCGATTACGACGCCATTCCCGACTACACCCCGGACTACGGTGACTTCCACCAACCCGAGTACGCGCCGCCGCAACAGCAGTGGACGCCGAACAAGGGCGGCAAGAAGAAATGGGAAGGCAAACCGTGGGACAAGAAGGGCAAGCCCTGGGAGCGCAACGGTCAACGCCAGGATGCGCCGCCACGGGTGCCGACTTCGGTGGAACCCCCGACCTTGAGCGCTTTGCGTACCCTGCTGCACCATCCGCAGCTGGCCAAAAAAGTCGAAGATGCCGGCCATTTCGCGGCCGAAGAACACGTCTACGCCCAGCTGCTGGTGGCGCTGCTGGAAGCGTTGCAAAAGAATCCTGAGCTACGCTCACTACAGCTGATTGCACGCTGGCACGGCACTGAACAAGGCCGATTGCTGCGGGCATTGGCAGAAAAGGAATGGCTGATCGATGCCGACAACCTTGAACAACAGTTTTTCGACACTATAACTAGCTTGTCCGCTCGCCAACGCGAGCGAAGCCTGGAACATTTGCTCAGGAAAGCACGTCAAAGTGAACTGAGCGCAGAGGAAAAAAATCAGCTGCGCGACCTGTTAAGCCGGAATGTTCCCGCACAAACCCCGACCTCAACTGGCGCGTGAGGTCCTAGCTCGGGTATAATCCTCGGCTTGTTTTTTGCCCGCCAAGACCTTCAGTGGATAGGGTGTTATGTCCGGAAAAGCGCAACAGCAGTCTCGCATCAAAGAGTTGATCACCCGCGGTCGTGAGCAGGGCTACCTGACTTACGCGGAGGTCAACGACCACCTGCCAGAGGATATTTCAGATCCGGAGCAGGTGGAAGACATCATCCGCATGATCAACGACATGGGGATCAACGTATTCGAGAGTGCTCCGGATGCGGATGCCCTTTTGTTGGCCGAAGCCGATACCGACGAAGCCGCAGCTGAAGAAGCCGCCGCTGCGTTGGCGGCTGTGGAAACCGATATCGGTCGCACGACGGACCCAGTGCGCATGTACATGCGTGAAATGGGTACCGTCGAGCTGCTGACCCGCGAAGGCGAGATCGAAATCGCCAAGCGTATCGAAGAAGGTATTCGCGAAGTCATGGGCGCTATCGCTCACTTCCCGGGTACTGTCGAATACATTCTCAGCGAATACGACCGGGTAACCGCCGAAGGCGGCCGCCTGTCGGATGTTCTCAGTGGCTACATCGACCCGGACGACGGCATCGCCCCGCCGGCCGAAGTACCGCCGCCTGTCGATCCGAAAGCACCGGCCAAGGCCGAAGCCGACGACGAAGAAGACGAAGAGAAAGAAAGCAGTGACGATGAGGAAGAGGCCGAAAGCGGTCCCGATCCAGTCGTTGCCCAACAGCGCTTTGGTGCCGTCCAGGAACAACTGAACGCCACCCTCAAAGTACTGAAAAAGAACGGCCGCCAGCACAAGGACAGCCTCAAGGCGATGCTTGAACTGGCAGAACTGTTCATGCCGATCAAGCTGGTGCCAAAACAGTTCGAAGTACTGGTCGAACGCGTTCGCAGTGCCCTGGATCGTCTGCGTCAGCAAGAACGCGCCATCATGCAACTGTGTGTCCGTGACGCACGCATGCCACGCGCCGACTTCCTGCGCCTGTTCCCGAGCAACGAGACCGACCAGACCTGGAGCGGTGACCTTTCCAAGCGCAGCACCAAGTGGGCCGCCGCGCTGGGCGAGAAGAACGACGCGATCGTCGCTTGCCAGCAGAAGCTGATCGACCTGGAAACCGAAACCGGTCTGACCATCGCCGAGATCAAGGACATCAACCGTCGCATGTCGATCGGTGAAGCCAAGGCTCGTCGCGCGAAGAAGGAAATGGTTGAGGCCAACCTGCGTCTGGTTATCTCGATCGCCAAGAAGTACACCAACCGCGGCCTGCAGTTCCTCGACCTGATCCAGGAAGGCAACATCGGCCTGATGAAGGCGGTGGACAAGTTCGAATACCGTCGCGGTTACAAGTTCTCGACCTACGCCACCTGGTGGATTCGCCAGGCGATCACCCGTTCGATCGCCGACCAGGCCCGCACCATCCGTATTCCGGTGCACATGATCGAGA
>Ga0247819_10000604_pt1 | contig 20913 bp, 17 predicted proteins | sample 13C_Xylose_Day6_FD_193428 | JGI IMG/M metagenome (GOLD analysis project Ga0247819, IMG submission 193428) | Soil microbial communities from agricultural site in Penn Yan, New York, United States - 13C_Xylose_Day6 | ecosystem: Environmental > Terrestrial > Soil > Agricultural land | place: USA...
GCCTCGCTCCCGTACTCAGCCCGCCGCGCACCGCGGCGGGCTGAGTACGGGAGCGAGGCCGGCAGGCGAGTCGATCACGAGCCGCGCTTCGTCACACGCGGGTCCCACCTCGCTACCCTTGAGCCATGCCCACGAACGATTCCGCCGCCACTCCTGCCCGCGCTCGCGCCCGAGCACCTCGCGCTCGCCGGGCCCGACGAGCGTCGCAACGTCACCGTCGAGGCCGTCGACGTCACGATCGACCTCGATGCCGCGCCGGCGGGAACGGCCGACGCGTACCTGCGGCTGCATCTGCTCTCGCACCTCGTCGTGCGTCCGAACACGATCAACCTCGACGGCATCTTCGCGCACCTGCCCTCGGTCGTGTGGACCAACGCGGGGCCGGTGCATCCCGACGACTTCACGCGTCTGCGGCCGGCGCTGCAGCGCGCCGGAATCCACGCCGAGGGACTCGACAAGTTCCCACGTCTGCTCGACTACGTCACGCCCGACCGCGTGCGCATCGCCGACGCCGCCCGCGTGCGCCTCGGTGCGCACCTCGCCCCCGGCACCACCGTCATGCACGAGGGGTTCGTGAACTTCAACGCGGGCACGCTGGGCACTTCGATGGTCGAGGGTCGCATCTCGCAGGGCGTCGTCGTCGGCGACGGCAGCGACATCGGCGGCGGCGCCTCGATCATGGGCACGCTCTCGGGTGGCGGCACGCAGCGCATCGCCATCGGCGAGCGCGCGCTGCTCGGCGCGAATTCGGGCATCGGCATCTCGATCGGCGACGACAGCGTCGTCGAGGCGGGCCTCTACGTCACCGCGGGCACCAAGGTCGTGCTGCTCGGCGCGAAGGGCGAACGACCCACCACCGTCAAGGCCGTCGTGCTCTCCGGAGTGCCGAACCTGCTGTTCCGACGCAATTCGCTGAACGGCCAGGTCGAGGCGCTCTCGCGGTCGGGCGAGGGCGTGACCCTGAACGCGGCGCTGCACGCCTGACGCCCAGGTTCTCGATCCCGCTGGCGCGCCCGCTCGAGCGGCTGAAGCGCCGCACTTCTCGGCTAAAGTGGTGCTTCCGAGGCCGCCGAGAGCGGCCTCGCCCTACACCGCACGACCGTGCACCTCACGAAGGAGTGATGTGGGTACCGACGCACCCAGAACCAGCAGGCACCGGGGACTCAGCTTCCTCATCGCGCTGCTCGTCACAGTGCTCGTGCTGGCCGTGGTCGTTGCTGGCGTCGGGTGGTGGACCGTGCAGCGGTCGTTCCCCACGACGAGCGGCCGCGTGGACGTGCCCGGGCTCACCGCGTCGGTCACCGTCTACCGCGACGATGCGGGCATTCCGCAGCTCGTCGCCGAGACCGACCACGACCTCTTCCTCGCGCAGGGCTACGTGCACGCTCAAGACCGCTTCTGGGAGATGGACTTCCGCCGCCACGTCACCGCCGGCCGCCTCGCCGAGCTGTTCGGCGAGTCGCAGGTCGGCACCGACGCGTTCATCCGAACGCTCGACTGGCGGGGCATCGCCGAGCGCGAGTACGAGCTGCTCGATCCCGAGTCGAAACGGTACTACGACGCCTACGCCGACGGCGTCAACGCCTACCTCGCCGAGCGCAGCGGCGCCGGGCTCTCGCTCGAGTACGCCGTGCTCGGGCTGCAGAACGCCGGCTACGCCCCCGAGCCGTGGACGCCGATCGACTCGATCGCGTGGCTGAAGGCCATGGCCTGGGACCTGCGCTCCAACCTCGGCGACGAGATCGACCGCGCCCTGCTCGCCACGGCGCTGGCCCCTGAGCAGGTCGACTTCCTCCACCCCGAGTACGCGTGGGGCGAGATGCCCACGATCCTCGGCGGGCCGATCGCGTCAGCGCCGGCCGCATCCTCGACCAGACCGCTCACTTCCGGCGAAGGCACGCCGACCGCCGACTCGGTCGATGCCGGTGATGCGGGTGATCCCGTCGCCTCGTCCGCGGGTGCGGCCGAAGCACTCACGTCGCTGAGCGCCACGATCGACGCGATCCCCGAGTTGCTCGGCCCCGAGGGCGGCGACCTCGGCTCGAACTCCTGGGTGATCTCCGGAGCACTCACCGAGTCGGGCCAGCCGCTGCTCGCGAACGACCCGCACCTCGGGCCCGCGATGCCGTCGATCTGGACGCAGATGGGGCTGCACTGCGCCGAGGTGCGCGACGACTGCGCCTTCGACGTCGCCGGCTACACGTTCTCGGGCCTTCCGGGCGTCATCATCGGCCACAACGACCGCATCGCCTGGGGGTTCACGAACCTCGGGCCCGACGTCGCCGACCTGTTCCTCGAGCGCGTCGACGGCGACACCTACGAGCTCGACGGCAAGCCGGTGCCGCTCACGCTGCGCGAAGAGACCATCGAGGTCGCCGGCGGCGACCCCGTCACCATCACCGTGCGCTCGACCGCGCGCGGCCCGCTCGTCACCGACATCCGCGATGACTTCGGCGACGTCGCGGCCGAGTACCCGGCGGCATCCGGTGCCCCCGACGGCGACTACGAGGTGTCGCTGCAGTGGACCGCGCTCACCGCCGGAACGACGCCGCAGGCCGTCTTCGCGATCAACCGCGCCCGCGACTGGCAGGGCTTCCGCGCGGCCGCGGCCCTCTTCGACGTGCCTTCGCAGAACCTCGTCTACGCCGACGAATCGGGCAACATCGGCTACCAGGCGCCCGGCGACATCCCCGTGCGCCTCTCGGGCGACGGCACGGTGCCCCTCCCGGGGTGGACGAGTGCGAACGGATGGTCGGGCAGCATCGACTTCGACGAATTGCCCTCGGTGCTCAATCCCTCTGCGGGCTACATCGTGACCGCGAACAACCCCGCAGCCGGTCCCGAAGGCCCGCTGATCACCGAGGATTGGGACTACGGCTACCGCGCCGCGGGCATCGACCGGCTCATTCGCGAGCGCATCGCCGACGGCGGCAAGCTCACCGCCGACGACCTCGCCGAGATGCAGCTCGACACGGCAGACGCGAACGCTGCGACGTTCCTGCCCCTCATCGCCGACCTCGACCTCGAAGGCGATGCCGCCCGCGGCGCGGCCCTGCTCGACGGCTGGAACGGCCACGCAGACGTCGACAGTGCGGAAGCCGCCTACTTCGCCGTCTTCTGGCGCAGCCTGCTCGACGACATGTTCGCCTCGCTGCCGAAGCCCACTCGCCCGCAGGGCGGCGACCGCTGGTACAACGTCGTCGGCACCCTGCTCGGCCAGCCCGACTCGCCGTGGTGGAGCAGCACCGCCTCGGGTGCGACGGGCCGTGATGCCGTCATCGCCGAGGCGCTCGCCGCCGCGTGGACCGAGGCATCCGAGCTGATAGGCGACGACCCCGAAACGTGGCGTTGGGGAAAGCTGCACACCCTGACCCTCACCAACCAGAGCTTCGGCGAGTCGGGCATCGGGCCCATCGAGTGGCTCTTCAATCGCGGGCCGTACGAGCTCGGCGGCGGCTCGTCGATCGTGAACGCCATCGGTTGGGACGTGAGCATCGGGTACGGCGTCGACTGGGTGCCGTCCATGCGCATGGTCGTCGATCTCGATGACATGGACGAATCGCGCTGGATCAACCTCACGGGCGCCTCAGGCCACGCATTCAACCCGCACTACGACGACCAGGCGCCGCTCTGGCAACGCGGCGAGCTCCGCCCGTGGCCGTTCACCATCAGGGCGGTGCAAGACGCCGCGAGCGACACCCTGCAGCTGCGCCCCGCGGGCTGACCCCTACCTCAGCACCGAACTCAGCAGCAGGCTCGTCTCGCTGTTCACGACGCCGTCGATCGACCGGATGCGCCCGAGCACACGGTCGAACTCGGCCAGGTTCTCGGTGCGCAGTTCGGCCACGAGATCCCAGCCGCCGTTCGTGGTGTGCAGCGCGATCACCTCGGGCAGCCCCCGCAGCCCGAAGATGACGTCGTCGGTCGTGCGTCCTTCGACCTCGATGAGTGAGATCGCATGGATGGCGAGCGGTTCGAGTTCGTCGCGTACGCGCACCGAGAAGCCCACGATGATTCCGGATGCGACGAGCCGATCGATGCGGCTGTTCACCGTCGCGCGGGCGACGCCGAGAGTGCGGGCGAGGCTCGCCACTGGCGCGCGGCCGTCTTCACGCAACGCCGCGAGCAGCCGCCGGTCGAGGTCGTCGAGCACTGCCATGCACAGATAGTACATTGGGCCTCTACGTTCTGCATATTGCTGTGACGATTCGTGCACATCTCTGGCGTTGCCGTTGCATATCGACGAAATCTAGGCTGAGAGCGACCCGAGAGGAACGCAATGACGAGCTTCGTCGACGTACGCAGCATGGCCGCCTGGGTGGCCGACACCGGACCCGAGCACGTGATCGCGGGGCTGGTCGACGAGCTCGACCGCGACTTCCGGCGCTGGGAGACGTTCGACAAGTCGCCCCGGGTCGCCAGCCACACGCCGTTCGGAGTCATCGAGCTGATGCCCACGAGCGACCACGAGACCTACGGGTTCAAGTACGTGAACGGACATCCCTCGAACCCGGCACGCGGCTACCAGACGGTCACCGCCTTCGGCGTGCTCGCCGACGTGCACAACGGCTACCCGACATTCCTCGCAGAGATGACGATCCTCACTGCGCTGCGCACCGCCGCGACGTCGGCGCTCGCGGCCCGCGCACTCGCACGCCCCGGCGCTCAGGTGATGGCGATGATCGGCGCCGGCAGCCAGGCGGAGTTCCAGGCGCTCGCCTTCCGCATCGCGCTCGGCATCGACCACCTGCGCGTCTTCGACGTCGACCCCGACGCAGTCGCCAAGCTCGCCCGCAACCTGCTGCCGCTCGGCTTCACGATCGAAGTGGCGGGCAGCGTCGCCGAGGCGCTCGACGGTGCTGACGTCGTCACCACCTGCACGGCCGACAAGGCACGCGCCACGGTCGTCGCCGACGAACTCGTTCGTCCCGGCATGCACCTGAACGCGATCGGCGGTGACTGCCCCGGCAAGACCGAACTCGATCCCGCGATCCTCGACCGCAGCGCGGTTTTCGTCGAGTACACCCCGCAGACTCGCATCGAGGGCGAGATCCAGCAGCGAGGCGACGACTTCGCGGTCACCGAGCTGTGGCAGGTGCTCGTCCGGCAGGCGCCCGGCCGCACCGACGCCGAACAGGTGACGGTGTTCGACTCGGTCGGCTTCGCCATCGAGGACTTCTCTGCGCTGCGCTACGTGCGCGACCGCGTGGTGGGCACGAAATACGCGCAGGAGATCGACCTCGTCGCCGACCCCGACGACCCGAAGGACCTCTTCGGGCTCGTCGGCGCATTGTCGCCGGTGGGCTGACCGGTGTCGGTGCAGGCGCCCTCGGCGGTCGTCATGGTGCGGCCGCATCGGTTCCGCCCCAACGAGGCGACGCTCGCCGACAACGGATTCCAGACCGACAGCGGGCAGCTCGATCTCGCCGGTGTCGCGGCATCCGCATTCGACGAGGCGACCCGCGCGGCCGATGCGCTCGAGGCAGCGGGCGTCGTGGTGCATCGCTTCGAGGACGAGCGAGACGACCGCCCCGACAGCGTCTTCCCCAACAACTGGATCTCGACGCACTCGGGCGGGCACGTCGCGCTCTACCCGATGTTCGCGCCGAACCGCCGAGGTGAGCGACGCGGCGACATCGTCGACCACCTCAAGGCGCGTTACCGGGTGCAGGACGTCATCGACTACTCGGGCCTCGAGCACGACGACGTGTTCCTCGAGGGCACCGGCGCCATGGTGCTCGACCACGAGTCCCGCATCGCCTACGCGACACGCTCGAACCGCGCCGATCCGGTCGCGCTCGAGCGGTTCTGCACGAACTTCGGCTACGAGCCCATGGTGTTCGAGGCATCCGACGCACGCAGCATCCCGATCTACCACACCAACGTCATGATGGCCGTGGCCACCGAGTTCGCGCTCGTCTGCCTCGACGCGATCACCTCGTCGGTGCGCCGCGGCGAGGTGGCGGAGCGGCTCGCGTGCCGCAACCGCCGCGCCGTCATCGAACTCTCGATGGCGCAACTCGACGAGTTCTGCGGCAACGTCATGGAGCTCGAAGGACGCGACGGGCGCGTACTCGCACTCTCGCGGCGCGCGTTCGACGCGCTCACCGACGATCAGCGCGCAGTCATCGAACGCAGCGCTCGGCTGCTGCCGCTCGACGTCCCGACGATCGAACTCGCGGGCGGATCCGTGCGCTGCATGCTCGCCGAGGTGCACCTCGATCCGCGACCGGAGCGGAGTCAGACCCCGGGGTAGTGCCTTTCGGGCTCGCCGATGTACAGCTGCTGCGGGCGGCCGATCTTGGTTGCGGGGTCGAGGTTCATCTCGCGCCAGTGCGCCATCCACCCGGGCAGGCGCCCGATGGCGAACAGCACCGTGAACATGCGCGTCGGGAAGCCCATGGCCTTGTAGATCACCCCGGTGTAGAAGTCGACGTTCGGGTACAGGCGACGCTCCTTGAAGTAGTCGTCCTGCAGGGCGAACTGCTCGAGCTCCTGCGCGATGTCGAGCAGCGGGTCGCTGACGCCGAGCCCCGCGAGCACCTCGTTGGCGGACTGCTTGACGATCTTCGCGCGCGGATCGTAGTTCTTGTAGACGCGATGCCCGAAGCCCATGAGCTTCACGCCGTCTTCCTTGTTCTTCACCCGCTCGACGAACCTGCCGACACCCTCGCCCGAGTCGCGGATGCGCGCGAGCATCGCGAGGACCGCCTCGTTGGCGCCCCCGTGCAGCGGACCCGAGAGCGCCTGGATGCCCGCCGAGATCGACGCGTAGAGGTTGGCGCCGGTCGAGCCCACGAGCCGCACCGTCGACGTCGACGCGTTCTGCTCGTGGTCTTCGTGCAGGATGAGCAGCCGGTCGAGGGCACGCGCGAGCGTGGGGTCCTCGACGTAGCGCTCGGCCATGTTGCCGAAGTTCAGCCGCAGGAAGTTCGGCACGAAGTCGAGGGAGTTGTCGGGATACAGGAACGCCTGGCCCACGCTCTTCTTGTGCGCGTACGCGGCGATCACGGGCAGCTTCGCGAGCAGTCGTACGGTGGTGAGCTCGACATGCTCGGGGTCGTGCGGGTCGCTCGAGTCTTCGTAATAGGTCGACAGGGCCGAAACCGCGCTCGACAGCACCGACATGGGGTGCGCGGTGTGCGGCAGCGCCGAGAAGAAGCGCTTGAGGTCTTCGTGCAGCAGGGTGTGTCGGCGCACCTTCTCGTCGAACTCGCCGAGCTGGTCGGGGGTGGGCAGCTCGCCGTAGATGAGCAGCCACGCCACCTCGAGGAACGTCGAGTGCTCGGCGAGCTCTTCGATGGGGTAGCCGCGGTAACGCAGGATGCCCTGCTCACCGTCGATGTACGTGATCGCCGAGCGCGTCGAGGCGGTGTTCACGAACCCGTAGTCGAGGGCGGTGAGCCCGGTCTGGCGGGTGAACGTGCCGAGGTCGAGGCTCGAATTGCCGTCGATCGCCGGTTGGATCGGGAATTCGGCCCGTCCTCCGGGAAAAGAGAGCGTTGCAGCAGCGGGGTTCTGCCCCTCTGCGTTGTTCACGACGTCGCTCACGGCGCCTCCTGTGATCGTCACTTGCGCGGTCACCTGCCTTCTGGCGGCGCGCCGGTCGGCGCGCGGCCCGGGATACAGCCTAGACGTGCCGTCAGCACACTGTTGCACCCACCAAGACAATCGGCCATCCGTTGGAGAGGTGCACAGGCGGCGCGCCGATCATCGATGACGAACGGATGCTACGCCGGTGCGGCAGCCCGCAGCCTCGAGGCCGCTGCCCGCACCCGCTCGTCGGTCGCGGTGAGCGAGAGCCGCACGTGCTCGGGGAAGTGCACCCCGTAGAAGTGCCCCGGCCCGGCGACGATGCCGAGGTCGGCCAGGCGACCGATGGAATCCCACGCGTCGCGACCCTCGGTGGCCCAGAGGTAGAGCCCGGCCTCGCTGTGGTCGATGCGGAATCCCGCCGCCTCGAGCGCGGGCTTCAGCAGGTCGCGACGTGCGCGGTAGCGCTGCTTCTGCTCGCCCACGTGTACGTCGTCGCGAAGTGCCGCGATCATGGCCTGTTGCAGCGGCTGCGGCAGCATGAGTCCGGCGTGCTTGCGCACCGTGGTGAGCCGAGCGATCACGGTGCGAGATCCGGCTACGAACGCCGTGCGGTACCCCGCCATGTTCGACTGCTTCGAGAGCGAGTAGATGACGAGCGTGTCGGTACGGCTGTCGCCGACCACGCGCGGATCGAGCAGGCTCGGCGCCGGGGCATCGGCCCACTCGCCCTGCCACCCGAGCTCGGCGTAGCACTCGTCGCCGACGATGACGGCGCCCAGTTCGAGCGCGCGCTCGCGCGCCGCGCGCAACTCGTCGATCGTGAGCACTCGCCCGTCGGGGTTGCCCGGGCTGTTGAGCCACACGAGCTTCGTGGCCGCAGGCCACGCGGCCGGATCGTCGGACGCCATGGCGGTCGCACCTGCGAGCACGGCACCCATCTCGTAGCTCGGGTACGCTGCCCGCGGATGCACGACCACGTCTCCTTCGCCGAGCCCGAGCAGGAACGGAAGCAGGGCGACGAGCTCCTTCGAACCGATGGTCGGCAGGACGTGAGCCGGCGTGAGGCCGGTGACGCCGCGACGTCGCTCGAACCACTCGACGATCGCCGCGCGAAGCTCATCGGTGCCGACGGTCTGCGGGTAGGCGTGCGCGTCGGTGGCGGAGGCGAGCGCCTCGCGCACGATTGCCGGCGTCTCGTCGACCGGCGAGCCGATCGACAGGTCGACCGCGCCGTCGCGGTGTGCGGCAGCGCGCTCCCGGAAGGGCGTCATCAGGTCCCACGGGTAGTCGGGAAGCGCCGCACGTCCCACGATCAGTGCGCCTGCGGCGGCAGCGCGGCGATGACGGGGTGGTCTTTGGCGATCACGCCGACCTTCGCCGCACCGCCCGGGGAACCGATGTCGTCGAAGAACTCGACGTTGGCCTTGTAGTAGTCGGCCCAGACGTCGGGAAGGTCGTCTTCGTAGTAGATGGCCTCGACCGGGCAGACCGGCTCGCACGCACCGCAGTCGACGCACTCGTCGGGGTGGATGTAGAGCGAGCGTTCACCCTCGTAGATGCAGTCGACCGGACACTCGTCGATGCAGGCACGGTCTTTGACGTCGACGCACGGGAGGGCGATCACATAGGTCACGGCAGTTCGACGCTCCTTCGGAAGGCTGGGATTCCAGTCTAGGCGCCCGCGCGGGCGTCGGGGTCGGCATGGACGTCGACGTCGGCGCGTCGCCGCGCCGGCAGCTCTGGCCAGGCGACCACGAGAACGGCGATGAGCGCGGGGGCGATGCTCCAGATCGTGCCCGAGAGATCGCTTACGACGAGCACCGATCCGCCGGGGCCCGGCAGCGTGAGCAGCGCGATGACGACCACGACGCCCGCGGCCGCAGCTGCGGCCGTCGCGCGACCCCGGACGAGCAGGCGGATGCCGAGCAGGAGCGCCGTCACGCCCACGAGCGCGGCGACAAGGCCCCAGGGGATCGCCACGTCGCCGATGCGCAGGGTGGCACGGTGGCCGATGGTGGCGACGGCACCGTAGAGGGCCCCGATGGCGAAGGCGAACAGGATCGTGCCGATGCGACCGCCGACGCCCCGGCCCGACTCGTCGTCGGAACTACCCGACCGGCTCATCGACGCGGCGCTCATCACTGGGCCGGCTGCGGGGTGACGGTGTAGGTGATCGTCTCGCCCTCGCCTGCGAGCAGTACGAGGTACTCGCCGTCGGTGTAGAGCGCCGCATTGGCGCCGCCGCCGGAGAGCTCGGTGCTCTCCGTGAATCCGGCGCCTTCGAGCTCGGCCACGGCGTCTGCGACGGGGTCGCCCGAGCTCGAGTTGACGGCCACGATCCAGCCCTCTTCACCGCCGGCGCCCGCGGCGAACCCGATCTCGCCCTCGACGAGCGGAATCGACACGGGGAAATCGGCGGGGAGCTCGCCGCCGAGGCTCACGTCACCACCGGTGGCACCCTCGACCGCGTCTTCCACCCCCTGGTTGACCAGGTCTTCGACGGGGTTCGAGAAGCAGCCCGTGAGCAGCGCAGAGGCGAGCGCGGCGAGCGCGGCGGCGGCGGCGGCGCGACGGGCGAATGCGGTGGTGGGCATGACGACTTCCTCATCTGTGGTGTGGGGGCTGCGCCGAACGGCACCGGCCGGCTCCCATCGATTCTACGGCGCAGGCTCGCCGCCCCCATGCCGTAGCGTTGTGCCGACGCCCCGTCGCACGGAGAGGATCGATGACGATGACCGAGACCACGACCGACGAGCCGACCGGCACGAGCGACGTGCGCATCGAGCGCGACGGCGCCGTCGCGACGGTGTTCATCGACCGTCCGAAGGCGCTCAACGCCCTCTCCCCCGCGGTGCTCAGGTCGCTCGCCGAGGCGTTCGAGTCACTGGCAGCCGAGGGCGCGGCCGTGCGCGGCGTGCTGCTGGTCGGCGCGGGAGGGCGGGCGTTCGTCGCCGGTGCCGACATCCGCGAGCTGGCGGGCTTCACGCCCGAAGAAGGCGAGGCCACGGCCCTGCTGGGCCACCGACTCGCCGCCGTCATCGAGGCGCTCCCCGCGCCCGTCATCGCGTGCGTCGACGGGTTCGCGCTCGGCGGTGGCCTCGAGCTCGCGCTCGCCTGCGACTTCATCTACGCGACGGATGCGTCGGGCTTCGGGCAGCCCGAGGTGAGGCTCGGGCTCATCCCCGGCTTCGGCGGCACGGTTCGCCTGCCGCGAGCGGTCGGGCTCGCCCGCGCGAAGGAGCTCATCTACACGGGGCGGCGCATCGGCATCGACGAGGCGGTCGAGATCGGGCTCGTCGTGCGCCGGTTCGCCGACCGCGATTCGATGCTCCTGGGTGCCCGAGAGACCCTCGACCTCGTCGCGACGAATGCGGCGCCCGCTGTGGCGATCGCCAAGCGCGTGCTCGTCACCGCGACCGGCACGCCGACGACGACCGCCAGCGCGCTCGAGGTCGAGGGGTTCCGCGACGCGTTCCGCACCGAGGACATGCACGAGGGGGTCGCCGCGTTCCTCGAGAAGCGCGAACCCTCGTTCAGCGGCCGCTGACGACGAGACGGGGTCGAGGTGGCCGCGGTGCGACCTCCTCGACCCCGTCAGGTCGAAACGCGTTCGATCAGCCGATGCGCGCAGAGAGCCAGGCGAACCCGTCGAAGCGAACGCCGTCGGCGCCGAACATCTCGAGGTGCAGGTGCGGTCCGGTGGACTGGCCGGTCGTGCCGACGAGACCGAGCTGCTGCCCCGCGATGACCCGCTGTCCGGTCGACACCGCGAGCGATCCGTACTGCATGTGGCCGTAGGAGCTCGTGATGAGCTCGCCGCCGATGTTGTGCTGCACCTCGACGTTCACGCCGAGGCCGCCGCCGTTCTCGGTGGCGAGCACGACGACGCCGTCGGCGACCGACATGACGGGAGTGCCGTCGCCCGGGTTGAAGTCGATGCCGTCGTGGAACGTCGAACACCCGTCACAGGGCGCGCTGCGCGGACCGAAGCCCGAGGCTCGCTTCTCCCAGCTGACCACGGGCCAGACGATGGCGTCGCCCTCGGCGAGCGAGACCGAGCCGACGCCCGCGACCTCGGAGACGATGGGCGGCGGAGCTGCTTCCACGTCGTACGCCTCGGCGGCCATCGTCGAAATCACGGCCTCTTCGCTCACCTCTACGCTCTGCGGCGAGTAGGTGACCGTGTCTTCGCCGACCGGCGCGTAGACCGATGCGGCCTCGTTGCCGTCGGTGGCGGTGACGGCCAGCGCCGGCACGCTCGTGGCGAGCATCATGGCGGCCACGAACGACATCGCGAGTGCCGAGAATGTCGGTCGCATCGCGCGTGCGGAGCGGCGCTGAAGTCGGGGGCGGGCAGGAACGGAAGCGGCCGCGCGGCGGCCATGCACAGGAGAAGTCATCAAGCGTTACGTATCTGAGATTCGGGTTTCGGGGCGTGAAGTGGCTCGAGTTCGAGACAACCTCAGCTACCGTACGCAGTCATTCTGAGAGGTTCATGCGTACGTCATGCATTTTCACCGAGTGTCGTGAGAGCGGTCTCAGTCAGGTTCGGCGCGGGAATGACGAAGCGGATGCCACGGGCTCGGCCCGTGGCATCCGCTTCGTGGTTCGCTCAGCCCTGCTTCTTGAGGCGCGACGTCAGCCGCGCGCGGGCCGTTGCGTCGAGTTCCACCTTGCGGATTCGCACCGCCGCCGGGGTGACCTCGACGCACTCGTCTTCGCGCGCGAACTCGAGGCACTCCTCGAGCGAGAGCTGCCGCGAGGGCGTCATCGACTCGAACGTGTCGGAGGTCGACTGGCGCATGTTCGTCAGCTTCTTCTCTTTGGTGATGTTGACGTCCATGTCGTCGTTGCGCGAGTTCTCGCCGATGACCATGCCCTCGTAGACCTCTTCGGTCGGGTTCACGAAGAAGGTCATGCGCTCCTGCAGGGCGATGATCGCGAACGGCGTCACGACACCCGAGCGATCGGCGACGATCGAGCCGTTGTTGCGGGTGACGATCTGGCCGGCCCAGGCGTCGTAGCCGTGCGAGATCGCGTTCGCGATGCCGGTGCCGCGGGTCGTCGTCATGAACTCGGTGCGGAAGCCGATGAGGCCGCGGCTCGGCACGATGAACTCCATGCGAACCCAGCCGGTGCCGTGGTTCGCCATATTGTCCATGCGACCCTTGCGCGCGGCGAGCAGCTGGGTGATCGCACCGAGGTACTCCTCGGGGGCGTCGATCGTGAGGTGCTCGAAGGGCTCGTGCGTCTTGCCGTCGACCTGCTTCGTGACCACCTGCGGCTTGCCCACCGTGAGCTCGAAGCCCTCGCGGCGCATCTGCTCGACGAGGATCGCGAGTGCGAGCTCGCCGCGGCCCTGCACCTCCCATGCGTCGGGGCGGCCGATGTCGAGCACCTTGAGCGAGACGTTGCCGACGAGCTCGCGGTCGAGGCGGTCCTTCACCATGCGGGCGGTGAGCTTGTGGCCCTTGACCTTGCCGACGAGCGGCGAGGTGTTCGTGCCGATGGTCATCGAGATCGCCGGCTCGTCGACCGCGATGATCGGCAGCGGACGCACGTCGTCGGCGTCGGCGAGGGTGTCGCCGATCATGATGTCCTCGAAGCCCGCGACCACGGCGATGTCGCCGGGCCCGGCGCTCTCGGCCGGGTAGCGATCGAGCGCCTTCGTCAGGAAGAGCTCGGTGACCCGCACGTTCTGCACGGAGCCGTCGTGCTTGACCCAGGCGACCGTCTGGCCCTTCTTGATGGTGCCGTGGAACACGCGCAGCAGCGCGAGGCGACCGAGGAAGGGCGAAGCGTCGAGGTTCGTGACGTGTGCCTGCAGGGGGTGCTCGTCGTCGTAGGTCGGCGCCGGGATGTGCTGCAGGATCGCCTCGAAGAGCGGCTCGAGGTCGCCGTTGTCGGGCAGTTCGCCGTTCTCGGGCTTGTTGTGGCTCGCGGCCCCGTTGCGGCCCGACGCGTACACGACGGGCACATCGAGGATCGCGTCGAGGTCGAGGTCGGGCACATCGTCGGCCATGTCGGATGCGAGGCCGAGCAGCAGGTCCTGGCTCTCGGCCACGACCTCGTCGATGCGGGCGTCGGGACGGTCGGTCTTGTTCACCAGAAGGATCACCGGCATGCGAGCCTCGAGCGCCTTGCGCAGCACGAACCGGGTCTGCGGCAGCGGGCCCTCGCTCGCGTCGACGAGCAGCACGACGCCGTCGACCATCGAGAGGCCGCGCTCGACCTCGCCGCCGAAGTCGGCGTGTCCGGGGGTGTCGATGACGTTGATCGTGATCGGCGTGCCGTTCGCGTGCACGCCGTTGTACGAGATCGCCGTGTTCTTGGCGAGGATCGTGATGCCCTTCTCGCGCTCGAGCTCGTTCGAGTCCATCGCCCGCTCTTCGACGTGCGCGTGCTCGGCGAACGAGTGCGTCTGGTTGAGCATCGCGTCGACGAGCGTGGTCTTGCCGTGGTCGACGTGGGCGACGATCGCGACATTGCGCAGGTCGTTGCGGGTGGCGTTGGCCATGGTTCGGTCCTCTGGGCTTGGTGGGCTTCGTGCGGAGCCCCCTGGCCGCGGAGGGCGGCGCGACGGGAGCGCGGGAAGCGCTGTGGGTGAAGGTCTGTGGGAGAGCGCGAGACGCCGAATCGACGGCGCGCGCCGGTACAGCCTACCGTGCCATGGCGTGAGCAACCTGCGAACGTCGAACGCCCGGCATCCGAGCGTTCGGATGCCGGGCGTTCGCGAGCGGACGGGACTGCCGGTGAACTACGCCCCCAGCGGGATGTTCGCGCCCGGGATGGCCGCGAGCAGGTCTCGTGTGTACTGCTCCTTCGGGTTGTCGAACACTTCGTCGGTGGTCGCCGCCTCGACGACGCGCCCCCGCTGCATCACGCAGACATTGTCGGCGATGACGCGCACGACCGCGAGGTCGTGGGTGATGAAGAGGTACGTCAGGTTGAGCTCGGCCTGCAGGTCGGCGAGCAGCCGCAGGATCTGCGCCTGCACGAGCACGTCGAGCGCCGACACCGCCTCGTCGAGGATGACGATCTCGGGCTTCAGGGCGAGCGCACGCGCGATCGCGATGCGCTGGCGCTGACCGCCCGACAGCTCGTTCGGGTAGCGGCTCACGAGCGTGCGCGGAAGCGACACCTGGTCGAGCAGCTCGTAGACCCGCTCACGACGTGACGCCTTCGTGCCGACCTTGTGTGTCGACAGGGGCTCGGAGATCGTGTTGCCGATATTGCGCAACGGGTTCAGCGAGCCGTAGGGGTCTTGGAAGACCGGCTGCATGCGGCTGCGGAGATCGAACATCGCCTTGCTGCTCACCGTCGACAGGTCGTTTCCGCCGACGACGACCTTGCCGCTGGTGGCGTCTTCGAGCTTCAACAGCATCTTCGCCACGGTCGACTTGCCCGAGCCCGACTCGCCCACGAGCGCCATGGTGGTGCCCTTGGCGATCTGGAACGAGACGTCGTCGACCGCCGTGAAGTCACCGGCACCACGGATCTTGTAGACCTTGGTGAGGTTCTCGACCACGATCGCCGGGGGCTGGGCCTCGGCGGCCTCGATCGCCTCGGCGCGGGCCTCGGCCGTGGCGATCAGGTCGATCGTGTCGCCCGCCGCGGTCGAGCCGTCGTCGGCCAACGCCAATTCGGCGGCCGCGAGGCCGCCCGACGCCTGGATGCGACGTGAGGCGAGGCTCGGCGCCGCGGCGACCAGCCGCTGCGTGTAGGGGTGCTGCGGGTTCTGCAGGATCTCGACCGACGGACCGGCCTCGACGACCTGCCCCTTGTACATCACGAGCAGCTGTTCGGCACGCTCGGCCGCGAGGCCGAGGTCGTGGGTGATGAACAGCAGCGTCGTGCCGAGTTCGCGGGTGAGCGACTCGAGGTGGTCGAGGATGACCCGCTGCACGGTGACGTCGAGCGCCGATGTGGGCTCGTCGGCGATGAGGAGCTGCGGGTTCGCCGCGAGGCCCATTCCGATGAGCACGCGCTGGCGCATGCCGCCCGAGAACTGGTGCGGGAACTGCTTCAGCCGGCGGTCGGCATCGTGCAGGCCCGCCTCTTTCAGCACCTCGATGGCGCGCTTCCGGACGGCCTTCTTGCCGGTGGCGATGCCGTTCGCACGGATCGCCTCTTCGACCTGGAAGCCGATCGACCACACCGGGTTGAGGTTCGACATCGGGTCTTGCGGGACGAACCCGATCTTGCGACCGCGGATCGCCTCCATCTCGTGCGGGCTGGCCTTGGTGAGATCTTGCCCGTCGAGCAGGATCTGGCCGCCGGAGATGAAGCCCGTGCCGGGCAGCAGGTTGATGATCGCGTGCGCGGTCGTCGACTTGCCGGAACCCGATTCGCCGACGATCGCCAGGCTCGAACCACGTTCGAGGCTGAAGCTCACCCCGCGCAGCGCCTGTACGACGCCGTTCTGGGTGCGGAACGCGACTTCGAGGTCTTTGACTTCGAGAAGTGGGGTGCTCATCGCTGTGCCCTCGCCTTCGGGTCGAGGGCGTCGCGGATGACTTCGCCCATCATGATGAACGAGAACACCGTCAGCGAGAGCGCGATCGACGGGTAGAGCAGCACCTGCGGTGCGGTTCGCAGCGTCGTCTGCGCCTGCGCGATGTCGTTGCCCCACGACATGAACGTCGAGGGCAGGCCGACACCGAGGAACGAGAGCGTCGCCTCGGCCACGATCGCACCGGCGAGCGCGATCGTGGTGATGACGATCACCGGCGCGATCGAGTTGGGCACGACGTGCGCCCACATGATCTTGAACTTCGGCACGCCGATCGCCGTGGCTGCCGTCACGTAGTCGGAGTTCTTCACCCGGAGGATCTCGGATCTCAGCACGCGCGCCGTCACCGGCCACGCGAAGACGCCGATCGCCAGCGAGATGATCCACACGTTCCGGTACTCCGCGAAGACCGACATGATGACGACGGCCGCGAGGATGTAGGGGATGGCGAAGAAGATGTCGCCGATGCGCGAGAGCAGGCCATCGACCCATCCGCCGTAGAAGCCCGCGAACGCGCCGAAGAGCACGCCGAGGGTGAACACGAGGATGGTCACGATGATGCCGACGGTGAGCGATGTCGCCGCGCCGTGCACGATGCGCGACCAGACGTCGCAGCCCTGGCGGGTGAACCCGAGCGGGTGCCCGTCGGTGGGTGCGCCGTTGCTGTTGGCGAGCTGGCAGTTGGAATTCGGCGGCTCGCTCGTGAACAGGCCGGGGAACAGGGCGATGAACACGATGATGAGGATCATCGCCAGCGAGATCCAGAACATCGGGCGCCGACGCACGTCGTCCCATGCGTCGATCCAGAGGTTCGACGGCTTGCCCTCGGCCTTGATGGTGTCGATCGCGTCGAGCGGGGTCTCTTCGAGTGGAGCGACGAAGTGCTCGGGGCGCGGCTTCGATGTGGTGGTGTCGATATCAGGCATAACGGATCCTCGGGTCGAGCACGGCGTAGAGAAGGTCGATCACCAGGTTCACGACGAGGTACAGCAGCACCATGACCGTGACGAACGACACGATCGTGGGGCCCTCGCCGCGAAGGATCGCCTGGAAGAGCGTGCGACCGACCCCGGGCACGTTGAAGATGCCCTCGGTGACGGTGGCGCCGACGAGCAGCGTGCCGAAGTCGGTGCCCAGGTAGGTGATGACGGGGATCAGCGAGTTGCGCAGGATGTGCACGGGGACGATGCGTCGTCGCGTGAGTCCCTTGCTGTATGCCGTGCGCACGAAGTCGAGGCTCGCAGTCTCGATGACCGACGAACGGGTGAGCCGCACGATCTGCGCGAAGCTGATGCTCGCCAGCACCAGCGCCGGCAGGATCAGATCTTCGAGCGGAGCTCCTGCGCCGACCGTTGGACTGAACCAGCCCAGTTGGATGGCCAGGAAGTACTGGGCCACGAAGCCGACGACGAAGATCGGGAGCGAGATGAGCACGAGGCTCACGCCGAGGCCGGTCGCGTCGAAGATGCCGCCCTTGCGAAGGCCGCTGACGAGGCCGACGAAGATGCCGGCGACCATCTCGAAGAAGATCGCGAGCAGTGCGAGTCGGATGGTCACCGGGAAGGTGCGAGCCAGGACATCGTTGACCGACTGACCCGAGTAGGTGACACCGAAATCGCCTTGGAAGATGCCGGCGAGGTAGTAGAAGTACTGGACGATGAACGGATCGTTCAGGTGGTACTGCTCACGGATCTGTTCGATCACACCGGGCGCCGGCGGACGATCGCCGTAGAGCGCCGCAATCGGGTCGCCCGGCATGGCGAAGACCATGAAGTAGATGAGGAAGGTTGCTCCGAGGAGCACAGGGATGACTTGGAGGAGACGCTTACCGGTGTACCAGAGCATCAGCTCTCCTCAGTTGTTGTTGCTGAGAGCATTATGAACCGCAATCACAAGAATCGAGCATAGATCAGCAAGATGTCCGGGGCGTCTCCGCCCCGGACATCTTGCCTCAGGGATTTTTCAGACGGGTCGCGTCTCAGCCCTTGGTGATCTCGTGGTACAGCGGGACCGAGTCCCAGCCGAACACCACGTTGTCGACCGTGTCGGCCGAAGCGCCGGTCACGTTCGAGTACCACAGCGGGATGGCGGGGAGGTCCTTGAGGAGCACCTCTTCAGCCTGCTGGTACTTGGCGGTCGCGTCCTCGACGGTCGACGCCGCGGCGCCCTCGTCGAGCAGCTTCTCGAACTCTTCGCTCGAGTAGCCCTCGTAGTTCGATCCTGCACCGGTGCGGTACAGCGGCGCGAGGAAGTTGTACATCGAGGGGTAGTCGCCCTGCCAGCCGGCGCGGGTGGCACCGGTCAGCTTCTCGTTCTCGCGGTCGTCGAGCGCCGCGGCGAACGTCGGGTACGGCTTGCCGACAGCCTGGATGCCCAGGGTGTTGGCGATGCTGTTCGCGACTGCGTCGACCCAGGCCTGGTGGCCGCCGTCGGCGTTGTAGGCGATGTCGAAGACGGTGTCACCGTAGGGCGAGATCTTCTCGGCCTCGGCCCACTTGGCCTTCGCCTCTTCGGCGTTGTACTCGAGGACCTCGGCGCCTTCGAGGCTGTCCGACCAGCCGGCGATGACCGGCGACGTGAAGTCGGAGGCCGGGGTGCGCGTGCCCTGGAAGATCACGTCGGTGATCTCGTCGCGGTTGATCGCCATCGAGATGGCGGCGCGACGGAGCTTGCCTTCTTCGCCGCTCCAGTGCTCGAGGTAGTACGGCATGTTGAAGCCCTGGAAGATGGCTGCCGGCTGGTTGACCGCACGGTCGCCGAACTCGTCTTCGAAGGTCGCGAGCGCCGAGTCGGGCACGGCGTCGAGGACGTCGAGGTTGCCCGCCTGCAGGTCGGCGTACGCCGTGTCCTGCGAGGTGTAGAAGACGATCGAGAGGCCACCGTTGGCGGCCTTGCGAACGCCGTCGTAGTCGGGGTTGGTCACGAGGTCGATCTTCTCTTCATGCGTCCAGGCGTCTTCGCCGGCGAACATGTAGGGGCCGTTGCCGACCGGGTTCTGACCGAACGCCTCGATGTCCTCGAATGCGACCTCGGGCAGCGGGTAGTAGGCCGTGTAGCCGAGTCGCAGCGGCCAGTCGGCCTCGGGCGCGACGAGGTCGACGGTGAACGTCAGGTCGTCGACCACGTTGAGGCCGGTGAGCTCGCTGTCTTCGGTGTAGCTGAAGCCCTCGATGTCGTCGAAGAAGTACGAAGCGCTCTGCGCGTTGCTGTACTTCGCGCCGTAGTTCCATGCGTCGACGAACGACTTCGCGGTGACCGGCGTGCCGTCGGTGAAGGTCTGGCCTTCCTTGATCTTGACGGTCCAGCTCTGCGAGTCCTCGGACTCGATCGACTCGGCGACGTCGTTCTCGATCTCGCCGTCGGCCGTGTACGACACGAGGCCCGCGAAGAGCGACGTCACGATCTTGCCGCCACCGGTCTCGGTGGTGTTCGTCGGGATCAGCGGGTTCTGCGGCTCGGAGCCGTTCGTCGTGATGATCGCCTCAGGGTCGCCGGCCGGTGCCGAGGGCTCCGATCCACCGCTCGTGCAGCCGGTGAGCACGAGGGCTCCGGCGGCAGCAAGAGCAATAGCGGCAACGCCGTATCTCTTGGTCTTCAATGTTCCTCCTGTGAGATGTGCGCGAGAGCAGGACGGTTCGTGGCCGCCTGAGCGCTTAGTGCCTTCGACAATACGAACCGATCCTGAGACTTACCAAGTCGAGTCGGAAACCGTTACCGATGCGCAACCTTGCAGTATGGCGATCGACGGATTCCGTCGCCGACGCGCACGATTGTTGCGTTCTCAGCCGCCGTGCGATGATTGCGGCATGCGATCCGACAGTCGACTGCGACTCGAGGTGGGCATCGTGCTCGGGCTGTCGCTCGGGGCATCCGCGGTGTATTCGATCGTCTCGATCGTGGCTCGCGTCACCGACGAGCGCCCACTCGCCGAGCAGTCGGCCGCCATCAACCAGTCGCGGTCGAGTCGCGAATGGCTCGACTTCACCTACCAGTTCCTCGACGTGTTCTTCGGGCTGTTCGTGGTCGCGCTCGCCCTGTACCTGCTCTGGCAGCCGGGCCTCAGCCCGTTCCGCCGCATCGGCCTCGACTTCACGCGCCCGGTCCGAGACGTGGCATCCGCGCTCGCGCTCGTGGCCGTGATCGGAATTCCCGGTATCGCCCTCTACGCGATCGGCCGGCTCGCGGGCTGGACGGTCGCGGTGGTCGCCTCGCCGCTCGACGCGCACTGGTGGACCGTGCCGATCCTCGTGCTCGCCGCGCTGAAGGCGGCGCTCACCGAAGAGGTCATCGTCGTCGGCTACCTGTTCACGAGGCTGCGCGAACTCGGTGTCGGCCCGTGGGCGACGATTCTCTCGAGCGCGGTGCTACGCGGCACCTACCACCTGTACCAGGGCTTCGGGCCGTTCGCGGGCAACGTCGCGATGGGGATCGTGTTCGGCTGGGTCTACCAGCGCTGGGGGCGCACGATGCCGCTCGTCATCGCGCACTGGATGCTCGACATGATCTCGTTCATCGGCTACCCGCTCGCGGTCGGCTGGTGGCCCGAGCTGTTCGCACCGCCCGAGTAGTCAGCAGTCGACGGATGCCCCGGGCGAGACGCCGGCGTGGGCGCGAACGCCGCGCGACGAGGTGATGGCCCTGAGGAGCGGCCGCGAGTGGTCTCGCGATCACGACCTCGGGCTGCGCCGGGGGCGCGCTCATGGGTTCGACGTATTCGTCGTCGCCGCTCAGGTGCAGGCTCCGACGCGAGGGCGTGCAGACGATCGCGATCGACTCGAGCCCGAAGTACCCGCCCCGCGCGAGGTCGCTCACCGCCTGCGCCCGCCGAGGCGGTTCGGCGGGCGCCGGGTCGCCCCGGTCGAGGC
>Ga0247819_10000605_pt1 | contig 20905 bp, 12 predicted proteins | sample 13C_Xylose_Day6_FD_193428 | JGI IMG/M metagenome (GOLD analysis project Ga0247819, IMG submission 193428) | Soil microbial communities from agricultural site in Penn Yan, New York, United States - 13C_Xylose_Day6 | ecosystem: Environmental > Terrestrial > Soil > Agricultural land | place: USA...
GCCAAGATATCCACAGGGACACGGGTTCATGGCGGCGACTAACTGAAAACGCGCCGGAAACCGAACGCGGTCCTTCGCCCGGGAAATCACGATATGCCCGGACTCCAAAGGCTCCCTGAGCACTTCACAACAGGTTACCCCTGGATAGTCCTAAAAAAGTACGAGCATGATCAACATACTAATTTACAAAAGATTTTTTCAGGACCTATTCTGGGTTATCAAAAGAAGGACACTCCTAAATGTCGATTCGGTGACGTGAAAGGTTCGAGACTCAAATTATAGAGTCCGCTTTTGGCCGTTTTCTGCCTCTGGCTAGGGGCAGCAGTTGACCCATAGTGGCCGGTACCCATCGGCAGTAACCGGCTAAAACCTAGGATGCCGAAGCGCTACAGTGTACCCGCTTCACATCAACGCTGGCTCCTCACGAGAGAGCCCACTAGTAGCTACAATCGACTCACCAGCTCCTTGTAGGCGTCGAGGTCAAGATACTTACTAGATATTGATTTAGATTTTAAGTGAATCGAGGAGCCAACTGCGAACTCAACTGTTTTAATATTTATGGAACCCATTACAAGCGCCACTTGAACTGGACGGGAGATGGCTCTTATAAAATCCGAAGCCGAAGGCTTATCTGACTGCCACTGATCATAAAATACATTCTGCTCCTTTCGTGGGCCGTCCGCGTACTCAACCCCGAAGTATCGATCAGAAAAAAATCTAGAGATAATTGAGATGTCGGTAAAATATATTCCTGAGATTTGATCTGGCATTGCGTGGGGCAGGCCACCAATAACGCATGGAACTACTTCGTCGTAAGACACAATACGGCCAAATGCAGCGTTGACCATCTCCGGATGAGCTTTTAAGCCGGCTACTAATCTAGAAACCTGATTAACATCCGCACGAGATTGTTTTAGGAAGTTATAGATGGCAACAGAACGACCTTCACAAAGCCATCTGTTTTTACACTCCATAACGAACAGTTTACCGTCCCATAGGATCAATGTGTCATATTCAAACTCGCCCTCTGGATCAGGAAACCTCCTCTTATAGCTAACGGCCTCTATCCCGTTTGAGGTAAAAATTTCCTTCACTGTACTCTCAAGTCCATCTCCTTTCGGCTTAAACTCCCATTTTCGACTCAGGATATTAGAAGCGATAGCTCTACTTATGACGCTGCCTAGAAGTATGTCTGATACAACCACATATCCGTTTGAGGTTTTAATCAATGGGGCGTCAAATAAATCTCTAGCTTTACGGTGAAAAGTAGCTCTGTCGATAAAAGCAGCCGAGTTCTCCTGCGTCATTCCTACGGATTGCAGGTGCTCTAATAGTGACTCTTTGGTGAAAGTAAGAAGTTCAGAAGTCAGTGGGTGTTTGCCAGTTGACGGCGACCGTAATCCAGAACAGAACTCTCTTAAACCACAGAAGCCATCAATCCATTGAGTAAGATTTAAACCCTCATACAGAGCGTCATCCTCTAATACGTCGTAATTTAAAAGCACGGAAAGAGACGATGCGGCAATATGATGATCTTTAACTGTCTGCGATCCGGTAATCGATGAAACTGCATCCAGCAATGAGTTGAGTTTTACATCTTTTTTGAAATCAAAAAAATTAGATGATTCTCTCGTGGAATTTCTCTGCCCAGCAATATAGTCAAAAATTTCAGCGCTTGTATTATTTCCAAATTCAATTCCGAACTTAAATTCTTTCGGCGCATTTTCATATTCGCTCTTTGCCCGTACTAAAAATTCCCGACCCAGGAAGCGGACCTGCTCTTGTAAGTTGTCTAGAAGAGCCCATATGTTGGCGTTGTAGAGAATTGAGCCAGCCTTAAATGTTTCATCATCTCCAACCTGAACTCTATCAGGAATCACTACAATACCTTCAGAGTTAAACCAATTATAACGGTAGGCTTCCATTAAAATCGCGGAGCCGAGTGCTTCGACTTGTTGAGTATGATATACCGACGGATCAACCGGAACGCCGGATTCGCCAGTCACTGAAAGACTGTTAATCAAAACCGGCTTGTCACCTTTAAATTTTTCTTCAATTTTCTTGTGTAGATAGTTTGAATCCTCAACAAACCAATTCATTGTGGACCATACTCTAGAGTCTGGCTCAAGGTCTTTTAGGGCAGAAAATTCTCCTTCGAATTTCAATACCTCATTGAAACACTCATCTGCCACTGCAAAGAAGCCGAGCCTCTTCTTAAAGTGATCTACAATTTCGTCGCTCGTCTTGAGATCGACATGGTTGAGTAGTTCGACGAATAACTCACTTCGTTTTTTTGCCTTTTCAGCATTCGCTCGCTTATTCAGCAATGAGTCAGAACGCATGATTAGCTCAAGAAGTTTAATTGGGTTTTTGTACCAAGGAAATTTGTCCATTTCCTTTTTTAGTAGCTTCCACGATAGCTTTGACAAAGCTTTATGAATGGCAGCCTCAGGAAAATCAAGTATTTCATTAACGACTAACAATACAGAGCTCCTAGGTTTAGTAAGTTATTTGTTCGTCTAGTGTCATGAGCAATTTTGCCGAATCGCATGCTGGATTGAAGAGTGTTGGGCGCATTTCAACTGCGGTCGACCAGTGCCCTTAACGAAAGATAGCTTGTATCTGTTCTCTGTCGATCATGACAACAAAGCGTGCAGGTCAAATCCGATGTAGTCTCTGGTCAGGTCGAACGCTACCGGTTGGTCAAGAGCAGTGCAATTTCGCAGTAGCTTACGCTTCAGCCAAAGCCGGCGGGCCGGCCGGTAGTGGCCGTTTTCTGCCCGTGATGACTGGCAGAAACCCATTGCGACCGCTCCGATGGAAGGGTTAGGTAGCTGTTGTGATTGGCCATTTCTCGCTAAGCCTGGAGTCGCCATAAGTTTTAATGACCTCAGAGATGATGACTTGATAACCGGCAAGCCAAATTTCCTGAGCAGCCTTTGCCTCAAGGTGACGGGGATGCTCAACCAATATCTGAAGTGCTTCGAGAGAGCTCCAGTAGTACACATTTGAGAAGAGACCAGTCTGTGGATTCTCCCAAGCCTCTTCGCCAAGGTAACCGGGGATCGCCTTTGCGATCGCAGCAATTTCCTGGTCCAGTCGGTGGAAGGCTTCATCAAACTGGTTTTTGGCAAAAATGAACGTTGAAGAGTACATAGGATTTGCTCGCGGTGTTTGGTTGTCGATGATTGAATTGACCGAACCTGGGTGTGCATCATATCTATGCTAGCTGGATTGGCTCCCTAACTATAAGTTGGCGACGCCTCTGGCTAATGTTGCCGCCGATTGTGTCTGATAGCGTTCCTTGTCCATGTGTTACTCCTTATTCGGCGGCGTGTTGCGCCAGAAACGGAACATGAGGTGAGGAGGAAAAGCGACATGACCCTTGCGCCCATTACTGGCGCATTAGCTGCGCATCCATGGCCTACCTATGGCCGTTAGCAGCCTTTTTTACTGACACAGCAATCCCCAGAATTTGTGAGGTCCTCTGTTGGCATTCGCTACAAACGGTGCCCTACAGAACTCAACCGAAACGGAATCCCCCGAAAAGTCCCCACACCTTTTCGCGCCTTACCCGGCGTCCTGCCGGCTGAACACAATCCCCCTATCGCAGCAGTGAATTGCTGGCACTTCGCTGGTAATCTCACCACCACGTTCGCCAATCATTAAGGGATGGAGGCGGAAAATAGAAGCCCCGAAGTCGCGAACTTTCGGGGCTTCGCTTTTTCTGTCTGCTAGTCTGAGCAATACAGATCATCCACAGAATGAACTGTTGAAATGGAAATCGAAATGCTTGATCGCCCGCTTGTAGTGGCACTTTTCTTCATCGAGGGAATGACGTGGATTACGGTTCTGATATTGCATCCATGATCAGAATACACTCTGAGTCAGCTGAACCAAGCTTCTAGCCACTCTGCGACCGATCACCACCATCGCTCCTCCGCTGCTACGATGAAAGCTCTTTGGATAATTCACGATGCCCAATTCTGATCTACTTCCTTCCTTACTTTTCAAGATCAATGAAAACCAGTTGGCCCTGGAAGCCGCCATCATGGAGTTATCGAATTGGGTCGAGCAGCGCGGCGGGGCCGACGTAGCTGAGAATGTTCGCGGCGCCTTGGACACCATTGATAAAAACGAAGAGTTCATCAAGCTGACGCTTGCCGTGTTGATGACGCCAGAATGACTGCGAACAGCTAAATGGGGTAGTTCAAAACACCTATTAATACCGAGGCTGTTCACGCCACTAATAGCTGCTTCTGCCAGATTGGTCAGATGACTTGCATTGCTGTGTTGATAAGGCATAACCCCGTGTCACTCCAGGGCCTCTATAGTTAGTTGCGGCGAAAAACTGCTCTCCTCATGGGCTGCCATATTGGGTGGGCGCATCAGGCGTGAAAAAGAAGGCCAGGCCGAGGATCAGGTACACGGCGAGCAGCTGCACACCTTTGAGCCAATCCGAGCGACCATCGCCCGCTACCTGGCCAGTGATCAGCACCGCTAATAGGACGCTCAATACCAGACCGGCAGAAAAGGCCAGGCCCATGGGCAAAGGCCCAATGAAAAGACTGGCCAGTACCAGAAGTGGCGCGACCAGCAGGGCCACTTGTACGCTTGAGCCGATGGCGATCGATAGTGCCAGGTCCATGCGGTTCTTCATTGCGGCTGAGACTGCCGAGGCATGCTCGGCCGCATTGCCGAGGATTGCCACGACAAACACACCGACAAAGAGGTTGCTGAGGCCGAGCTGACGTGCACTTGGCTCGATGGCGCCCACCAGGATCTCGCTGATCCAGGCGATCAGCACAGTGGCCACGCCAAGCACCGACACAGCCTTGCCAGATGACCAGGGCGCCGGCTGATCCGGGCTCTGCTCGCTGCTGGCAGTACCGGAAAACAGGCTCCTGTGGGTAATCAACGAATACACCAGGAACAGACCGTATACCAAGAGCAAAATCAGCGAGATGTACAGGCTGAGTGACTGCAGACCCTGTGGGTTTCGAGGTGTGATGACGGCGTTGTACGCGGCCGGCAGAATCAAGGCGATGGTGGCCAGGGTCAGTAGGGTAGCCTGGGAGCGAGCGCCCGATATGTTGTACTGCTGTTCGCGGTGATGGAGCCCGCCAGCCAGCATGGCGAGGCCCAGCACCAGCAGGATGTTGCCGACGATAGACCCGACGATGGATGCCTTGACTACGTCATGGAGACCCGCGCGCAAGGCGCTCAGGCCAATGATCAGCTCGGTAGCGTTGCCGAAGGTCGCATTGAGTAACCCGCCGACGCCCTCTCCGGAGCGTTCCGCCAATTGTTCCGTAGCACGTCCCAACCAGCCCGCAAGCGGTACGATGGCCAATGCTGCCATCAGGAAGACCAGCAGGTGGAGATCGGCTGCGACATATTCCAGGACAATTGCAACGGGAACGAAGACAAGCATCCAGTTGAGCATTTATGTCTTCCTCGCGCTGATGCGTAGTCACCCAGGGGGATCGTAGGTCTCGCAAGGATGGTCTGCACTCCTTGTCTAGTCTAAAAACTAGGCGGCCAAGAAAACAGGAGTGACTGAAAGTTGGAGCAACTGCCGCCCATTAGACCAATCTGTTGCGTCGACCGGTTGAATCCACAACCCATTTCGGACGTTGACTGCCGAAAGCTGCATACCCCGGCTTGCCGGGATATGCAGCTATATGGAAGGGTTAGGTTGCCATGATCCACTAGTACACATTGGAGAAGAGACCAGTTTGTGGATTCTCCCAAACCTCTTCGCCAAGGTAGCCGGGTCTAGTTGGGTTGGCTGTAGTCGGTCTACATTTAACGATGACGTTAGGGCAATGCATACACCCGGAACAGCTTTTTCATGGTCTCGTTGATCCCGCCCAAGTACTTGTCGTACTCCTGCTCGATGGCGCCGGAGCGATAAGCCTCGCTCAATGCCATATCGACCAGCAGGCGGAAGTCTTCGTCACCGCGTTCGACGATCATGGCCACCGGGGAGAACTCGAAGATGCGGTCCAGGACCATCAGGTCATCGTTGGCGCCGCCTTTGGCCACCTGGTTTTTCAGCAACATGCGCTCGGAGAAGAAGGCATCGGCCTTGCGCGTGGCGACCATCCCGGCACCTTCTTCGGTATTGGCCACGGTCACCAGCGAAGCGATCACGCCGAGCATGCGCATCTGTTCGCGAATCCAGTCTTCGACTACACCGCCCTCGACAGTGGCGTAGGTCTGGTTGGCCAGGCCCCGGTTGATCGTCGCCCGCCAAGTCGGGCCGGGGATGGCCTCCTTGCCGTTGAGGGCGTTGAGTAGCGGTTCGGCGGCATCCTTGCGCACCAGTACCGAGAGGCCGGCGGTATACACCGGTATCGAGTAGCTGATGGTCTTGCGCCGCTCGAGGGTAGGCGGGGTCGGCGTGCAGAGGATGTCGACCTTGCCCAGTTTCACCGCGCTGGTCTCTTCAGCAGACGAGACGGGCTGGTAGCGCACCTGCAGGTTGGGCAGGTTGAGCTCGGTCTTGAGCTTGTCGGCGATCTTCAGGCACAGGTCGATGGCATAACCGCTGGCCTTATCGCCTTCCTGAACGCTGAAGGGCGACAGGTCGGGCACGTAGCCCAGGGTAAAGGCATTACTGGTGCGTATGCGCTCCAGGGTGTTGGCACTCGCCACCATCGGCAGCGCGGTGAACACCAAGGCGAGCAGCAAGCGAGTGGTTTTTGCAGATGGTACGTTCATGTCCGGTTTCCCCGTGTACAAGTCTGAGCAGTCCTGATTGCCATGCCTAAACATTGCCGGTCCTGACCTGGGCAACGGTGGGCGCGTCGACGAAACGCTTGGCGAGGAAGCCATAGAGCAGGTAGCCAAAGGCGAGTACCAGCGTGCCGCCCAGTACCGCATCCTTGCCGCAGGCGTAGAGTGCATACAACGAATAGGCCACCGCTATCAGCAGCACCACCACGTTGCGCGAGTACACCGCGGGCCCCACCTGGGCCTTGTGCATAATCACCAGCAAGCCTGTCAGCGCCGTTATGTAGGGGAGCAAATTAGTCACTGCTGCCAGGCTCACCAGTTTGCTGAACTGCGCAGCGGCATCGGGGGAGATGGTCGACACCGCCATGATGGTCTGCAGCACGCCGCAGACGATCATGCCGACCACGGGCGCATTGCTGGCGTTGACCTTGCTGAATAGCTTGAGGAACAGGTTCTGGTCGGCGGTCATCTTCGCGGTCTGGGCCAGGGTGAACTGCCAGCCCAGCAGCGAACCGACACAGGCCATGACCGCCAGGGCCATGACGATGTTACCCACCATCGGGTTGAATATCTTGGCGTAGACCAACGCGAAAGGTGCCGAGGAATTGGCCAGCTCGGCGTTGGGAATGATGCCTTGGATAACCGTGGTCGACAGCACATAGACCGCGGCTGCACCGAGGGTGCCGAACAGGCAGGCCAGCGGCACGTTGCGCTTGGGATCTTCCACCGCATCGGTGGCCTGGGCGGCCGATTCCATGCCGAGGAAGGCCCACAGGGTCAGGGGAATGGCCTTGCCGATAGCTTCGGAGATCGCCAGGTTGTTGGGATTCCAGGCGGCTTCCAGCACTTTGGAGTCGAACCAGAACCAGCCGATAATGCTCAGGCCTGCCACCGGGATGATCACGCCCCACACGGTGAACGCGCCGATCTTGCCGGTGATGCTCGGGCCACCGAAGTTGGCGATGATGGTGATCCAGATCAGCCCAACCGTGCCGACGAACAGCGGGATGGCCCCACTGCTCAGCCAGGGCACGAAGGCGCTAAGATAACCCACCGCCGAGATCGCGACGGCGACGTTGGCGATCGCCAGGGACAGGAAGTACAGGTACGAGCAGAGGAAGAACCCCGACTTCGCATGGGCCTCTTCGGTGTAGGCGGACAAGCCGCCGGAACGTGAGCAGAACACCCCGCACTGGGCGAAGCAGTAGGCGATGGCCATCGAGCCGATTGCCGTGAAAATCCACGACAACAGCGAGACGGCACCCAGTTGGGCCATGTTGGTGGGCAGCATGATGATGCCTGAGCCCATCATGTTGACCGTCACCAGCGTGGTGAGCCCCATCAGGCCCATTTTCTTGCTTGAATCAGCCATCGCGTACTCCTTGCCCTATTCAAAGTTTGACCCTGACCCGGTGACGTACTGCCAGCTACCGGCTAAGAGGGAAATCCCTACTGTTTGACTACATAGACTTTGTAGATGGGGCTCCCCTGGCTATCGCGTTCGATTTCGACACCATGGTTGTCGTGTTCGAAGCCGGGGAAGCGGCCATCGAAAGCTTCCATCGCCAGCAGGTAGTCAACAATGGCTTTTTTGTCGGCACCGGCTTTCTCGCCAGGCATCATCAGCGGAATGCCTGGTGGATACGGGACGATCTGCACGGCAACGGTACGCCCCTGCATATCGTGTACGGCTATCTGCTCGATTTCGCCCCTGACCAACTTGGCGTAGGTATCCCTTGGCGAAGACACCGGGTCGGGCAGTAGGGTGTAGGCAGCATCCATGTTGTGCAGCATTTTCGTGGCAAGCATTTCCTGGTGCATCTCTTGCGCCAGGTCTTTGAGGCCCATGCCGCTGTACCGGTCGCTGTGGCTATCGACCAAGTCGGGCATCACCTGTTCGAGGGGCGAGTTTCCGTCGTAGTGTTTTTTGAACTCCATCAGACCGGCCACCAGCGAGCCCCATTTTCCTTTGGTCACGCCCAGACTGAACAACAGCAGGATCGAGTAGGGCTCGGTCTTTTCCACCACAATGCCGCGACTGGAGAGGAAGGACGAAACCAGCGGCGCTGGAATGCCGCTGTTCTCCATCTGGCCTTCTAGGGTTTGCCCCGGAGTTAGCACGGTGACCTTTATCGGGTCGAGCATGCAGTAGTCGCTGCCCAGGTCGCCGAAGCCGTGCCAGGTGGCCTCAGGTTTGAGCACCCATGCGTCGCCTTGGCGGAGGATTTCGGGATCGACGTCGACAAAGGGAACACCGTTTACTACGTCCGGTTGCCAGACGCCGAACCACCAGTCATTGGCGTTGCGCTGCAGTATTTCCTTGTTCAGGCGCACCATAGCCTGGCGAAAGGCGATGGCTTCGCCAATGGATTCATCAGTGAGGTAACCACCGGCATCGTTCATCATTTTCGCCGAGACGTCGGTCGAGGCGATGATGCTGTACTGTGGCGAAGTCGAGGTGTGCATCATGAAGGCTTCGTTGAACAAGGCCGGTTTGACCGGCACTTTGCCCGAACGAATATGGATCATCGAGGCCTGCGATAACGCAGCCAACAGTTTATGGGTGGAATGGGTGACGGTGACGGTGGCGTCGTCGGCATGCCGCTCGCCGCGGTGCATGCCGTAGCGGCCCTCGTACAATGGGTTGAAGCGGGCATAGGCGTACCAAGCTTCATCGTAGTGGATACGATCGACGCTTTGGCTCAGCTCGCGGGTGGTGGTCTGCACGTTGTAGCACAGGCCGTCATAGGTCGAGTTGGTCAGCACTGCTAACACTGGTTTGGCAGTCTTGTCGGTCGCCAACGGGCTTTCGGTAAGTTTCTGAGCAACGGCGGTAGGGGTCAGCTCGGTGCGTGGCACCGGCCCGATCAGGCCGCGTGCGTTGCGCCGTGGACGCAAGTACAGCGGTACTGCGCCGGACATGTTCAAGGCATAGTTCAACGATTTATGGCAGTTGCGGTCCACCAACACGGCATCGCCATCCGTCACCGCCGAATGCAGGACGATCTCGTTGCTTGCGGAGCTGCCGCCCACGGAAAAGAAGGTGAAGTCGGCGCCAAACACCCGTGCGGCGTATTTTTCCGCTTCATCGATCGGACCGGAGTGGTCGTTGAGCGAACCCAGCTCACCGACGGAAACGCTCAGGTCAGAGCGCAGCATCTGCTCGCCGTAGAAGTCGAGAAATGCACGACCCACAGCAGTCTTCATGAAGGCAGTTCCGCCGGTGTGGCCCGGGGTGTGCCAGGAATACTCATGGGTGCCGGCGAAGTTTACCAGCGCGCCGAAAAACGGCGGCAAGATGCTGTCCAGATAACGGCGGGAGGCGGCTTCGATGCGCCCGGCGACAAACTCCGGGCTATCTTCAGGCTGCCAGATAAAACCGTCGATGTTCTCCACGAAGGTCAGCGGTACCTGGCTCTGATGTGCCCGGCTCATGCCGAGCATGATTGGCAACTGTGCCGTACGCCGACGGATCAGCTGGATCAACTGCAGCGCCAAGTCCTGGTTGGTTTCGCAAAGGCCCCAGCCGATGATCGCGCAACAGTAGGCCGAGTTGGCGCTGACGGCGATTTCAGCTTCTTCCAGCGACCCGGCTAGCTCCACCTCCAAAGCATGTTCATGCAGAGCAGCAGCTATTGCCTCGACGCTGCGCAGAATGATGCTGTCAGTATGTTCCTGGGTGTTGGCCACGATCAGTACCGGGAAGCGCTGCGCCAAATCCATTGGTAATCGAGTTTGCGAGTGACTCATGCGGATATCCTTGAGCAATGATTCGGGTGAATCATCAGGCCTTGAGTACGTATCCATAAGCGCGAATACGGCCACCTTCCTCTTTCAGGTACACACCTTGAAGTTCCGGCGTGAACCCCGGCAACGCGTTGATGCCTTCTTCCAGTGCCAAGAAATACTTCAGCACCGCGCCACCCCAGATCTCCCCCGGCACCACACACAACACGCCGGGTGGATAGGGCAGCGCCCCTTCGGCCGCAATACGGCCGTCGGCATCGGCCAAGGCGACCAGCTCGACATTGCCGCGGATGTATTCGATCTGCGCCTGTTGCGGATTCATGGCTTTTTTCGGGAAGTGCTCCTTGCGGAACATGTCCTTCTGCAACTGCTGCACGTTGTGGCTGCGATAGAGGTCGTGCATTTCCTGGCAGAGCTGACGGATGGTGTAGTGGCGGTAGCGGTCCTCGAACCTGGCGTAGATCGCCGGTAGCACCCGGCTCATGGGCGCGTCATCGCTGATGAACTGCTCGAAGCGCGCCAGTTGCGCGGCAAGATGAGCCATCTTCGCCCAGTCTTCAGCGGGCGTGAGCAGGAACAGAATCGAGTTGAGGTCGCACTTCTCCGGGACGATGCCGTTCTGGCGCAGGAAGTTGGCCAGGATGCCAGCATGGATACCGAAGTCGGTGTAACTGCCGTCAATCGGGTCGATGCCGGGGGTGGTGAACAGCAGCTTGCAGGGGTCGATGAAGTACTGCTTGTCGGCATAACCTGGGAAGGCGTGCCAGCGATCCTTGGGGTGAAACTCGAAAAAGCGCAGGTCGCTGGCGATGGCGTCGGTGGGGTGGTCCTGCCAGGGGCGACCGTCGATGGTTTCCGGCACGAAGGGGCGCACCAGCGTGCAGGCTTCGAGGATCAGCTTGCGTGCATTGATGCCGAACTTCACGCAGTCTTCCCACAGGCGCAAGCCACTGCGGCCGGCGTGGATGCGCGCATTCACATCCAGCGAGGCGAACAGCGGGTAGAACGGGCTGGTGGAGGCCTGGGCCATGAACGCGTTGTTCAACCGCGCGTGATTGCAGTAGCGCGCCTGGCCCTTGATGTGGCGGTCCTTCTTGTGGATCTGCGAGGCCTGGGAGAAGCCGGCCTGTTGCTTGTGCACCGATTGCGTGACGAAGATGCCCGGGTCGTCTTCGCCCAAGTCCAGCAGCATCGGCGAGCAATCCTTCATCATCGGGATGAACTGCTCGTAGCCCACCCACGCCGAGTCGAACAGGATGTAATCGCACAGCTTGCCGATGCGGTCGACCACCTGGCGCGCGTTGTAGATGGTGCCGTCATAGGTGCCCAACTGGATGATCGCCAGGCGAAACGGTCGCGGTAGCTGGGCCTTGTCCGGGGCGACTTCCTTGATCAGTTCACGCAGGTAGTCTTCTTCAAAGCAATGGGCATCGATGCCGCCGATGAAGCCGTAGGGGTTGCGCGCGGTTTCCAGGTAAACCGGCGTGGCACCGGCCTGGATCAACGCGCCCTGGTGGTTGGATTTGTGGTTGTTGCGGTCGAACAGCACCAGGTCGCCAGGCGTCAGCAACGCATTGGTGACCACCTTGTTCGACGCCGAGGTGCCATTGAGCACGAAGTAGGTCTTGTCCGCGTTGAACACTGTGGCGGCATGCTTTTGCGCCAGCAGGGCCGGGCCTTCGTGGATCAGCAGGTCGCCGAGCTTGACGTCGGCGTTGCACATGTCGGCGCGGAACAGGGTTTCGCCGAAGAAATCGAAGAACTGGCGGCCGGCGGGGTGCTTTCGAAAGAATTGTCCGCCCTGGTGGCCGGGGCAGGCGAAGGTCGCGTTGGCGGCCTCGGTGTAGTGCTTGAGCGCGTCGAAGAAGGGCGGCAACAAGTTTTCTTCGTAAGCCTTAGCGGCCGTTTCGAGTTGGTTACCGTAGTACTCGGCGTTGTAGCTGGAGAGGTCAAACACACCGTTGACCTGCAGAATGACATCTTGTAGCTGCTTGTAGACTTCTAACGAGCGATTGCCGCGGCCCTGCGATGCAACCAGAAAAATCGGGATGTCGAAGCCGGTTCGCTTGATGGAATCCAACGCCCCTGCGGCCAAATCATCCACTGAAAGAACGGCGACGGCGACATCGGTAAAGTCGGTCTGTTCGAGGGGAACGACTTCACGGGCGGTACGGAAACAATCTCGCGTCGCTTCGCTGGCAGCGATTTTCAGAGCATTCATAACCAGACTCTCTCGATTTCATGACGTCGAAGTTCCTGGGCAAGTCTCTTCAGAGGCACTACTGTCCGGGGTCGGGAGCGATTTTCCTCATTGGGTATAGTTCAATTTTTTAGTTTGATATTTTTTTGGGCCGTTTTTCTGCAGGACCTACAGCATTTTGAGGGGCGCTGGCAAAAGCAGTCGGACTACTGTGGGCTATAGAACTTTTAGTGCTCAGCAACCGGGACAGATCCACACGCTACTGCCTTAAGCTTTTCTGGTATCCAGGAGCAAACGTTGCGTAAGGGGAATCAACCTGTGCAGGCACTCTTCACGTTTCTCAATAGCAACCCCTACATGTTGCTGTTCCTAGTGGTCAGCCTGGCGGTGCTGATAGGCCGATTCACCATCAAGGGGTATGGGTTGGGCACAGTAGGTGGCGCCATAGTGGTGGGCTGTGGCGTTGCAATTACCGCATCGCTGTATGGTATCACGCTCAAGCTCGACACGTTCACCATGAACCTCTTCTACTACTTGTTCATGTACGGGGTTGGGCTGCGGGTCGGTCCCTCTTTTCTCAATAGTCTTAAGGATGATGGGCTCAAGTTCACCCTCCTTGCGGTCATTTGCAGTCTGCTCAGTTTGGCCGTGGTGGTATTGGGTGTTCGCCTATTGAATTTGCCTACAGGCGCGGCGGGCGGAATCCTCGCCGGAGCCACGACCATGTCGTCTGCCATCGGCTCTGCCGAACAGGCTGTCGCCTCGGGTGCCGTTAATCTTGCAGCGGGCGACACTGTTGAAGGGGTGTCAGCGATGATTACCCTGTCCTATGGCATTACTTACATATGGGGCACGATCGGCATCGTCCTGATGTGCAAATACATGCCGCGCTGGTGGGGTGTCGATGCGAAGGCAGCAGCTCGCCGCTATGAGGAGCAGCATGGTATTCATGATGTCGAGGGCGATGACCTCACCGCTTACAAGGCTTTCGGATTGCGTGCTTATCGTCTGGAAAACAGTGCGACCATCGGCCTTAGCGTCCGCCAATTCATTGCTCGATTCCCGGAATATCGAATCGTTGATGTACATCGCAGCGATGAGTCGATTGGCGCTGATCCTGCAATCCAGCTACAAGCGGGGGATGTGATTACCCTTGGTGGTACGCGCACAGGCCTGACCACAAACATCGGCCTGATCGGTCCGGAAGTCGATCATGCCAAGGCGCTCGCCGTACCACTCGACCACGCGGAAATCCTGGTGACCGAGAAAGCCGTCATCGGCAAAAAGCTCAGGGAATTTCGCGGATTGGACCTCGCCGGGCAGCTGCAGTTGACGCGCATCCAGCGCGGTGGTGTGCCACTTCCCGCCGGGCCGGAGACTACCTTGCAACGACGAGACGTGTTGTTCGTTACCGGTTTGTCCAGCGCCGTGCAACGTGCAGGCGAGTTGTTTGGTGTAATCGCCCGGCCAAGCAGCATGACCGATCTGTTAACGCTGTTTGCCGGAATGACCTTAGGGCTGCTGCTTGGCTTGATCCAGTTCCCCGCCTTTGGCGCTTCAGTCGGCCTGGGCAGTGCTGGCGGCTTGATGGTGTCGGGAATCATCGTCTCGTCGTTTTCCTCGCGCCTGCGCTTCTTCGGCAATACGCCGAATGCGGCGCGAAATATCCTGGAAGACATGGGGTTGCTGGTGTTTGTTGCGATTGTCGGGATCAATGCCGGTGCCACCTTGCTGGCCCAACTGACGGGTACGCTCGCCGTACAGATATTCCTGGTGGGCTTCCTCGCGTGCATGTTGCCGCCATTCGCCGTCTGGGTGATTGGCTATCACTTGATGAAGATCAATCCAGCGGTTCTGATGGGCGGTATGGCCGGCGCCCGCAGTCATTCTGGCCCATGCCTCGAAGCCGCGACAGAGATTGATAGCAACGTGCCTTGGGTCGGTTTTCCCGTAGCCTTTGCAGTCTCGGGAGTCTTGCTTACGGTCTTCGGCTATTTCGCCATGGTCCTCGCTGATTGACACTGACTGGCAAGCTGAGGTTTACAAGCCCATAACGATCCTCTGCTTCCGGGCGACTCTGTTGAAAAAGTCAGATTTTCAGCTGACCTGAACTTAGGCGCGACCATCGCCTAAGAACGGACTCACCACATTGAGTGGATTCTCGGCCCTTTGTTGACCGTTGCTACTCCGTTGTTGGGTTAATTTGAGGCTTTTTCCCACGTACAGGCGCAGCTATCCCGTTGCAGGTGGCCCTCGAGATGTAAATTTGGCCAGCCGTCGCCGGTTCTGCACCGCAGCGGCCAGCGTGAATCCATCGGTCGCGCCACTCAACCTGCCCATTCGATAACTGGGCTTTTCTAGCTACGCTTGCCAGCAAGAGATTGGCGCAAGTACGCTTATTCCTTAATTGAGGCAAGGGAGCCAACATCCATGGATAGCATGCAGGGCGTTTACCCATCAGCTACCGTTCTGGTGGTCGACGATACGCCCGATAACCTGATGCTGATCGCCGAGCTGCTTAAGGACAATTATCGAGTCAAGGCCGCTAATAGCGGCGAAAAAGCCCTGCGCCTTTTGCAGGCCGACCCGCTTCCCGACCTGATCCTGTTGGACATCATGATGCCGGGGCTGTCCGGTTATGACGTTGCCGAGCAACTCAAGCTTGACCTTCGCATTCGCCACATACCGATCATTTTTCTGACCTCCATGACAGCCACAGAGGACGAGATTCGCGGCTTAAGCTTGGGCGCTGCAGACTACATCACCAAGCCGATCATTCCCCCGGTGCTCATGGCCAGGGTCGAGACTCAGATCAAGCTCAAGGCCGTAGCCGACTTCCTGCGCAATCAAAACGAATTTCTGGAGCAGGAAGTGCAACGCCGTACCCGCGAAGTGATTGCCATCCAGGATGTCACGATCCACGCGATGGCCTCGCTGGCCGAAACCCGCGACAACGAAACCGGCAACCACATCCGCCGCACCCAGCACTATATTAAATTGTTGGCCGAGCTGTTACGTGAGCACCCTCGCTTCCGTCACTTCCTCGACGAGGAAACCATCAAACTGCTATTCAAATCGGCACCGCTGCACGATATCGGCAAGATTGGGATTCCTGACCGCATACTGCTCAAGCCAGGACGCCTCACTCTGGAAGAGTTCGAGATCATGAAGACCCACACTACCTTGGGACGCGACGCTATCCAGCATGCCGAGGATCAGTTGGGGATTGGCGTTGACTTCCTTCGTCTGGCCAAGGAAATCGCCTACGGTCACCAAGAAAAATGGGATGGCAGTGGCTATCCGCAAGGGCTCGCCACCGACGACATCCCGATCAGCGCTCGTTTGATGGCCGTGGCGGATGTCTATGATGCGTTGATCAGCCGACGCGTGTACAAGCCCGGCATGTCGCATGAACAGGCAGTAGAAATTATCCGCGAAGGCCGTGGCAAACATTTCGACCCGGACATCTGCGACGCATTTCTGGCCAATGCCGAACAGTTCCGGGACATTGCAATGCAGTTCGCCGACAGCGACCAGGACATGGCCAGGCAATTGGCCTTGCTTGAACAGATCGCGGATCAACCCTGAGCCCTGCGTATCACTCTGCACACCTTGGTGAATGAGGCCATTTATGAACAGACTGTTCGAGATGCTCGAGCGCCTGTCCCTGCGCAGCAAACTGATCATTGGCTTCTCAGCGCTGCTGATATTGGTTCTGATACTGGGAGTGCAAAGCCTGCGCACCCAGTATTCGCTGAGGAACGAAATGCAGCAGTTGTACCAGCAAGATCTGGTGGGTATCCAACATGTGCAGGAGGTTCGGGTGCAATTGCCGCATCTATTGCTGGCAATGCAACGTGCGATCGCGACCAATAATGCGGACATTCGCATCAGCGCCAGAGCGCAGATGGATGTCGCCCATGAGCGACTTCACGAAGCCTTGGAGCAGGTGCGCCCGACGCTGCGGCGACAGAGTAGTCTCAACAGCTTGCTTGAATTCGAAGTGGTATTGCACCGCCTGCAAAAAGATGGCGATGAAGCGCTGGAATTCGCCGGCAAGGGCTCTCTGGGTCAAGCCTTGATGCTGCTTAACAGTAAGGATTTTCTCGCGCTGGAACAGGGCAGCGATGGGCTGCTCACTCAGATAGAGAAAAACAAGGAAGCCGACATCCACGATACGGCGAAGAATCTAGCCGAATATGCGCAGCGTAGTACCACGATTACTTATGTATTGTTGCTGGGCGGTTCGACGCTGGCCTTGCTGTTGACATGGCTGGTCAGTTATTCCATTCGTGTACCGCTGAATCGCGTCCGCGTGGCGGTGGACGAATTGGCATCCGGCAAGCTGAACGGTCATATCCCCCATACCGACCTTCGCAACGAAACCGGCGATTTGGCACGTGCCATCGCTACGCTGCAGGTGGAGGCTTGTCAGCTTGATCGCCAGCGCTGGATTAAAAACCACACTTCGCTCTTGCAAGTGGATCTGCAACAAGCGGAGACGCCGCAGCAGTTAGCCCAGGCTTTTTTCAGCCACATGGCTCCGCAGTTGGGCATGTGCCAAGGAGCGCTTTACGTTCTCTATGAAGGCGCGTCGCGCCTGCGATTGGTTGGCGGTTACGCGGTGGATAGTGAACACCCTCTGCCCGTTGAACTTGAGCTCGGTGAAGGGTTGCTTGGCCAGTGCGCACTGGATCGCCAACCCCGCCAACTTCAAAATCTGCCCGAATCATTTTGGCATGTACGCACGCAATTGGGAGCATCTCCCGCCACTGTCCTGATAGTTCAGCCTGTGCTGCGTGGCGAACGCCTGCTCGGGATTGTGGAAATGGCCGGTTTTCGACAACCGGAAGAGAACGAAGCGCTGCTCTTGCAAGAAGTTTTGCCTAGGCTGGCCGGTGCCATGGCCATCATGGAACGCAGTGAGGCAGCCAAGGCGCTGCTGCTGGAGACTCGCCGCCAGGCAGACGAAATGGGGACGCAAACGTTACAGCTGGAGCACCAAGCCCGGGAGTTGGAAACCCAGCAGGCTGAGCTCCGCGCCACTGAGGCTTGGTATCGGGGCATCATCGAGGCGTCGCCGGACGGCATGCTGGTGCTGGGTGCCGACGGCCACATTCTGATGACCAATCCGCAAATGGACACTTTGTTTGGCTACGAACGCGGTGAGCTGGTTGGCGCCAGCATCGAGCGTCTGGTGCCGCAAGCCGCCCGCGAGCGGCATGTCAGGTTACGAGACGGTTTCATTGCCAGCGGGGGAACCCGACAGATGGGCGGCGACCTCGACGATCTGAGCGGGGTGCGCAAAGACGGCAGTCTGTTCTCCGTCGAAATCGGCCTGTCCCATCTGCCGCGTCTGGAGGGGCGTGGTGTCTGCGTGTGTGCCTCGGTGCGCGACGTCAGTGAGCGCAGGGCGATGGAAGCCAAGCTGCGGACGGCCAGCGATCGCCTGAACCTTGCGCAAGAGGCCGGCGACATCGGTCTGTTCGACGTTGATCTGGTCAGCGGTACAAATTATTGGACTCCCCAGCTAGAAACCCTATTTGGTCTTGGGGCTGGCGCCTTCGGTGGCACTCTGGAGCACTGGAAGGCTCTGGTGCACCCCGAGGATGTGGCGCGGGTCAGCAGCACGTTCGAGCGCGCCGTCCAGAGTGGAGACGATCGCGTCGAATTCGACTTTCGCATCGTGCGCAAAAATGATGGAAAGGTACGCACGTTTCGGTCGCTCAACCGTTTCTCACGCACACCGGACGGCAAGCCGTTGCGCGCAACCGGCATCAACATCGACGTGACCGCTTTGGCAGAGGCTAGAGCAACGGCCGAAGAGGCCACTCAGGCGAAGAGCGAGTTCCTTGCTAACATGAGCCATGAGATCCGCACGCCGATGAACGCCATCATCGGGATGAGTCACCTGGCGTTGCGTACCCAACTGGATAATCGCCAGCGCAACTACATTGAAAAGGTGCACCGCTCGGCGGAGAACTTGCTAGGAATCATCAACGACATTCTCGACTTCTCCAAGATCGAGGCCGGCAGGATGTGCCTCGAACAAGCTCCCTTCCGCCTGGAGGACGTGCTCGACAGCTTTGCCGCCATGATTGGCCTGAAGACCGAGAACAAGGGGTTGGAGTTGTTATTCCAGATCCCGCCTGATCTGCCCACTTCCTTGCTCGGCGATCCACTGCGACTGGGGCAAGTGCTTATCAACCTGGGCAACAACGCGGCCAAGTTCACCGAGCATGGTGAAATCGTGGTCGGCGTGGAAGAAGTTGGTTCACACAACGAACACGTCCAATTGCACTTTTGGGTGCGCGACACTGGCATCGGCATGACCGTCGAGCAGCGTTCACGCCTGTTCCAGTCCTTCAGTCAGGCTGACAGTTCGATCACTCGCAAATACGGGGGCTCCGGGCTGGGGTTGTCTATCTCGAAGAAGCTGGTAGAGCTGATGGCCGGCCGAATCTGGGTTGAAAGCGAACCGGGGGTCGGCTCCACGTTCCATTTCCAGGTGCAATTCGGAGTGCAGCAAGGCCTGCAGCCGCGCCGTATGTTCAAGGCCGGTGAACTGCTCGGCATGCGGGTACTGGTCGTGGATGACAATGCCAGTGCGCGTGAAATTCTCTCGGGCATGGCGCGCAGCTTTGGCCTGGAGGTGGATGTCGCGCAGAGCGGCAATCTGGCGCTGCGCATGTTGGCCGACGCCGAACACAAGACGCTGCCTTACGATCTCGTCTTGATGGACTGGCGAATGCCCGTCATGGATGGTATGGAAGCCGTAAGCAGAATGCATTCCGCCGGTCTGAAGCGCACGCCATCGGTCATTATGGTTACCGCTTTTGGCCGCGAAGAAGCCCGCGAAGAAGCCGAACGCCAGGGCATACAGTTGCCGGTGGTACTGACCAAGCCAGTCACGCCGTCCTCGCTACTCGAAGCCATCGGTATGGTGCTGGGCAAAGACACGAATGGCGATACTCGAGCTGGCGAACGCTCTAAACAGAATGTCAGTACCGTAGCCAGCCTCAAGGGAGCGCGGCTGCTTCTGGTCGAAGACAACGATCTGAATCAGGAACTGGCCAGCGAACTGCTGGAGAGTGTCGGAATACGCCTACGACTCGCCACGCACGGCCAGGAGGCCCTAGACATTCTCGCCGAGGATGGCGACTTCGATGGCGTGCTGATGGATTGCCAGATGCCAGTGATGGATGGCTACACTGCCACCCGGCGGATTCGCCAGCAACCGCGCTTTAGAAGTTTACCGGTGATCGCCATGACCGCCAACGCTATGGATGGTGACCGCGAGCGCGCGCTCGAATGCGGCATGAACGACCATATCTCCAAGCCACTCAATGTCGAAACCATGTTCACCACAATGGCAAAATGGATCAAGCCACGAGCCACTCAATTATCGCTGAACGCAGGTTTCGCGGATGGGTTGCCACATCGTCTTGAGGGCATTGACTTGGCTGCGGGGCTCGCCACCTGTATGGGGCGGCGGGATCTCTACTTACGTCTGCTCTGCAAGTTCCGAGATACTCAGGCAGGCTTTGCCAAGCAATTCCAGGCCGCACGGATCGATCCGGATGTTGGCGCCGCCGGGCGGCTAGCGCACAGTTTGCGCGGCACCGCCGGCAACATCGGCGCCAAGGCCGTGGCGCAGGCCTGCGCTTTGCTGGAACAGGCTTGCCTGGACGGCAAGCCTGTTACGGTGATACAGGCGCTCGCGATGCAAGTCGAGTGTTGCTTACTCCCGATCCTTGAAGCTCTAGCCGACCTCAAGGCAGACGAGCCGGCCTCCACAGATGATTCCTTGTTGGACGACTCGGCAATCAGCGAGCACCTGAACAAGCTTATTGTTCTTTTGGACGAAGGCGACACGGCGGCTTTGGACATGCTTACGGCACTGCGCAATATGCCACTCGATCGGGCATTGGCAGAACGTCTGGCACTCGCCGCGGCGCAGGTGGAACTGTTCGACTTTGATCGCGCCTTGAAGCTCCTTCAGGATAAATGAATTGGGTAAGCAGGTAGCCGCTAACTTTTAACGGCAGCTGACCGCTTTTGGCCGATTGTTGCCTGTCGTGTGGGGCTGCAATCGGCCAATTGCGGCCTTTCGCAAAAGGGCCGCAATCGACTGAAACGGTCAATTACCGCAACCTGAAAAGGGCGTTATCTGCTGAATAGCCCCTTGTGCAAGTTCACGAACGCTTGAACAGTCAT
>Ga0247819_10000607_pt1 | contig 20829 bp, 16 predicted proteins | sample 13C_Xylose_Day6_FD_193428 | JGI IMG/M metagenome (GOLD analysis project Ga0247819, IMG submission 193428) | Soil microbial communities from agricultural site in Penn Yan, New York, United States - 13C_Xylose_Day6 | ecosystem: Environmental > Terrestrial > Soil > Agricultural land | place: USA...
ACAGTGGCTACATCCGCCTGAGCCTGGAGGCTAACGGTTTCAGTGTCGAGGACAGTGGTGTGGGTATCCCGGAAGAGCAGCGCGAAGCGATGTTCCGCCCCTTCGTGCGTGGCGACGAGCGCCGCGGCGAGGGCCTGGGCCTGGGCCTGTCTTTGGTGCAGCGGATTTGTGACGACCAGGGCTGGCGGGTCACCCTGAGCGCGACCTTGCCACACGGGTGTCGCTTCCAGGTCGACCTCAGCCAGGGCGCGACAGCGCCGGAAGCGGGCACGCTGATCGGCCAAGAGCCCTCTACCAAGTAATTAGTAACTTCTTGCAAAACTTGTGGAAAAGTCCGACAGATTTTTCACATTGGCATGACCTGATTCCAACGTGCGCTTACCTAAGGTGAGCGCACTGGAGTCTGGAGATGCCCAATGCGTAGCCCCATCAAACTCGAATTTTCCGAGAAGTACGACCAGCAACACGCGCGTGACTACTTCCTCAAGCACCAAGATGGCTTGGCTCGTCGCCTGTCGCACCAGCGTGATGAGCAACTGGCACGGCGCGCCCTGGCGCTGGCGGGTGACCCTGGCCTGGTGCTCGACCTGCCCTGCGGCGCTGGCCGCTTCTGGCCGCTGCTGGCGGAAAAGACCAATCGGGTAATCATTGGCGCCGACAACTCCGAAGCGATGATCGAGACAGCCTGTGCCGCGCAACCGCCAGAAGTGGTGGCGCGGGTACGGCCCTTGCAGACTTCAGCCTTTGCCATCGATCTTCCGGACAACGCCGTGGACAGCATCTTCTGCATGCGCCTGTTCCACCATATTGGCGAAGCGGCCCATCGCCAGACCATTCTCTCGGAGTTTCATCGGGTTAGCCGCGACAGCGTAATCCTGTCGCTGTGGGTTGATGGCAATTTCAAAGCCTGGCGGCGCAAAAAGCTTGAGCAGCGTCGTAGCGCCAAAGCGGAGCAGGGCAGTTACCAAAACCGCTTCGTGTTACCCGCTGACACAGTCGAGCAAGAATTTTTGGCTGCCGGCTTTCGCATTCAGGAACGTCTGGACTTCCTGCCGTTCTACGCCATGTGGCGAGTTTACGTATTACGCAAGGGGTAGGCATTCATGGCAGTAGCCCAGAGTCGCGGTTCGCAGTTCGATTACTATTGGCAACAGCAGGGTGAGTGGGTCGAGGAACCCAATCAGCGGCGCGGCGGCGAAAGCGGCGTGCAGCGGCTGAACGACGCGAGCGGGCAGCTGCTGTATGCCAAGCGTCAGGTCGGGCATCTCTATCGCAGCCTGCTGCATCCGTTTGGCCGGCCAACGGTGCTGCGCGAGCAGGACGCCTTGCACAGCTTCGAACAACTGGGTGTGCGCGTGCCGCGCATCGTCTACTGCGGTGCTCAACGCGATGGCGATCACCAGTGGCGCGCGCTGTTGGTCAGCGAAGCGCTGGATGGCTTCGTCGATCTGGATACCTGGCATGCCGAAGGTGCGCGGGAGCGCTATCCGCAGGTGCTGCACGAACGCATGCTCAAGGATTTGGCCGACAATCTGGCGCGCATGCACCTGGGTCATTGGCAGCATGGCTGCCTTTACGGCAAGCATGTATTCATCAAGATCAGTGGCGAGGGCGAGCAAGCCCGCGCTGAAGTCGCGTTGCTCGATTTGGAGAAGTGCCGGCGGCGCATCAGTCGCCAGCGTGCAGCGCTGAACGACTTGGGTCAGCTACGCCGCCATTCGTCACTCAACGAGGCAGAGTGGCAAACACTGCTCTATTTTTACCAGATGGCGTTTGGCAGCGCTGTCAAAGGGTTAGAGCAATGAAACTAGAAATAGCTCGAGCTTTGTTTCTGGTGGGTGCATTGGTGGTGACGACGGCGGCTGCTGCTGCCTGGGACGAACCGGGCCCAACAGTATTCAGCAAAGCTGATCAGGCAGGGCAGTGCGCTCTGCCGCGTGTGGCAAAACAGCAAGCCGTGGCGCAGCCAGACAATGATCTGCTGTTGTTCCTGTTCGGCTTGCGTCAAGGGTTGCGGCCGTTCGGCTGACAATATCCGAGTCATTCATTCCCTGTAATAGCCGGCGAAGCCTGCGACGGGCTGCATAGCAGGCCCAATCCGCTAGCGAGGGCTTCGCCAGTTCCCACGACTACCTCTCGATCACCGTCTGCTGTTCCCCTGCAATCGTCTTGTGCGCCAGCAAGGTATAGATGCAGGGCAGCACGAACAGGGTAAACAGTGTCCCGATCGACATCCCGGTGGCGATCACCATGCCGATATCGAAGCGGCTCACCGCCCCGGCGCCTGTCGCCAGGATCAACGGCACCATGCCGAACACCATCGCGGCGGTGGTCATCAGCACCGGGCGCAAGCGAATCGCTGCCGCTTCTTCAATCGCCTCGCGCCTGCCCAGGCCCTTTTCTTCACGCAACTGATTGGCGAATTCGACGATCAGAATGCCGTGCTTGGTGATCAACCCGATGAGTGTCACCAAACCCACCTGGGTGTAGATGTTCATGCTCGACACCCCCAGAAACAACGGCAGCAACGCCCCGCAAATCGACAGCGGCACGGTCACCAGAATCACCAGCGGATCGCGGAAACTCTCGAACTGCGCCGCCAGTACCAGGAAAATGATCGCCAGCGCCAGGCCAAAGGTCACCCACAGCGCGCTGCCTTCCTGGACAAACTGCCGCGCGACTCCGGCATAGTCGAAAGAAAAGCCTTCCGGCGCCTCTTCACGGGCGATCTGCTGCACGGTTGCCAGTGCCTCTCCCATGCTGACCATCGGCACGCCCTGGATCATCGCCGAGTTCAGCTGCTGGAACTGGTTGAGCTGGCGCGGGCGGGCGCGGTCGCTGAGGGTGATCAGGGTCGACAGCGGCAGTAGTTGGCCCTGGTCGTTCTTCACGTAGTAGTTGTTCAGCCAGCCTGGGTTGTCGCGGTACGGCCGCTCGACCTGGGCGATGACCTTGTAGCTGCGCCCTTCCAGGGTAAAGCGGTTGATCTCGGCTTCGCCCAGCAAAGTCGCCAGGGTACCGCCGAGCACGTCCATCGACACGCCCATCTGCGCCGCTTTGGCCCGATCAATGTCGACCACCACTTCAGGCTTGTCGAACGCCAGGTCGATGTCGAGGAAGGCGAACTTGCCTGAGGCCTGGGCACGTTCCTTGACCCGCTGGGCGACGTCCAACAGGGCGGGGTAATCGCCAGCGCTGTTGATCACGAACTGGAACGGCAGACCCTCGCCGGTGCCCGGCAGTGAGGGCAGGTTGAAGCCAAAGATCTGCAGGCCGCCGATCTCTTCGAGCTTGGCTTGGACCAGCGGCAGCAACTCCATCTGGCTGCGTTCGCGCTCATTCCACGGCTTGAGCAAAAAGCCGCCGATGCCGCTCTGTACCCCATTGAAACCGTTGATCTGGAACGAGGAGTAATACTCGGGGAAGCTCTTGAAGATCGTGGTGAATTCGTCGGTGTAGGCGTTCAGGTAATCCAGGTTGGCCGGCTGCGGCGAGCTGCTCATCATGAAGATAACCCCCTGGTCTTCGTTGGGCGCCAGTTCACTCTGGGTGAATTTCAGCAGGACCGGGATCAAGCACAGGATGATCACGGCGAACACCAGCACCACTGGCCGGCTGTTGAGGGTGGCGTGCAGCAGACGCTGGTAGCGAACCTTGAGCCCTTCGAACAGCACATCCAGGCGATGGGCCAGGCCGCTGGGGTTCTGCTCGTGACGCAGCAACAGTGCGCACATCATCGGCGACAGGGTCAGGGCGACAACGCCGGAGATGATCACCGCACCCGCCAGGGTCAGGGCGAATTCCTTGAACAGGGCGCCGGTCAGGCCTTGCAGAAAGCCGATCGGCGCATACACGGCGGCCAGGGTGATGGTCATCGACACCACCGGCATGGCGATTTCGCGGGCGCCCTCCAGGGCTGCATCGAAGGGTGACTTGCCCTCTTCGATATGGCGGTGGATGTTTTCCACCACGACGATGGCATCGTCCACCACCAGGCCGATGGCCAGCACCATCGCCAGCAGCGTGAGCAAATTCAGCGAATAGCCCATCATCTGCATGAAAAACAACACGCCGATCATCGACAGCGGGATGGTGATGACCGGGATCAACACCGAACGCAGCGCGCCGAGGAACAGGAACACCACGACGATGACGATCAACACCGCCTCGCCGAGGGTCTTGATCACCTCATCGATCGAGGCCTGGATGAACAGCGTGGCGTCGTAGGCGATGGACACCTTCAGGCTTGCCGGCAACTGGCTCTCCAGCTCTGGCATGATCCGCCGCACTTCCTTGATCACCTCCAGCGGGTTGGCCGCAGGCGTCGCCTTGATGCCGATGTACACCGATGGCGTGCCGTCGAACGAGCTGACCGTGTCGTAGTTCTCCGCGCCCATTTCGACGCGCGCGACGTCGCCCAGCAGCACCCGGGTATCGCCCTCGGTCTTGAGCGGCAGGGCGGCGAAGGCTTCCGGCGATTTCAGTTCGGTGGTGGCGTTGATGCTGGTCACCACGTACTCGCCTTTGACCTCGCCGGCAGCGGAAAGGAAGTTGTAGCGGCGCACCGCTGCGGTGACATCGTTGGCCGAAAGGCCGAAGCCTGCCAGCTTGACCGGGTCGATCCAGATGCGCATGGCGAACACCTGGTTGCCGAGGATCTCGGCTTCAGCCATGCCTGGCAGAGTGGCCAGCTTGGGCTGGATCACCCGCGACAGATAATCGGTGATCTGCGGGTTGCTCATCTGCTCGCTGTAGAAGCTGATGTACATCAGCGCCGAAGCGTCGGCGGCTTCTTTGCTCAGCACCGGGTCTTCGGATTCTTGCGGCAGCTTGTTGCGCACTTCGTTGGCCTTGGCCAACAGCTCGGTGAACAGCCGGTCGCTGTTGGCGCCGATACGCGCGTAGATGGAGATGATCGAGAAGTTCTGGCGGCTCACCGAGGTCATGTAGTCGATGCCTTCGGCGCTGGCCAGGCTCTGCTGTAGCGGCTGGGTGATGTAGCCCTGGATGGTTTCGGCGTTGGCTCCGGGGTAGGCGGTGGTCACCGTGATCAGGGCGTTTTCCATCTGTGGGTACTGGCGGATCTGCAGCTTGCTCCAGGCCTGGAAACCCAGCAGCAGGATCAGCAGGCTGACCACGCTGGCCAACACCGGGCGACGGATGAACGGGTCGGTGAACGCCATGCCAGCCTCCTCAGTCTGCGCGCTGCGCGTTGGGTGCGTTTTGCCGCTGCAGGGCGTGGTCGGGGGCAATCCGGATCGGCGCGCCCGAGGTCAGCTTCAATTGCCCGGCGCTGACCACCTGATCGCCCGCCTTGAGCCCTTCGCTGATCACCACCACGCCGTCGCGGCGTTCGCCGGTTTGTACCGTGCGCTGCTCGGCGATCAGCACGGGTTGGCCTTCTGCGTTGGTTTCGGGCTGGCCGCCCTTGTCCTTTTTGGCGCTGACGACGTACACCGAATTGCCATACAGCGTGTAGGTAATCGCGCTTTCCGGCACCACCACTTGCGGGCGTGGATCAGGCAGCAGGATCAGCAGATTGGCGAACATCCCCGGCAGCAGCTTGCGCTCGGGGTTGGCCAGGGTGGCGCGCACCAGCAGGTTGCGCGTGCTTTCCTCGACCTTGGGGTTGATCGCGCTGAGGCTGGCTGGGAAGGTCTGTTCGGGGTAGGCGCCCACCTGTACCAGTACCTGTTGGCCGAGGCTCAGCTGCGGCAGGGCTTGTTCGGGCACGTTGAAATCGACGTAGAGGCTGGACACATCTTGCAGGGTGGCGATCACCGTGCCGCTGGCGAGGAAGTCGCCGACATCCACCTGGCGAATGCCGATGGTGCCGCTGAACGGCGCCTTGATGCTCTTTTTCGCCAGCGATGCCTTGAGCTGGTCGACCACGGCCTGGTTGCGCCGATATTGCGCAGTCAAACGGTCGAACTCACCGCGGGAGATGGCTTGGTCGCCGACCAGTTGGCTGCCGCGGCCGAAGTCCACCTTGGCCAGCCCCAGGTCAGCCTGGGCGGTGCCCAGCAGTGCGGTTTCGGCGTCGCTGTCCAGTTGCAGCAGCAATTGCCCGGCCTTGACCTGTTGGCCGGAGTCGAAGTGCAGCGACTTGACCGTGCCGGCCACTTCCAGGCTCAGGTCGACGCCCTGCAAGGCCTTGAGACTGCCGACAGCGGGCAGTCGCTGTTGCCACGGGCGCTGCTCGGCGGTCGCGGCGGCCACGCTGATCGGTGGCTTGGGCGCGGTGAATACCTGGATCTGGTTGTAGATCGAGAAGGCCTTGATGCCCCCCAGGATCAATACAATCAGCAGCACGACGGCCAACATGATCAGCATGCGGCGGCGCAGCATAAGTCCGGTTCCTTGGATGCGTGGTTGTTATAGGTATGGCACGACCACGGGCGATCCTGCCCACGTGCGGATGGGAAGAGTATTGCCTGTTTTCAGGAAAACGTGGAGAGCAGGGGCCGACTGGCCTCATCGCGGGGCAAGCCCGCTCCCACGCCAATGGCGACTGGTTGGAGTCCGTCTGCGTGGGAGCGGGCTTGCCCCGCGATGAGGCCAGTGCGGTCAAGCCAGATGCAGGTGGTTATCCCAGAACCCCGAAGGCAGTTCCATCGGCTGGCCGATCAAGTCTTGCTTGCGACAGTCATAGAAGCGGCAGCGCCCCTGCCCGGAGGTGACGACAAAACCATCTTTTACCGCCCCCACCCCAGCGCAATCGGGCATCGGTGCATCAAGCCTGACCTGGGCACTGTCCAGATCCCAGATAAACAAGCGGTTGGCACGCGGCGCAGTCAGCGCCACCAGGCGTAAATCATTGTGGATGGCCACGCTGGCGGTGTACTGGGCCATGGCCTGCAACTGCCGCTCGGGCACCGGGAATGCCCTGAACGGCTCGCCCGGGCGCTTGATCGCCAGCAGTTCGGCAGTTTCATCGGCATCGCCCATGAACTGCTGGCAGGCGACCACCGTGCCATCGTCGGCAATGGCCAGGTGACGCACGCTGTTCATCTGCTGGGTAAGGGTTTCCTTGCTCAGCAGGGTGCCGTCGCGCTGCATCAGGACCAGGCTCGGCTCCATCGCATTGAGGTTCATTTCTACCCGGCTTTCGGCCTCGGTGCGGATACCGCCATTGGCCACCACCAGGGTTTCGCCGTCGGGTAGCCAGGCCAGCTCATGTGGACCGATTCCGTGAGTGGGGATCTCGCCCGCATGCACCAGCCGTTCACCTTCGAAGCGGTAGACGCCAAGCACGCCACGTCCTGGGTCGGTGGTGTCGTTCTCGGTGGTATACAACCACTCGCCGCTGTTATGGATCACCGCGTGGCCATAGAAGTGGCGGTTGGGTTGCGAGCGGATGGTTTGCAGCAGGCGCCCGTCACGCAGGTCGACCAGGTAGCTTTCGGTACCTGGGCGGCGGGCGACGAACAGGGCGATCGGTAGCTCGGGGTGGTTGATGATGGCGTGGCAACGCTGGCCCACTTCGGTGGCGAACACGTGGCTGCCGTCCAGCCGGTAGCCCACTGCGTAGTGCTTGCCGTCGGCGTCGTCACGCGCCGACAGCAGCAGCGGTTCGCTGCCTTTGTTGCGCAACAGGCTCCAACCGCCCAGGGTCAGGGCGCTGAGCAGGAGGCTACCGAGTTTGAGGGCCTGGCGTCGCAGCATGATCAGTCACCGTCGTTGGCATTGAAGCCCAGCTGGATGTTCAACGCCTTGGCCAGCTCGCCTTCATGCAGGCGGTGCACCACGTTGAGGCTGTCGTAGATCTGGTTGAGCGTCTGTTTGCCGGCATCGTCGGCCAGCAGCTCGCCCAGGGTCTTGTGGTTGTCGGCCAGCAGTTTGACCGAGCTTGCGTAAGCGTCGTCGATCTTCTGCGCGAGGGCGCTCTGGTCTTTGCCAAGCAGGCCGCGCAGGCCTTGATTGTCGACCCCGACCCATACCGCTTGGGCGGCTTTGAGGCTGGCTTCCAGGCTTTTCAGCGAAGAGTGGCTACGCCAGGCTTCGGCTTGCAGCGGCTGGGCGATGCCCTTGCTCTGGCGGCCCATGGGTGCGCCGAGCTTCTTCTTCAGGGTATCCAGGGCGGTGACCTGGGCGCGCAGCAGATCGGCGATCGCTTCGTGCGAGTCAGCGTAGCGCTGGTTAGGGAACTTGGTCATCTGCGAGAGCATGCCGTCGGTGCTGTTCCAGCCCTTGAGGATCTCTTCGGCCAGGGCCTTCTGGTGATCGCCAATGGCCACCAGCAGCGGGCAGTACCGGGCCTTCTGCTCAGGCGTGGCGACGTCTGGCTTGCTGTCGAAGAGGATGTACTCGTAGGCCGACAGACCGCGTACCACTACGCTGGCCTTGCCCAGGCTCTGGGCGTCGATTGGCTTGTCGGCGTTGACCAACTGCTCGACCTGACGGCCGACCAGGTTTTTCTTGTCGGGCCAGAACTGCACCTGCCAGGGGCGATTGCCCTCGGCCAGTGGGCCGACCAGCAGCGGTTGCAGCTCGGCCCAGGCTTTCTGCGCGTTGAGGAAGTCGGCGCGGGCGGCGTCCAGCGAGGTTTTGCCTTCGCAGTAGGCCAGGGCACTGGCGGCCAACTGGCGGTCGGCTTCGACCCAGCGGCTGTAGGTCGGCAGGATCACCTGCTTGGCGATGGCGGCGGAGGTCACCGCTTGTGGGTCTTGCGGCGAGCAAGCACCCAGGGCGAGTGCGGCGAGGCTGGTGAACAACAGTTTGGGTCGGAACATGCCCGGCTCCTTGCGCGTTTTAAAGTGAGTTCAGGAACGCCAGCAGCGCGGCGCGCTGCTCGGCATTGAAGGTCAGAACCTGGTCGCGCGCCGCCTGCGCTTCGCCGCCGTGCCAGAGCACCGCTTCGAGCAGGTTGCGGGCGCGGCCATCGTGCAGCAATTGGCTGTGGCCGCTGACCGCTTCGGTCAGGCCAACGCCCCACAGCGGTGGGGTGCGCCAGTCTTGGCCGCCAGCGGCAAATTCGCTGCGGTGGTCGGCCAGCCCCGGGCCCATGTCGTGCAGCAACAGGTCGCTGTAGGGGCGGATGAGCTGGTTGGCCAGTTCAGGCTCGGCGGCATCGGCGGCGGTGGTGAACTGCGGTGTGTGGCAGCTTTGGCAGCCCGCCTGGAAGAACAGGTTCTTGCCGGCCAGCACCTGCGGCGCAGCCACGTCGCGCCGCGCTGGCACGCCGAGGTTGCGGGTATAGAAGGTGACCAGGCGCAGGATGTTGTCGCTGACTTCCTTCTCGCCGTCGGCGCCATCGCCGTTGGGCGCGGCCAGGCAGTCGAGTTGGGCGGGTGTGCAGTCATCGTGCGGCAGCAAGGTAGTGGTCAGGCCCATGTCACCGGCAAAGGCGTGGACGTTCTGCTGGTTGACGTTGGGCTGGCCGGCCTTCCAGCCGAATCGGCCGAGCACGGTCTTGCCTTGGGCATCATCCCAGACTTGATTGGCCCGCCCGCGAATGCCGTCGCCATTGCGATCGTCCGGGTCGGCGTTAGCCAGGATCGCCGCCTCTGGAATGGCTTCGAGCAGGCCCAGGCCGATCATCGGCGGTGCTACGCGGGCGGAGAAGCGGGTATCGGCATGCATCGGCCCATAGCCGAGTTGGCTGATTTGCAGCTGCGGCCGGCGTAGCTCGACGCTGTAGCCATCGGCGAAGCGGACCGTCTCGCTGCTGTAGGTCACGCGCACCTTGCCTTCCGGGGTCACGCCGGGGATGGCCATGTCTTGCAGTTGGGTGCCGTAGGTAGGTTCCGGTACCACGCCCAGGCGCTGGATTTCCTGGGCGTAGGCAGGTTGGTCAGGAATCGACAAACGCACCAGCATCGACACCGCATTGCTGGCACCCGGCTCGGGAGGATGTCCGCGTCCGTCACGCACATGGCAGTTCTGGCAGGCGTTGGTATTGAACAGCGGGCCGAGGCCATCACGCGCGGTGGTGGTGGCGGGGGCGATCACCCAGGGGTTACGGAAAAAACTGTTGCCAACGGCAAAGTCCAGCCGACGCTCCGGCGAGAGGTTGGCCGAAGGCAGGGAAAAGGCATTGCGGTCGCTGCGCAGGACCGTCGCCTTGCCGCCAGACAGGGCCTCGCCGGGCTCGGCCTGGGTGAAACGCGGGGCGTCGTCACAGGCGGCCAGGGCAGTAGCCAGTAGCAGGGGGCTTAGGCGGAGCAAGGACATCAACGATCCTGGGCTTGGGCAAAAAACCGGCGTGCAAGCTTAGCAGGCTAGGGGTGTTTGAATAAGAGCAATTTGCAACTACTGGATGAAATCGTTGTCAGTTACCGCGCCGGTTTGTGGGACGGTTCTTAAATTCGCGAAGGACTTGCGCGGCGATCCGGGCCGAGATCGACATGGGCTCCAAGGCAATCGATGCCTTGGAAAGCCAATTGCCGGAAGGCGCGGCCAGCAAGATCCTGCGCGGCTACACCTTCATTGGCGGCGACAACCTCAGTGACTGGACCTTGGCCGGCCAGCTGCACCTTGACTACATCGCCCAGCTCTACCAATCGAACGATCCACGCTGGATGAGCGAAGCCAGCAAATACACCGAGCAAACCGGCTTCAGTCCCTTTGGCTTGAATCCGCTGGCGCTCGGCGGCATGGGTAAAGGCCTGGCCAGCGCGGGCTCCGTTGGCAAGGCTGGGAGTGTTGAGCCAGGCAGCGTTTCACCAGGCTCGACGCCAGCCAAATGGGACAACGCCGTGTCGCGTGCCGAAGGCGACTTTGGCGCGCTCAATCAGCCGTCGAAAACGGGCCAGACGCCTGCGTTCTTCAATCCGCAACGGTCGGCCAGTGAGGCGCTGAACAACGGTCGAATTCACATCGATGATCTGCGCAAGCTGGTACCTCCGGGCACACCTGACGGATTCAAACCTTCGGTGACGATTACCGACGGGAGTAAGTTCAACTACGTCATTGGTGGGCAGAAGGTCGAGGTCAAATGGCATGCGCCGGATAGCAATGCTGCGGCTAAGTTCCCCGGCTCCAACTCTGGCGCCGGCTGGACTGCGCAAATCAGGATTGGTGGCAAGCTGCTGGGCCAGGATGGCAAGCTCTACAGAAAGGCCGGTAATCAAACTCACATTCCCGTAGATTTCTAGCGATGAAAACGCCTGACTATTATCAGTCCCTGCCCGACGGCATGCCGCCGCAGAGTATTCGTGATGAGTTCGAAGCCATCCTGCTGGCGCCGGATGACATGGCCACACTGCCACTGACCGAGGCGCTATACGAGCTGGCTGATCGGCAATGGCATACCTACAGCTTGCTCGATGAGGCGCTGAAGGGGCGGCTGGAACAGTTGCTCATCAGTCGCTGGCGGGATGATTTTGAGATCACCGAGAACCTGTTGTCGATAGTGTCTCGACTGGGCTTGGTGGGGGTGTGGGAATTTCTTCTGGGGCTCGATAAGCAGCGGATTTCAGCTGCAACCCGCGAGGCGATCGACGATGCCGTGGCGGAGATGGCTGACAGCATTGCCGATCCCTACAGCGGGATGCGCTAGGGCCACCAAACGACAACGCCCGGTATATACGAATTGGGGCCGCTTTGCGGCCCTTCGCGGGCAAGCCCGCTCCCACAGGGATTGCGTCGACCTTCAGGTAAACGCTTCCTCTGTGGGAGCGGGCTTGCCCGCGAAGGGCTGCAAAGCAGCCCCGATTCATGATTGACTGGCCGGCCCGAAGGCCGCCATTTGATTGATCCAGTATCAGCCGATCAGAATTCGTGATCAGCGGTATCCGGGTTCAGGTTGGCAATGCCCAGCTTGCCGGCAGCCTGCTCGATCGCGCCGGTCTGCTTGACCAGCGAGGCGATGGCGTCACGCACGATCTGGTTGCCGGCAGCGTTGTCGGCGGCGATCAGTTGATCGTAGTGCTCGCCCTTGAGCGCGTGGTCAACGATGACCTGGATCTTGGCCTCGGTGGCCTCCAGGTCAGCCTTGAGGGTGGCGTCAGCGGCCGGGTCGACCTTGGCCACCAGCGACGACAGGCTCGGGCCGGTCAGCTTGCTGCCATCGACTCGGGTGTACTCGCCCAGGTAGACGTTGCGGATACCCTTGGCGTCGTAGAAGTGCGAGTAGTGGGTGTTGTCGCTGAAGCAGTCGTGCTCGTCTTCAGGCGAGTTGGCTTCCAGGGAGACCTTCATGCGCTCGCCGGCCAGTTCACCCAGCGACAGGCTGCCCATGCCGAACAGCATCTTGCGCACGCCGTCGTTGACAGGCTCGGCTTCAAGCTTGGCGCGGTAGTTGTCGGCGACGTTCGGTGCCCAGTTGCCAACCATCTCTTCGAGGTCTTTGACCAGCAGGTCGGTGACCGCTTTGAGGTAGGCACGGCGACGCTCGTTGTGACCGCCAGTGGCGCCTTTGCCTTCCAGGTAGTCGGTCGCTGGGCGGTTGCCCGCGCCTGGGCCGGTGCCGTTGAGATCCTGGCCCCAGAGCAGGAATTCGATCGCGTGGTAGCCGGTGGCGACGTTGGCTTCCGAACCGCCCAGCTCATTGAGGCTGGCGAGCTTCTCGGGGGTGATGTCCTTGACGTCGATCTTGTCTTCGCCGACCTGGATCTCGGTGTTGGCGATGATGTTGGCGCTGGCGGCTGGGTTACCCAAGGCGTGCTCGTAGCTCTTGTCGACGTAGTCGATCAGGCCTTCGTCCAGCGGCCAGGCGTTAACTTGGCCTTCCCAGTCGTCGATGATGGTGTTGCCAAAGCGGAATGCCTCGCTCTGCAGGTAAGGCACGCGCGAGGCGGCCCAGGCGTCTTTGGCCGCTTTCAGGGTTTCATCGTTAGGCTTGGCCAGGAACGCGTCGATGGCGCTCTGCAGGGTCTTGGCGGTGCTCAACGAGTCGCTGTACACGGCATGGACCAGCTCGGCGTAGTGCTTGACCACGGCCTTGCCGGCGGCTTCGTCGATCGCCCCAGGCGCCGCAGCAGCGGTGCTGGCGGCAGCAGGTGCCTGGGCTTGCGGTGCGGCAGCCTTGTCGTCCTTGCCTTCGCCGCAACCGGCGAGAGCGATGGCGATGGCCAGCAGACTGGCGGAGGCCAGAGGCATTCGAATCATTATTGGTTTCCCTGCGTCGTGTGGTTGGACTGCGCGGCGTGGCACGCGAAACCGCAACATCATGCGAAAGATTTGCATTTGCTGTAAAGGGGTGGGCACGCAATTCATGCAAATGCCGGTTGCCAGGGCATTCTCAGCAGTGGCAAGGGTTACAGCGCCGACACCTGATTGCGTTGCGCCTGGCGCAGGAAGGCGGTGAGCTCCCGGGCCGACAACGGTTTGCTGTAGTGATAGCCCTGACCTTCATGACAACCCTGGGCAATGATGTAGGTCTCTTGTTCGGCGGTCTCCACGCCTTCGGCGATCACCTGCATGCCCAGGCTCTTGCCCAGCTGGATGATGGCGCGAACGATGGTCGCGTCGTCATCGTCATCGAGCAGGTCCTGGACGAAGCTCTTGTCGATCTTGATCTTGTCCAGCGGCAGCGATTTCAAATAGCTGAGCGAGGAATAACCCGTACCGAAGTCGTCGATGGCGATCAGCGCGCCGGAGCGGCGCAGGCTCAGCAGGTGCTGGGCGGCGGTGCTGATGTCTTCCATCAGGCCGGTCTCGGTGACTTCCAGCTCCAGGCTGCGCGGTGGCAGGCGGTAGGCCTGCAGCAGGTTGTTGACCACCCGCGGCAGCTCATTGTGGTGCAGCTGCACGGTCGACAGGTTGACCGCCATGCGCAACTCGCTGAAGCCCAGGTCGTGCCATTCACGCAGCTGCCGGCAGGCCTGGTCGAGCACCCATTCGCCGATGCTGATGATGTTGCCGTTCTGCTCGGCCAGCGGGATGAACTGATCCGGCGGGACCATGCCCAGTTCCGGGTGCTGCCAGCGCAGCAGCGCTTCGACGCCGACCACGCGATGATCGCGATAGCTGATCTGCGGCTGGTAGACCAGGTACAGCTGGTTGCGCGGCAGCGCTTCACGCAGGTCTTTTTCCAGCTCGCGGCGCCGCCGCATCTCGCTGTCGACGCTGGCGATGTAGAACTGGTAGCGGTTGCGCGAGCGGGCCTTGGCCAGGGTCATGGTCTGCTCGGCCTTTTGCAGCAGCTTCTCGGTGCTGTCACCGTCTTCCGGGAACAGGGTGATACCGATGGTCGCGCGCAGGCGGATTTCCTGCAGGTCGACGGCGAACGGCGCTTCCAGATCATCGAGGATGCTCTGGGCCAGCTCGGCCGCTTCATAGGGCTGCTCGATATTGGCCTGGACCAGGGCGAACTGATCGCCGCCCAAGCGCGCCAGGGCGCCAAGGCGGCCGCTGTGGGCGCGCAGGCGGTCGGCCAGGGCCAGGAGCAACTGGTCGCCGACCTGGTAGTTGAATTGCTCGTTGATGCTCTTGAAGTCGTCCAGCCCCACGCACAGTACCGCCACGCGCCGTTGCAGGCGGCCACCATCGACGAGGATCTGGTCGAGCTGCTGTTGCAACTGCTGGCGGTTGGGCAGACCGGTGAGGAAGTCATACTGGGCCATGCGTTGCAGGCTGTTTTCGGCTTCGTGGCGCAGATGCGTGTTGCGTTCGATCGACGCCAGCAGCTGGTTGGCCGTATTGACCCACAGCCCCAGTTCGTTGCGTTCATGACCCTTGATCAGTGGAATCTGATGCTGGCTAGGGCGGTCGGGGTTGATCTGGGTGAGGTGCTCGATGATTTTCGACAGCGGCTTGGTCAGCAGCCAGTGATAGACCAGGTACAGCACCAGGCCCATGGCCAGCGCGCGCAGCACGCCGGAGATGAAGATGATCACTGCGTTGATCAGAAAATCTTCGCCATAGGCGGCGGTGTCGAGGGTGATGCTCAGGTCGCCGTAGTATTCGCTATAGGGCCCGCGGCCGACCAGTTGAGTGGTGTAGGTGCGTTCCTGGCCGAGAAACAGGTCGGTCAGCCAGCGCATGGACATATCCTGCAGCGGCCGGGATTTTTCCGCCAGCATGGTTTCGTTGGGGTGGCCGATAGAGGCCATGCGCACCGACTCGTCCTGGAACAGGCCTTCCATGACCTGCATGCCCATTTCCCGGTCGAGGCTGTATACAGCCTGGGTCGACGGATCGCGGAACATGTCGAGGATGCGCTGGGCATCATTGTTCACGGCCTGGCGGGTCTTGTAGGTGTCGTAGACGATCTGCGCACAGCTCAGAACCACGCCGACCGCCAGTGCGCAAAGCAGCACGACCCTGAGCAACTTGACCGATAAGCTGTTGCGAAATTCCAGCTTCAATGGGGTTTCCTTAATCCATGCGCATGCCACTATTTTGCCATTAGCTTCGGCAATAGACTATCGACCTTGCTGCCTTCGGTACTGTATCGGTTGCGCGCCCCTGCGACTTGAGTGCATTGCGTCAACTTTCCAGACGTTTGATGTTAGCGCGCTATGCCAGGGGAGCAAGAGGGGGAAGGCCGCCAGACGGTGAAAAATTGTAGGGGCTGGCACTGATCGGGGCTGCCCTTGGCCTCGCTGTGCATGCCCCAGGCTTCTCTAGCGCCATGCCATAGCGCTGCCACAAAAAAACCCGGCAAGTGCCGGGTTTTTTCTACAAGCCAGAAGCCACTCAGGCAGTGAAGGTCTTGCCTTCGAACTGCTCGGCAACGAACTTCCAGTTGACCAGGTTCCAGAACGCCTCGACGTACTTCGGACGGACGTTGCGGTAGTCGATGTAGTAGGCGTGCTCCCAGACGTCGCAGGTCAGCAGCGGGGTGTCGCCGTTGGTCAGCGGGTTGCCAGCGCCGATGGTGCTGGCCAGGGCCAGGGAACCGTCAGCCTTCTTCACCAGCCAGCCCCAGCCGGAACCGAAGGTGCCAACCGAAGTCTTGGTGAACTCTTCCTTGAACTTGTCGAAGGAACCGAAAGCGCTGTTGATGGCGTCGGCCAGAGCACCGGTCGGCTGACCGCCAGCGTTTGGCGCCAGGCAGTTCCAGTAGAAGGTGTGGTTCCAGACCTGAGCGGCGTTGTTGAAGATGCCGCCCGAAGAGGTCTTGACGATCTCTTCCAGGGTCTTGCCTTCGAATTCAGTGCCTGGGACCAGGTTGTTCAGGTTCACGACGTAGGTGTTGTGGTGCTTGTCGTGGTGATACTCCAGGGTTTCCTTGGAGATGTGCGGCTGCAGGGCATCGTGGGCGTAGGGCAGCGGCGGCAATTCAAAAGCCATGGTGGATCTCCTGATTCAGGTCTAGTTCGCGGTTTGCGCAAGGCCGATCACGGGCGGCCCGGTAAACGTCGGCGAGTTTGTACTCTTTGCGACGCAAGCTCTGGATCATATCACCAGCCCCGGCGCATAACCACGCAACAACTATAGGGAATAGAGGTTCCAGAGCGGTTACATGGCCGCTGACCTATGGCCGTCAATTGAAGATCAATTGCGCAGCCACGGCGAACATCATCACTGCCACCATCAGGTCGAGCAGGCGCCAGGTGGTGGGGCGCGCCAGCCATGGGGCCAGCCAAGCGGCGCCCAGGGCGAGGGTGAAGAACCACACCAGCGAGGCGCTGGCAGCCCCGGCCACATAGGCTCCGGGTACGCTTTGCTGGGCGCCCAGCGAGCCGATCAGCAGCACCGTATCGAGATACACGTGCGGGTTGAGCAAGGTCACGGCCAAGGCGCTGAGCAGTACCGCGCGACGTGAGCGCATGCCCTGGCCTTCCTGTTGTTGCAGGCTCTGCTTGGAGCACGCCCGTTGCAGCGCCTTGGCGCCATACCAGATGAGAAACACCGCGCCGCCCCAGCGCGCTGCCGCCAGCAGCATCGGGTTATGTGCCAGTACCGTGGCCAGGCCAAACACCCCGGCAGCGACCAGAATGGCGTCACACACGATGCACAACAAGGCCACCGGCAGGTGGTGCTCGCGGCGCAGGCTCTGGGCCAGGACAAAGGCGTTCTGCGTGCCGATGGCCATGATCAGGCCAAAGGCGACCAACATGCCGTTTAGATAGCTTTGCCACATAGCGCGAACACTCCACTGACGTCGACCGCTGGGTCGACGCTGTTTTGCTGATTGAATGCTGGTCATTGTGGATATTCCCGCTGTATAAGAAAAACAAATAAAGCTGATCAGTCATTAGGAAAATCGATGTTCGATTATAAACTGCTTGCCGCCCTCGCTGCGGTGATCGAACAGGGCGGTTTCGAGCGTGCGGCGCAGGTCCTGGGGCTGTCGCAATCGGCGATCTCTCAGCGCATCAAGTTGCTTGAGGCGCGGGTCGGCCAGCCGGTGCTGGTGCGTGCTACCCCGCCCAGCCCTACCGAAGTCGGCCGGCAGTTGCTCAACCATGTGCAGCAGGTGCGTTTACTTGAGCGCGACTTGCAGCGCCAAGTGCCGGCGCTGGACGAGGAGGGCATGCCTGAGCGTCTGCGGATTGCCCTCAACGCCGATAGCCTGGCGACCTGGTGGGCAGGCGCCGTGGGCACGTTCTGCGCCGAGCAGCAGGTGTTGCTGGACCTGGTGGTGGAGGATCAGGAAGTGGGCCTTAAACGCATGCGCGCCGGCGAAGTGGCGGCGTGCCTGTGTGGCAGCGAACGGCCGGTGGCGGGCGCGCGCAGCCTGCTGCTGGGGGCGATGCGCTATCGAGCCCTGGCAAGCCCGGCGTTCATGGCTCGCTACTTCCCCCACGGCTTTGAGCCCAAGCGGCTGGCGCGCACTCCGGCGATCGTGTTCGGCCCGGATGATTTTCTCCAGCATCGTTACCTGGCTTCACTGGGCATCCAGGAAGGCTTCCTGCATCACCTGTGCCCGTCTTCCGAAGGTTTTTTGCGCCTGACCGAAGCAGGCTTGGGTTGGGGGTTGGTGCCGGAGCGCCAGGTCGCCGCCCAGTTGCAGGGAGGTGAATTAGTGGAAATCTGCGCCGATACCCCTATCGATGTGCCGCTGTACTGGCATCATTGGCGCAACGGCGGGCAACTGCTCGCGCAATTGACCGAGCACCTGCGCCAGATGGCGCCGGGCTGGCTGGTGCCCTTGTAGGGGCTGGCGACGTCAACTGCATCTGAAATCTGGCAAGGCGGAGTGTTACATGCGAATTCTGGTCACCGGCGCGAGCGGCTTCATTGGCGGGCGCTTTGCGCGTTTTGCCCTGGAGCAGGGCCTGGACGTGCGCGTCAATGGCCGGCGTGCCGAAGGCGTGGAGCACCTGGTCAAGCGCGGCGCGCAGTTCATCCCCGGTGATCTGGGCGATGCCGAACTGGCCCGGCGCCTGTGCCAGGGCGTCGATGCCGTGGTGCACTGTGCAGGGGCGGTGGGTAACTGGGGCCGCTACCAGGATTTCCACCAGGCCAATGTGGTGGTCACCGAGAACGTGGTCGAAGGCTGCATCAAGGAGCATGTGCGGCGCTTGGTGCACCTGTCGTCGCCGTCGATCTACTTCAATGGCCGCTCGCGCCTGGATATCCGTGAAGACCAGGTGCCGCGGCGCTTGCATGATCATTACGCGACCACCAAGTATCTGGCCGAGCAGAAGGTCTTTGGTGCCCAGGAGTTTGGTCTTGAGGTGCTGGCATTGCGGCCGCGCTTCGTCACCGGCGCAGGCGACGCGAGCATTTTCCCTCGGCTGATGCAGATGCAGCGCAAACGCCGTCTGGCGATCATCGGCAACGGCCTGAACAAGGTCGACTTCACCAGTGTGCACAACCTCAACGAGGCGCTGCTCAGCGCGCTGTTCGCCGATGACCAGGCCTTGGGCCAGGCCTACAACATCAGCAATGGCCAGCCGTTGCCGCTGTGGGATGTGGTCAACTACGTGATGCGCCAGATGCATCTGCCGCAGGTCACCCGCTACCGCTCCTACGGCCTGGCCTACAGCATGGCGGCCCTGAACGAAGCCGCCTGCATGCTCTGGCCCGGTCGCCCGCAGCCGACCTTGTCGCGCTTAGGCATGCAGGTGATGAGCAAGGACTTCACCCTCGACATCAGCCGCGCGCGCCAGTATCTGGACTACCGCCCGCAGGTCAGCTTGTGGAGCGCGCTGGATGAATTCTGCGCGTGGTGGAAGAACGTCCCAGGCAACCAGTGAACCTGGCGCAGGTATGATGGTCATCAGTGCGCCGCCGTTTGCGCGGTTTATACTAATGCCTCTTTGCTACCACCGCGGTTGAATCCACCCATGCGTAACGATGCTCGAGACGATTTCGACGACGTGCCCACCCTGCGCGCCGGCACCCCCGATGATGATGAACTGCTCCCTGCGCATGTCGCGCGCACGCGGCAGAAGGCCGCGCGGCCGGCCAGCAATGGCCCGCTGTGGGCACTGCTGGGCGCGTCGTTCATCGCCTTGGCCGGGTTGGGCTGGTGGAGTTTTCAGCAGATCTCGCTGATGGAGCAGCAACTGGTGGCCACCCAGGAAAGCTTCGCCCGCATCAGCGAAGAAGCTGCCGGTCGCTTGCAGGCGATCAGCGGCAAGGTCGATGCCAGCGATGCCAGCGTCAGCACCGGGAGCGAGGCGTTGAAGTTGCAGATTCGCCAGTTGCAGGCAAGCTTGGCCGAACAGGGCAAGCAGCAGCAGGGGGTGGCGGGGCAAGCCGGGGATTTGGGCAAGCGCCTGGAGCAGGTGCTGGCCGATACCCGCGAGCAGCAAAAAGCGGTGACTGAGTTGCAGAGCCAGTTGCAGGCGCAACTGAAAGCGGTCAACGCTGAGCTGGCGGCGCTCAAGTCGGGGCAGTTGGACGGTGGCAAGCTGGACAGCGAGCTCAAGAGCTTGAGCAGTGAAGTTGCAGCGTTGAAGAAGCAGGGCAATCCGAGCGCGGCGATCGAGAGCCTGGAGCAGGATGTGCTGGTACTCAAGAGCCAGGTCGACAACAAGCCAGCGGCCACGGCTGGTGGGGCTTCGGTACAGGAGTTCGATGCGTTCCGCGGGCAGACTACCCGCAGCATCAACACCCTGCAGAGCCAGATTCAAAACCTGCAGCAGCAGATCAACGCCCGGCCCTAGAGATCGTGAGGCCGCTTTGCGGCCTTTCGCGGGCAAGCCCGCTCCTACAAGGTCAGCGCGGATCTGTAGGAGCGGGCTTGCCCGCGAAGGGGCGCACAGCGGCCCCGGGATGTCACTTACAACCGCGGATAATCGATATACCCCACCGCCCCCTTGCCATAGAAGGTCTCCGGCCGCGGCTCATTGAGCGGCGCATCGCCAGCCAAGCGCGCCGGCAAATCAGGATTGGCAATAAATGGAATGCCAAACGCCACTGCATCCGCCTTGCCACTGGCCAACGCCGCATTGGCACTGGCCTTGTCGAACCGCTCATTGACGATATACGGCCCGCCAAAGGCTTGTTTGATCAGCGGCCCAATGCTGTCATCGGCCTGTTTTTCCCGCGAGCAGATAAACGCGATACCCCGCTTGCCCAATTCGCGGGCAACGTAGGTAAAAGTCTCGACCCGATCGGCATCGCCCATATCATGCGCATCGGCCCGCGGCGCCAGGTGCACGCCAACGCGGCCCGCACCCCACACCTCGATCACCGCATCGGTCACTTCCAGCAGCAGTCGTGCGCGGTTCTCCAGCGAACCACCGTAGTTGTCGTTGCGCTGGTTGGTGCTGCTTTGCAAAAACTGATCGAGCAGGTAACCGTTGGCGCCATGAATCTCCACGCCATCGAAACCCGCCGCCTTGGCGTTCTCCGCACCCACCCGATAGGCATCGACGATATCGGCGATCTCTTCGCTTTCCAGGGCCCGTGGTGTGGGGTATTCGGCCAGCGGCCGGACCAGGCTGACATGGCCTTTGGGCTGGATCGCACTCGGTGCGACCGGCAATTCGCCATTGAGGTAGCTGGGATGGGAGATGCGCCCAACATGCCACAGCTGCAGGA
>Ga0247819_10000608_pt1 | contig 20809 bp, 23 predicted proteins | sample 13C_Xylose_Day6_FD_193428 | JGI IMG/M metagenome (GOLD analysis project Ga0247819, IMG submission 193428) | Soil microbial communities from agricultural site in Penn Yan, New York, United States - 13C_Xylose_Day6 | ecosystem: Environmental > Terrestrial > Soil > Agricultural land | place: USA...
ACTTGACCGACCGTGAACTGGAGTGCCTGTCCTGGATCGCCGAGGGCAAGACGAGCGAAGAGATCGCCGTCATTCTCGGGATCTCCCGCAACACAATCAACAACTACATCACCAGCGTCATGCGAAAGACAGCCACGCGAACCCGCTCCGAGGCGATCGCCTATGCCGTCCGCAACAACCTGGTCTGAGGGGCGAGACTGATGACCCATTTCCTCGCCAGTGGACGCAACGACGACGACCAGCGGCACAGCCGTAGCGGCAGGGCGGCGCGCGCGGCCACTCTGATCACACGATTGCAGGCGATGCAGCGTCAGATCAACGCCAAGCATTTCGCCGTCCTGCGGCTCAACGGCAAGGGTATGGGCGCGGTGCGCAAGCTGACCTGCGTGCTCGACAACTGGGGAGTTTCCTCGGAAGCGAACGCGCATGATCTCATAACTCTTTACGGCGACGAGTTGACGGCCCATCTCGACACATCGCTGCTGCCGGTGCTTTGGAATGGCTCGGGCGAACATCAGGCGGCGGAGATGTTCGAGTTCGGGCACTTCGGCCACCGTCTGAAAGCGCGCAAGCTACCCTATTCCGGCATTGCCTTTCCCGTGCGGCTCGGTGCGCAGGGCAATGGATATGTGGTCTTCGCCGGCAGCTATGTCGAAGCGACGACCGAGCAGGTGGTTGATCTGCATGGCCGTAGCTGCACGATCATGACAGACCTTCTGGCGGCTGACGAGAAGCGCATGGTGCGGCCGGAGACGCTGAGTGATCGTGAGATCGCCTGCCTGCAGATGGCCGGCGACGGCCATATCAGCGAAGAGATCGCCGAACGGATGGGGCTCTCCGTCCACACGGTGAACGCCTATCTCGGCGCCGCCACGACCAAGCTCGATTCGGTCAACCGTATTCAGGCGATCGCCAAGGCTATTCGCCTCGGCTACATCAGCTGAAGATCGGGCGACCCGGAGCATTTCCAGGAAAAGTGCGTAGCGGTTTTCCGTCAGGAAATGCGTAAAAACAATAATATAGATCGTTTCTACGGCTCCGTTTAAACCGGAAGCGCTCTAACACGCCAGAGGCAGTTCATAGGATTTGATGAACTTCGCTTCGGTCAGGCTCTTTGCAAGGAAGGCCGTGTTCTCGTCTGGATCCGCCGACGGGTTCTGGAAGGTGATGTGGCTGATCTCGATGCCGGCGGTGTCGTTGCCGAGCGAGAGGCGTACGTAGATGGTGACGCCGCGCGGCTTGAGCTCGAGATCGAGCACGATTTCTGGCTCGCTGTCCCAATCCAGATTGTAATTTCCGCCGAGACCGAAATTGACCGTTCCGGGCAGGAAATAGAGCTCGGCGGCCGATTCAACGAGGTCAGCGAGGCTGGCATAGGATTCGAACCGCAGGAGAGCGATGAAATCCGCGGCGTCGATGAGACGCAACTCGGTCGCCACTGGGCGGATCGCTTCGGCTACTATCTGTTCCCGTCTCTCGGAGAATTCGCACTTTTTCATCGGCGTTACGTCATCCGTTTTGGTTGCGATTGCGCATGCACCCTGTGAATGAGTTCGGCAACTGCCTTGTAAAACACGGGTGGAATCACACTATCGACCGAGACTTGTGCAAACATGGAGCGTGCAAGTGGCGGATCCTCGAAGACGGGGATGCCATTTTTCTCTGCAATTTCACGGATTTTCAGGGCAACGAGGTCCTGACCAAGGGCAACGACCACCGGTGCGTCGCTTTCTTCGCGGACATAACGCAGGGCAACGGCATAGTGGGTAGGGTTGGCGATCACCAGGGTTGCCCGTGGCACCGATGAAATCATGCGCTTGCGCGCCCGATCGCGCTGCATTGAGCGCAGGCGCGACTTGACGATCGGGTCGCCCTGCGCCTGCTTCATCTCCTCTTTTACTTCCTGCTTGGTCATCATCAGTTCGGTGTACCAATGGTGACGGGACCAGAAGAGATCGGCGATCGCCAAAACGGCGGTGGCCAGCATGATGACGATCATCACCTGGTTGAGATCGGACGTCATCGTCGAGAAGATCATAACCGGATCGGAGAACATCAGATCGAGCGTCGCGAAGTAGTCGTTCCAGAGAACCAGCACGACGAAGATCGACACGACGATGATCTTGAACAGCGACTTTCCGAACTCCACCAACCCTTGAACGCCGAAGATGCGCTTCAGGCCCGCCATCGGCGAAATCCGGTTCATCTTCGGCTGGATGCGATCGAGCACCGGACGCGGCAGGTTCTGAAAGATCGACGAGCCGACGCCGAAGACGATGAGCAGCACGAAGACGGGAACGAGCAGTGCTGTCGACTTCCACGCGAGGTGCGTCATCAACGCGACGACATCCGTGGCGTTGTTCAGTCGCCAGGCTTCCGGCTGCTCGAAAATGTCCTTGAGCGCCGCGGCAACCGTGCTGGCGCCGTCGGTCAGGAAGAACACGAAGAAGATGTAGATCGCCACCGTCGAGGCAAAGGTGGTCGCTTCGCGGGAGAAGGGCACGTTGCCCTTGTCGGCGGCGTCGGAGATCTTCTTCTCCGACGGGGATTCTGTTTTGCTGTCCTTATCCTGATCGTCCGACATGCGACAGGAAATCTCCCGACCGGTTTCCACAAGACAGCGCTGATCTTGCGCTGTTTGTAGTGAACCCGGAAACTAGGGCAGACAAGGGCTTCGCGGGGGCAATCATGCCGGGTCAACAGGAAATGCGGGGGCCGTCGATCTCTCCAAAACAGGAACGCGGGCCAAGGGCCCGCGTTGTGGTTCTACGATCAGGCTTAGCGCCGGTCCTTGAAAGGATACCCGGCGACCGGATGGATCAGGCGGCCTGCGCTTCCTTTTCCTTCAGCTCCAGCTGGCCGCTTGCGGCAAGGCGGATCGCCTCCTGGGTGATCGAGCGGCGGGCGATGGCGATGTCGCGCGGGTTGATGCCGGCATCGCCCATGGCAAGATCGGATTCGATCATGCGGCGCTGGCGTGCGCCGATGGAGGCGAGCACCGATTCGCGCAGGTCCGAGGTCGAACCGCGCAGCGCCATGGTGATGATGTCGGTCGAGACATCGTTGAACAGCTGAACGCGGCTGCGCTGCGGCATGTAAAGAACGTCGTCGAAGAGGAAGATCTTCGGGCGAACCTTCTTGGCCGATTCGGTGCTGAGAGATTCGAGCGAAGCGAGCAGCGTGTCGACCTGCGGCTTGTCGAGCTCGTTCATCACCTCGGCGATCTTGGTCGGACCGGCGGAATTGCGCTCGGCTTCCATCTCGCCGATCATTTCCATGACGCGGTTCTCGATGATCGACGCAGCCTTCGGGCTGACGTCCTTCATGTTGACGGCGCGCTTCAGGATATCCGGCCTCTGCTCTTCGGAGAGCTGCAGCAGGACCTTCGCGCCGAAGCTCGACGGCATCATCGACAAGACATAGGCAATGGTCTGCGGATGTTCCTTGGCCAGCTGCAGCGCAACCGCGACCGGGTCGCATTCCTGCAGTCGGTCCCAGATGTTGGCTTCGTAGGACTGGAAGGTGGCGCGGCGCCCGAGCAGGCCGTCGACTTCGTCCGGGGTCAGGCCTTCCTCGAGAATGCTCTCGATCGCCTTGGCATTGTCCATGAGGCCGGCGCCCTCGGTGAACAGGTCTTCGAATTCGTTGACCAGCGCTTCCAGTTCGTGGGGAGGGATGGCCCGCAGCGACTGCGCCGAAGCGATGATCGCCTGCAGCTCGCTCTGGGTGAAGAACTTCAGCAGCTTTCCGGCGACGGTCTTGCCCATCGCGAGCAGAACGGCTGCTGCCTTGTCGGTCTGGTTGAGAGGTCTGGAGAGTGCCTGAGCCTCAAAACTTTCGAAATCCATCATGGATTCATCCCTCGCCCAATGATTGGGTTCTATGACTTCTTGCTGCCCTTGATCTCGATGAGCTTGACGCCGAACCGGGTGTCGTCGCCTTCGAGAACGGTAATTTCACCACGGCCGATGATCCGGCCGTTGACCATGATTTCGACCGGTTCGCCGATCCGCCGGTCGAGCGAGATCGTCGCGCCTTCGGTCAGGTTCATGAGACCCGATACCTGCATTCGGCTGGTGCCGAGAACGATCTGAACATCGATCGGAATATCCATGATCAGGTCGAGATTGGCGGTCATGCCGCTGCCGGGCGGCGTGTCGGTGACGGTTTCACCGGCATCGAAGTCCGATGCGCCGAAATCGCTGGCGCCGAAGCTGCCGCCGCCGAAATCCGTGGTGGCCGGGGTCTCCGACAGATCGTTGCCAAAGGTGTCCGAACCGAAGTCGCCGCCAAAGGCGCCAAGACCATCGGCCGGAGCGGCGAAGTCGCCGCCGAATTCGCCTGCGCCACTGAGCGTGTCTACGCTGCCGAACTCGGCGCCGAAGCCAGCCGGCGCGTCCGTGTCTTTCTTGAGAACACCGCGCAGATCGTCGATCGCCTGGTCGAGTTCCATGTCTCCGACAGCGAGTGCGGCCTGTTCGTTGATTGGTGCTTTCTTGGGTGCCATGTGCGAACTATTCCAGTTGAAGCTTGCCTCAGGCCTACTGCCTGGCGACGGCGAGCCGAATTAACTCATGATGTGGCGAAGGATGTCCTGTTCGGAGCCGTGGGTATCCTTGACCCGCACGGTGTATTTCGCACCCGATCGGCCGAACTCGCAGACGTAGAGATCGCGGCCGTTGGCGTTCACGTCGACGCGAACGTCCTGGGCATCGTGGAAGGGAATGACGTCGCCGGCCCGGAGGCGGCTGATCGTCTCGAGTGTCAGGCTTTCAAGCCGGATGCGTGCCTCGATGGTGACGGCGGAGCGGCGAACCTGCTCCTCCATCTGTTCGGTCCATTCGGACTTCTGCTTGCGGTTCTGGCCGGCACCCTTCGGAAAGACGATCTGCGTCTTCAACAGCACGCTTTGCGGCACGATGATCGAGAAGGTCGACAAAACAGGGCCGAAACCGATCGTCATGTCGATCGCTGCCGCATGAACGTCCTCGACCGCAGGGTCGGGCTTGCCGCGGGAAGCACTGTTGTGGGCGCGGGCAACGATCGGCTCGAAGCCGCCCGACGCGTTGACGGCGGTGCGAAGCACGTCGGCGATCTTCTCGAAGATCGGTTGGGCGACGTCGATTTCGATCGGGGAAAGTGTGCGCGGTTGCGGCTCTTCGATATCGGTCGGCTCCGCGCCCAACAGCGCCTCGACCATGGTGATGATGATCGGGCTGTCGCAGCTGATCAGAAAGTCGGGGCACCAGTTGCGCAAGCAGATGTCGCTGATCAGCACGCCGTTGCCGAGCTCGGCGATCAGGCTGTTGCGCAGGCCGGTGCGGAAGCCCGCATAGCCGATGGCGATGTCGAGGCCGGTTTCCGCCTTGCAGATGTCGGGAAGGAATTCGCCGAACACCTGGCCGAGATCGAGCGCCACCCGGCCGATCGCGCGGTCGTCGCCGAGCGCGCCGGTCATGCGCGCCAGCAGTTTCCTGTCGAAGGGATGAACGTTTGTCGGTGTTCCTGATGTCATGGGATCAAGCCGCCTTGCTTTCGCTGCCGCCGCCGGGGTTCATCATCTCCTGCTCGACGGCGTCGATCGAAGGACGCTCATAGGCCGAAATCGTCTTGCGGCCGTATTCAAGCGCGACCTGCGGAACCGAGCCGTTCATGTAGGCAAGCAGCGTCTGCTTGACGATGATGTAGAGCCGGTTCTGTTTTTCGCGGACGGATTTGATGTTCGCGACCAGCGGAGCGACGATCGAGTAGGAGAGGAACACGCCGAGCAGGGTGCCGACGAGTGCGGCGGCGATCTTGGCGCCGAGAACCTCAGGCGCTTCGCTGATCGCGCCCATCGCCTTGATGACGCCGAGAACCGCCGCGACGATGCCGATCGCCGGGAAGGCGTCGCCCATGATCGTCAGCGCGTGGTAGGACTTCATCTTGTCGTGGGTGATCGTCTGGATTTCTTCATCCATCAGCGCCTCGATCTCATGCGAGCGGGCGTTGCCGATGATGATCAGGCGGACGTAGTCGCAGATGAAGGCCGTCAGTTCCTTGTTTTTCAGCACGGTCGGCGCCGACAGGAAGATCGAGGATTCTTCGGGGTTGTCGATGTGGCTTTCGATCTCGTTGCGCGACTTGGTTCTCAGATCGCGCATCAGCGAGTAGAGAACGCCGAGCGTGTCGAGATACTCCCGCTCCTTGGGAACCTTATGGCGAAACGCTTCGCCGAGAGCCTTTCCGGTATCCTTCACCACCTTCATGGAGTTGGCCATGATGAAGCCGCCGATACCGGCGCCGCCGATGATCAGCAGTTCGAAAGGCTGGTTGAGGACTTCCATGTGGCCGCCCATGGCCACGTAGCCGCCGAGAATACAGCCGAAAGTCACAAGAAGCCCGATGATGATGTTCATTTTCGATACCTGACACGATCCCATTTTCGTCTAACGGGATAAGGTTTCTTCCTTGCGTGAGGCTGGCCGTCGAAGCGGCGGAAATCATTGCGGTGGAACAGGTTCGCGCAAGCCAATCCGGTCAGGATTTGCTATGGCCGGCTCTCCAGTCGCGCCCGTCTCACTCCGCTAAGGGCGACCGATCGTGACCACGACCTATACGAGCTACAAGCTGATTACGGCCGACTTGGGCAAGTCGCTGGAGCGCGTCGCCGAGGAACCGGACGTCGCCCGCGAGACCGAATATTATCTTTCGAAGATCGGCGACATAAAAACGATCGACCAGTTTTTCGCTGACACGCGCCTCTACAACTATGCGATCAAGGCGCACGGTCTCGAAGACATGGGCTACGCCAAGGCCTTCATGCGCAAGGTCTTGACCGAGGGCGTCGACAACGAGGATGCCTTCGCCAACAAGTTGACCGACAGCCGCTACAAGCAGCTGGCCGAATCGCTGAATTTCGCCCTTCACGGCGAGGCGGCCACCTCCTTCGATCGCGCCCAGAAGGGCGTCGTCGACAAATACGCCCGCCAGACGCTCGAGCAGAGTGCCGGCGAGGAGAACGCCGGCGTGCGGCTCGCGCTCTATTTCGCCCGCATGGCGCCGTCGATATCAAGCGGTTACGCCATCATTGCCGACGAGGCGCTGGCGCAGGTGGTGCGCACCACGCTGCAGCTGCCCGACGAATTCGCCGGCACCGAGGTCGACCGTCAGGCGGCCGCCTATGAGGACGCAATCGACCTCAAGGACTTCCAGGATCCGGCCAAGCTGACGGACTTTCTCGATCGCTTTACGGCGCTTTGGGAAATCAACAATTCAACGGACGGTTACGACCCGCTTGCGGTTTTCGGCGCGTCGAGCGGCTACGGCATCTCTTCCGACCTGCTCCTGTCCATCAACAGCCTGAAACTCGGGGGACGCTGAACGTGCAGACCGGTCTTTACGTTGCGATTTCGTCGCAGATGGCGCTTGAAAAGCGTCTCAATACACTTGCCGACAATATCGCAAACTCGGGCACCGTCGGTTTCCGCGGCACGGAAGTGAAGTTCAACCAGATGCTCGGCGATACCAAGCCGACCAAGGTTTCCTACGTCAGCAAGGGCGAAGAGTTCCTCAATAGCAGCAACGGTTCGCTGACGCGCACCGGAGGCATGTTCGATTTTGCCGTCAAAGGCGATGCCTGGTTTCAGATCGACACGCCCTCGGGTCCGGCGCTGACGCGCGACGGTCGCTTCACGCTGACCGAAACCGGCGAACTGGTCACCATTCGCGGCTATCCGGTTCTCGACGCCGGCGGCGCGCCGATCCAGATCAATGGCTCGGGCGGCGACGTGACCGTCGGCGCCGACGGTGCCCTGCACCAGAACGGTGTCGCGGTCGCCTCGCTCGGCCTCTACCAGGCCGACTTCAGCAAGGGCTTCATGCGCCTCGACAACAGTGCGGTGCTTCCGGCGGTACAGCCGGAACCGGTCGTCGATCGCTTCGATGTCGGCGTCATGCAGGGGTTCCTCGAAGAATCCAACGTCAACGCCATCGCGGAAATGTCGCAGCTGATCATGGTCACCCGCGCGTTCGACAACATCACCGCGCTGATGCGTGACAGCGAAGGGTCGCTCGACGAAGCGATCAAGACGCTCGGTGGCAGCCGCTAAGGCGTGACGGGAAACGGTATGGAACGCGAAGGCCTGAAGACGAGCGCCGCATCGACATCGCTGGCTGCCCTTGCCGGCCTGGTCGAACGCTACGCCAAACCTGAACATTCGATTGCGCCGGGCGGCCACGTCCAGACGATCTCTCCGGGCCACTATACGGTGACCGGCCTGTCGCGACATGTCCGGCTCGGCGATTTCGTCGCGCACAAGAGTTCGACTGGAACGCATCTCGGCGAAGTGGTGCGCGTCGAGCCTGAACGCGTGGTCGTCTGCCCGATCGAGCCGGGCGATCCGATCGGCATCCACGATACAGTCATCCGCAAGGGCGCCTTCCGCATCGCGCCGACCGACCAATGGTGCGGCCGGGCGATCAACGCGCTTGCGGAGCCGATCGACGGCCTCGGTCCGCTGCTGCAGGGCGACGTCCGCCGCTCGATTTCCAACACGGCACCGCCGTCGATGACCCGCAAGCGTGTGGAGCAGGGGTTCCGCACCGGTGTGCGGGCGATCGATATCTTTTCGCCGCTCTGCCTCGGACAGCGCCTCGGCATTTTTGCCGGTTCCGGTGTCGGCAAATCGACGCTGCTGTCGATGCTTGCGCGCGCCGATGCCTTCGACAAGGTGGTCATCGCGCTGGTCGGCGAACGCGGCCGCGAAGTGCGCGAATTCATCGAGGACACGCTCGGCGACAATCTTTCCAAATCGGTTGCCGTTGTCGCGACCAGCGACGAAAGCCCGATGCTGCGCAAGATGGCGCCGCTGACCGCCGTCACCATTGCCGAGCACTATCGTGACAACGGCGACAACGTGCTGTTGATCGTCGACAGTGTCACCCGTTTCGCCCATGCGATCCGCGAAGTGGCGACCGCATCAGGCGAGCCGCCGATCGCCCGCGGCTATCCGGCCTCGGTCTTTACCGAATTGCCGCGCCTGCTTGAGCGTGCTGGTCCCGGCGCTGAGGGCGCCGGCACCATCACTGCGATCATCTCGATCCTGGTGGACGGCGACAACCACAACGATCCCATCGCCGACTCGACGCGCGGCATTCTCGATGGGCACATCGTGCTCGAACGCAGCCTGGCGGAAGAAGGCCGCTATCCGCCGATCAATCCGCTGGCGTCGATCTCCCGTCTGGCACGCAAGGCTTGGACGCCGGACCAGGAAAAGCTGGTGTCGCGGCTGAAGGCGCTGATCCACCGCTTCGAGGAAACGCGCGACCTGCGCCTGATCGGCGGCTATCGCCCGGGTGGCGATCCCGATCTCGACATGGCGATCAAGCAGGTGCCGGTGATCTACGACGTGCTGACACAGACGGCGAGCGAGCCGCCGACGCAGGATGCTTTTTCCGATCTTGCCGGTGCGCTGAAGGCCGCGGCAATGGGCAATCAGCCGGGTGCTGCAGGGATGAGGCCGAGGTGATGGGTGTGACCGACTACGACGCCGACGAAACGATCCGCCAGCGCAAGCGCGAATCCGGCATGCCGATGATCGACAAGGCGCTGGCCGCAACCGGCATCATGCTGGCGGCCCTTGCGACCTTCTTTCCCTGGTACGCCTTTTTCAATCAGGACAAGTTCACGATGCCGCCGTTGTGGCAGGGCTCGACGCGTGATCTGCCGGAGAAGCCAGCGCGTAGCGTCCTGTCAGTATCGCCGTTGGCAATGTCCGATATGGACGGAGAAACCGTCGCGGCAATCGACCAACTGACGACGGCGACCGTTCCAAGCCTTGGCGGCGGCCCGGCCGTCGAGGGGACCGCTCCGAAGGAGGGGCTCGAGCAGCCATTCCCAGGCAAATCCGGCTTCAAGCTGATGCATGTCGCCAACGGTCGGGCTCTGATCGAGGATACGACCGGCATGTATATCGTGCGCATCGGTTCGATCCTGCCGGACAACAGCCGGCTGGCGACGCTTGAAGAGCGCGATGGCCGCTGGGTGATGATCACGTCGGGCGGCGAGGTCTACCAGGCCGACTGACCGGCCCCCATTTTCCGATCGTTCTTCTCCGTTGCGGGTTCGTCACTGTCCGCAACGGATAATGTCCTGCGTGTTTTGGATGCGTTCCGGCATCAGCACCAAGCTCGTTTCCGACGACAAGTCCCACGCAAGATTACCGACCTAGGTTCGCATCACCAAGCATGGAGCTTTTGATGCAACCGATTCAGCTTTTCGAACTCGCGTCCCGGCAGGCCCAGTGGCTGACCGTCCGCCAGAACGTGGTGGCCGGCAACATCGCCAACGCGAATACGCCGCACTACAAGGCCAAGGACGTCAAGCCGTTCGAAAGCGTGTTGGAAAGCACCGGCATCCAGATGGCCGCGACCCACAAGGCGCACTTCACCGAGAGCCTCGAAGCCTCGCAGGTGGCTGAGGTCGGCATGCTTGACGGCGTTCAGATCCAGCAATCCGGCAACAGCGTCGCGATCGAGCAGGAAATGATGAAGACCGGTGAGATCAAGCGCGACTACGAGCTCAGTGCCGGGCTCGTCAAAGCGTTTCACCGTATGATGCTCATGACGGTACGGAAGTAACAACCATGGATCCTTTGACTTCGGCCATGAAGGTCTCGGCCTCCGGTCTGCAAGCAGAATCGACCCGCCTGCGCATCGTTTCCGAAAACATCGCCAATGCACGCTCCTCCGGCGACGCACCCGGCGCCGACCCGTACCGGCGCAAGACCATCAGCTTTGCAGCCGAGGTCGACAGGGCCAGCGGCGCATCGCTCGTCGAGATCGAGCGGCTCGGCACCGATGATTCTGACTTCACCATCGAGTTCGACCCGGGCAATCCGGCCGCCGACGAGAAGGGCATGGTCAAGATGCCGAACGTCAACATCCTGGTTGAAATGGCCGACATGCGCGAAGCCAACCGCGCCTATGAGGCCAACCTGCAGACGATCAAGCAGTCGCGCGACCTGGTTTCCCAAACAATCGACCTGTTGAGAGCATCACAATAATGATCGACGCAATTAATTCTGTCGGCGCATTTTCGGTCATGAAAGAGGCCGAAGGTACCCGCCTTACGTCCTCTTCGTCGTCGGTCTTCGGTGCGGCCAGCGCCACCCCGGCGGCCCCGCAATCCCAGAGCTTTGCCTCGGTTCTCGGCGACATGGCGACCGACGCTATCGGCGCGATGAAGAAAGCCGAAGGCGCATCGCTCGACGGCATCCGCGGCCAGGCCAACACCCGTGAAGTCGTCGATGCGGTGATGAACGCCGAACAGTCACTCCAGACCGCAATCGCGATCCGCGACAAGGTGGTGACCGCCTACCTCGAAATCGCGCGCATGCAGATCTGAAGGAACGAGACATGAAGGCCCTTTCCATTGCCGCAACCGGCATGAACGCCCAGCAGCTGAACCTCGAAGTGATCGCGAACAACATCGCGAACATCAATACGACCGGTTACAAGCGTGCCCGCGCAGAGTTTTCCGACCTGCTTTATCAAACCGAGCGCGCCCAGGGCGTGCCGAACCGCTCCAACCAGGCGATCGTTCCGGAAGGTGCGATCATCGGTCTCGGCGTCCAGACGGCCGCCGTGCGCAACCTGCATATCCAGGGCAGCCTGGTCAGCACCGGCAACGACTACGACCTCGCGCTGGTCGGCCGTGGCTGGTTCCAGGTCGAAACGCCCGATGGCGAGACGGTCTATACCCGTGCGGGCGCCTTCAACAAGAATGCCCAGGGCCAGCTGGTGACGATCGACGGCTACACCGTCGTGCCGGGCGTCACCGTTCCGCAGGACGCCACCGAAATAGCCTTCACCAGCTCCGGCCAGGTAATGGTGCGCATCGGTAACGATCGGGCGATGCAGGAAATCGGCCAGCTGACGGTTGCCAACTTCGTCAATGAAGCGGGTCTCGAGCCGCAGGGCGAAAACCTGTTCAAGCAGACGCCGGCCTCCGGCGAGCCGATCGTCGGCACGCCGGCTGATCCGGGTTTTGCGCTGATCAAGCAGAAGTATCTCGAAGCGTCGAACGTCGATCCGGTCAAGGAAATCACCGACCTGATCTCGGCCCAGCGCGCCTATGAGATGAACTCCAAGATTATCCAGGCCGCCGACGAGATGGCGGCTACGGTGAGCAAGAACCTCAGATAACGGAAGAGGGGGCAAACATGACGTTTCGCCGAGCCGCAGGAATGACAGCTCAGAAGGACGGTTCCGCGCCAAGGGCGCGGCACGTGGTGGCGGGCATTTTGCTCGCCGCCGCTTTCCTGTCGCCTTCGGCAGGCTTTGCGGAACGGCTGACGGCAGTCATCCCCAAGCAGACGATTTACCCAGGCGAAGCGATCGACGCGAGCCGGGTCGAGATCGTTGATGTGACCAATCCCGATCTGACGGATGGTTATGTCAGGACGTTGAGCGAGATCGACGGCAAGGTAAGCAAGCGCACGCTGCTCCCCGGCCGCGTCATCCTGGCCTCCGCGCTGCGCGAGCAATATGCGGTCGAGCGCGGCTCCACCGTCCGTCTGATCTTCAGCAATGGTGGTCTCACCATCAGCGCGGCCGGTTCGCCCCTTCAGGACGCCGCGGTCGGCGATCTGATCCGGGCTCGCAACATTGATACTGGCGTTATCGTTTCCGGAACGGTGATGGCCGACGGCACGATACATGTGGTGGCGAAATGAAAATGCTTGCCTGCAAATGGTTCCTGACGCTGGCCGTCGCGCTGTCCACAGCGATGACGCCCGCCTTTGGCGCGTCGCGAATCAAGGACGTTGCCTCGCTGCAGGCCGGCCGCGACAACCAGCTCATCGGCTACGGCCTCGTCGTCGGCCTTCAGGGAACGGGTGACAGCCTGCGCGCGTCGCCGTTTACCGATCAATCGATGCGCGCCATGCTGCAGAACCTCGGCATTTCGACCCAGGGCGGAGAATCGCGCACGCGCAATGTCGCCGCCGTTCTCGTCACGGCGAACCTGCCGCCCTTTGCCAGCCCCGGCAGCCGCGTCGACGTGACCGTCGGATCGCTTGGCGATTCCACCTCCCTGCGCGGTGGTACCCTGGTGATGACCTCGCTCTCGGGCGCCGACGGCCAGATTTATGCGGTCGCGCAAGGGTCGGTCGTCGTCACCGGTTTCAATGCGCAAGGCGACGCGGCAACGCTCAACCAGGGCGTCACGACGTCAGGGCGCGTGCCGAACGGCGCCATCATCGAGCGCGAGCTACCGTCGAAATTCAAGGACGGCTTCAACCTCGTGCTGCAGCTGCGCAACCCCGACTTCTCCACCGCGGTCGGCATGGCCGCGGCGATCAACAAATATGCCGCGGCGCGATATGGCGGCCGCATCGCCGAAGCCCGGGATTCGCAGGCCGTTCTCGTCGAAAAGCCGAAGATGGCCGACCTTGCGCGGCTGATGGCGGAGATCGAGAACATCGTCATCGAAACGGACGTCCCTGCAAGGGTCGTCATCAACGAACGCACGGGCACGATTGTCATCGGTCAGGACGTGCGCGTCAACGAGGTGGCCGTCAGCTATGGCACCTTGACAGTGGAGGTCAGCGAGACGCCGACGGTGGTTCAGCCGCTGCCGTTCGCGCGCGGCCAGACGGCGATGGAGCCGAACACCACCATCGATGCTCAATCCGACGGCGGCACGGTCGCCATTCTCAATGGGTCCAGTTTGCGGTCGCTCGTTGCCGGTCTCAATAACATCGGCGTCAAGCCGGACGGCATCATCGCCATCCTGCAGAGCATCAAGACGGCCGGGGCCCTTCAGGCGGAGCTTGTCCTGCAATGATGAACATCGACCGCCTTCTCGGAAGATCCCGCAACATCCTGCTCGCATCGGTTGCCGTCGCGTCGATGCTGGCGATGCCCGGCGCCTTCGCCCAGGACGTCACCGCGCCGCCCGCCAGCAACGCCACAGCCAACGAAATCCAGCAGTTCTGCACCAACATCGCCGATGCTGCCCGCGACCAGCGCTACGTGCTGCAGCGCAAGGAACTCGAGGCTCTTCAGGCGAATGTCGACGACCGGATCGCGACGCTCGAAAAGCGGCGCGAGGAGTATGAAGACTGGCTGAAGCGCCGCAACGACTTCCTCAAGCAGGCCGAGATTGGCCTCGTCGGCATCTACAAGACGATGAAGCCGGATGCTGCCGCGGGCAAACTTGAATTGGTCCGTCCGGAGATTGCCGCCGCGATCGTCATGCAGCTGCCGGCGCGGCAGTCGTCGCTGATCCTCAGCGAGATGAGCGACGAGAAGGCCGCCATCCTGACCAACATCATCTCGAGTGCCAGCGATCCGAACACCTCGAAGGAACCATCATGAAAATGCGTCTAACGGCCATATTGGCCGCGGGCCTCCTCGCAGGATGTCAGAACCAGGCCATCAACGAGATCGGCCGTGCCCCCGCCATGAGCCCGATCGGCAGCGGTCTGCAATATACCCAGACACCGCAGCTGGCGATGTATCCCAAGGAGCCGCGCCATGTCGCCAACGGTTTCTCGCTCTGGAACGACCAGCAGTCGGCGCTCTTCAAGGATGCACGCGCGCTTAACGTCGGCGACATCCTGACGGTCGAGATCGCCATCAACGACAAGGCGTCGTTCGACAACAAGACCGATCGCAGCCGCAAGAACACCAGCGGCTTCAACATCGGCGCGAGCGGGCAGTCGGAAGCCAGCAGCTTTGGCTGGTCGGGTGACCTGAAATACGGCTCGAACACCAAGACCGAAGGCGACGGCTCGACCGAGCGGGCCGAAAAGCTCCAGCTGCTTGTCGCGGCAGTCGTCACCGGCGTGCTCGAAAACGGCAACCTTCTGATCAGCGGTTCGCAGGAAGTTCGCGTCAACCAAGAGCTTCGCATCCTCAATGTCGCTGGTATCGTGCGCACGCAGGACGTCGACTCCGAGAACGTGATCTCCTACGACCGGATTGCCGAGGCACGCATTTCCTATGGTGGTCGCGGCCGCCTGACCGAAGTGCAGCAGCCGCCTTACGGCCAGCAGATCATGGACCTGATTTCGCCGATCTGATCGGCAGGGAATGGCAAGATGGAAGAATTCGATACCGCCGCGCCCGTGAAATCACCGTCGAAGGTGATGACGATCGCCATCGTTGCCGTCCTGACGCTCGTCGCCGGCGGCGGCGGCTGGCTGGTCGGCGCCATGCTGGCGCCGCCGCCGCCCAAGGAGCAGGTGGAGGCGACCAAGGACACAGCTCCGAACGCAACCGGCGAGGAGGGCGTTCCGAAGATCGCGACGGAAGCCAACGGCGTCGTCCAGCTTGACCCGATCACCACGAACCTTGCCTACCCCTCGGAAAACTGGATCCGGCTCGAGGTGGCGTTGCAGTTCGACGGTGTCCCGGACCCGGCGATGGCCGAGCAGATACACCAGGATATCGCCGCCTATCTGAAAACCGTGTCGCTGCAGCAGATCCAGGGGCCGCGCGGCTTTCAATATCTCCGGGATGACATTCAGGAGCGGGTTGACCTGCGCTCGGATGGGCGCGTAACCAATGTTATGTTCAGAACCTTCGTCATTCAATGATTCGCTAAATGATCCGGCTCATCGCCTTCATAGTCGCCATGATGGCGATGTCCGGAATTGCCGGCGCCCAGAGTTTTCCCTCTGACATCCTGAACACGCCCATCGACGGATCGGCCGCCTCCTGGATCATCCGGACGTTCGGCCTTCTGACCGTTCTTTCGGTGGCGCCCGGCATCCTGATCATGGTCACCAGCTTTCCGCGCTTCGTGATCGCCTTTGCCATCCTGCGCACCGGCATGGGCCTGGCGACGACACCGTCGAACATGATCATGGTTTCGCTGGCGCTGTTCATGACCTTCTACGTCATGGCTCCGACCTTCGACCGCGCTTGGCGCGACGGCATCGACCCGCTGATGAAGAATCAGATTACGGAAACGGAAGCGCTGCCGCGCATCGCCGAGCCGTTCCGCGAATTCATGCTCGCCAATACCCGCGACAAGGATCTGCAGCTCTTCATCGATATAGCCAAGGAAAAGGGCCAGACCGTCGTCGTCAACGACAAGGTCGACCTGCGCGCCGTCGTTCCCGCCTTCATGATCTCGGAAATCCGCCGCGGCTTCGAGATCGGCTTCCTCATCATGCTGCCATTCCTGGTGATCGACCTGATCGTTGCCACCATCACCATGGCGATGGGCATGATGATGCTGCCACCAACGGCGATCTCCCTGCCGTTCAAGATCCTCTTCTTCGTGCTGATCGACGGCTGGAACCTGCTCGTCGGCAGCCTGGTACGCTCGTTCAGCTGACCAGCGAACCCGCTCCTCTTCGTTCTTTCAGCCTTGGCTTGTCGCCACGCGCCGTCTCCTGTGCGTGGCCGCGGCTGCTGCAGAAATATCCTCAAGTGTCATCGACCCAGGCACCAGCCGGTGAGTTTGAAACGTTGTCTTGCCCTTGTCGCGCTGTGTTTGATGCGCTGAGCTAAGCTGTAAGCAACGCGCCGGTTCTTGCGTAAAGCCGAACGAAAAACCCCGCCGGATGGGCGGGGTTCAGGAGGGTTATGATGTGCCGGCGGTTGAGCCCGCCTTCTGACTTTACTGTGCGAACGATCCTGTACGTACCGGCAGTGCCGGCACGTCGATGAGAGCAGGCTCCAATCCCTTCTTCGCGCGGTCGGCCATCGCCTCATAGGCCTGCTCGAGGTGGCGGCAGAAGCGTTCCGCATCAAAGAGCGGCATCTGCAGCCGGTTGTCGGCGAGCTTCTGCTTGTATTCGGCTACCTTGCCGCGGGTCTCGTAAAGGGCGATCGCCTGCCCGACATAGTCGTCGACATCGGCGGCAACGAGTTCCGGCACGCCGATTGCGCGCAGCAGGCTTTCGCTGACGCGCGAGGCGAAGTGCGTGCCCTTTGGCGTCAGCACCGGCAAGCCCATCCACAACTGCTCCGACGTCGTGGTGTGTCCGTTACAGGGGAAAGTGTCGAGGCCGAGGTCGGCGACTGGGATACGCGCCAAGTGTTGTTCGTACTCGACCTTCGCGCAGAAGATAATGCGTTTTGTGGCGATGCCGTAGCTCTGGAAACGCCGAAGAATATGAGCCTGGGCTTCCGGCTTGGGGCACATCAGCCAGAGAACGCTGTCAGGCGTCCTGCGCAGGATCCCAGCCCATGCCTTCATGGTTTCGACGGTGATCTTGCGGTTGGCGTTGAACGATGCGTAGACGAAAACATCTTCCGGCAGGCCCGCTTGCGTGCGTGTCATCGCTGCCGGCCGTGGCCGGCCGGCAGGGTCGTTCGGCTGGTAGGTCTCGGGCAACCGGCAGAACCGCTCGTAGTAGTGGTCCTCGCTGCCATCGGGAAGGACGTGACGGTCGCCGATGATGTAGTCGAGATCGACGTTGACGGTGGTGCCGGGGAAACCGAGCCATGTCGCCTGCACAGGTGCGGTCTTGTGGTTGAGTATGGCAACGCGACTGTTCATCGTATGGCCCTTGAGATCGACGAGGATATCGATCTGCTCGTCGCGGATCGTCTGGGCGGCCTGCTCGTCGGAAAGGTTTTCGATGCGGACGATTTTGCCCCAGGTCTGACGCCCTTCGCCAGCAACGGCGAGGTGTTTCTCCGGCGTGTAGCAGAAGAGCGTCACGTCGAATTTCTCGCGATCATGCAAGGTCAGCACGGCTTGCAGGAGCTTCATCGTCGCGTGCGGTCCCCAGAAGTCGTTCGAAAGGTAACCCAGCCGTATCTTCTTGCCCCACACGTGCTGCATCTTGCGGCGTTCCTCGGGCAATGTTGGTGGGAACGGCTGATCAAGCGCAGCGGCCAGGCGGTTCAACTTTTCATCGCGGCACCAGTGCACATTGTAGAAAGGCGTTTCCGCGCGCAGAAATTTGCGGTTGGTCGCCTGGATCACGCGCTCCAGCGCTTGCGCATAGTTTTCGATTTCGTTGAAGTTGTTCACTTCCTGCATGAAAACGAGATAAGCCGACAGCAGGACCGGGTTCGATGGCGTCCGCCGGAACAGGTTGGTGACGATCTCGCGATCATCGTTGTTTCCGACATCCGACGTCAGCAGCTTTGCCGCCAGCACCTGGTGTTCCTGCCGCGCGCTCGCCGAGAGTGTCGATTTGAAAGGGCTGAGAATGTCGGCCTGGTCGCGCTTCAGGAACAAGGTCACGATGATGTAGGCAAGTTCGGGATCGGTCTTTGCCTGCTCGAGCAAGGGCCGGCCGAGGCTTAAGGCCTGATCATCATTGCCGCAGGCGAAATGCAGCTTCATGGCCTCGGCCAGGAAATGCTCCGAACGCAATCCGCCTTCTTCGCCGGCCAGCTGATAGGCTTGTGCAGCATCGCTCCGGAAGCCGAGCTTCAGCAGTACCTTTGCCAGAAGCGCATAGGTCTTGGCATCACGGGTAAGATCGAGCAGCTGATTGAGGGTATCGAGCGCCTCGGTGTACTGGCCTTTTTGATACTGCCGCGAAGCGGAAGAGAAGATGGTGTGGGCGTTCAAGGGAAGCTCCATGGGATAAGCGCAACCGTTGTCACCGCGCGAGCCTGTGCAACGTCAATGTTCCAGGGTGTTGTTTTGAAGCAGAAACCTTGCCCCAAGCGGGATTGCTGAGCGATTTGCGTATTGTTTGCCAATAAACGCGATGTCGATGAAGTCATTCGCGGGCGACGGGGTGGCGGCAAAGTAACGTGCCGTTAACCATAGGATTTTGCTTAGAAAATATCCTTCCGCCTTAATGAAATCGCAAGCTTTGGGAGGGATATTCACCTTCACATGACGGGTTTGGTTTCCTTCACTTGAGTGAGCGGAGCCGAGTGGCATGAAGCCGGTCCGTCATTGCCGGTAGACGTATTCAGTCCGGCATGTCCCCAACCGTGTAACCTTGTAAATTTGAGGGACAGTCTCATGACTTCTATTATGACCAACAACTCGGCAATGGCCGCACTCTCCACGCTGCGTTCGATCAATTCCTCGATGGAAACGACGCAGGACCGTATTTCGTCCGGCTACCGCGTTGGTAACGCTTCCGACAACGCCGCTTACTGGTCGATCGCAACGACCATGCGTTCGGACAACAAGGCCCTCGGCACAGTTCAGGACGCACTCGGCCTCGGCGCTGCCAAGACCGACGTTGCTTACACCGGCATGAAAGCCGCGATCTCGGTCGTCGACGAAATCAAGGCAAAGCTGGTTGCTGCCAGCGAGCCGGGTGTTGACAAGTCCAAGGTCCAGAAGGAAATCACGCAGCTGCAGGATCAGCTGAAGAGCGTCGTCAAGTCCGCTGGCTTCTCCGGCGAAAACTGGCTCTACACCGCTTCCGGCGCAACTGCTCCGGGCACGAAGTCGATCGTCGGTTCGTTCAACCGTGACGCTTCTGGCAACGTCAGCCTGACGACGCTCGACGTCGACACGACCAAGACCATGCTGATCGACGAAGCAGCAACAGCAAACGGCCTGCTCACAGACGCACTCAAGGACTCCACTGGCACGGCCATCGCCGGCGTCAGCGTTCTGACCCTCGACATCAGCACTGGGGTAACGGCAACGACACTGGCCAACTACCTCAGCGGTGTCGACACTGTCCTGAAGAGCATGACCGATGCCGCTTCGGACCTCGGCGCCGTCAACAAGCGCGTCGATCTCCAGAAGGACTTCGTCGACAACCTGATGGACTCGATCGAATCGGGCGTCGGCAAGCTGGTTGACGCCGACATGAACGAAGAGTCGACCCGCCTGAAGGCTCTGCAGACGCAGCAGCAGCTCGGCATCCAGGCCCTGACGATTGCCAACACCAACTCGCAGAACATCCTGTCGCTGTTCCGTTAATCAGCGCATAGGTATGACGGACGCATCTGCGCCCGTCATGATCATGACCTCCAGGAAGCCGCGCCGCCCGAAAGGACGGCGCGGTTTTTGCGTTACCGGGGCGTTGTCTTTTGCCGTTAACGCCTGCTTCATATTCCCTTATTTTTGTTCACCTTCGTTACTGACTTATGAATGGCGTTAACCGTTTGTTAACCAAACAATCGTTACACATTCGTTAAGAGCGAAGGGTCGCCCCCAGGGCAAAACAGGGGCGGTTCGCATGACGCTGGTCCCGTCGCTGCCGGTCAATCACTCCGGAATGTTCTCAGAAAATCTTTCGGGGCAAGTGACCAATGACCAGCATCATGACCAACACGGCCGCCATGGCCGCACTTCAGACGTTGCGTTCGATCAACACCAATATGGCCGAAGTGCAGGAGCGAATCTCGTCCGGCTACCGCGTGCAGACAGCAGCCGACAACGCCGCCTATTGGTCGATCGCGACCACCATGCGCTCGGACAACGCCGCACTCTCCACCGTTCAGGATGCGCTTGGTCTCGGTGCGGCGAAGGTCGACACTGCCTATGCGGCGATGAAGGCGTCGATCGACGTCGTCACCGAAATCAAGACCAAGCTCGTCGCCGCGCGCGAGCCCGGCGTCGACAAGCTCAAGATCAACAAGGAAATCACCGAGCTGAAGAACCAGCTCATGTCCGCCGCACAATCGGCGTCGTTCTCGAGCGAGAACTGGCTCTACAATACCAATACAGCCGCCGTCGGCACGAAGTCGGTCGTCGCTTCCTTCAACCGCGACGGAAACGGCAATGTTTCCATCACGACGCTCGATTTCGACACGGCGCAATCGATGCTGATCGACACGGGCAGCGCGGCGCGCGGCCTGCTGACCAGGGCCTATGATGCCGACCAGCTGCAGCAGACGCCGACCGGCACCGCCGCACCGTACTATCTGATCG